>MAAC01017631.1_pt1 | contig 15960 bp, 15 predicted proteins | sample 1115981 | NCBI WGS metagenome assembly MAAC01 (sample SAMN04961126, study PRJNA320927) | seawater metagenome | isolation source: sample BD02T64 sea water enriched with oil for 64 days | place: USA:Gulf of Mexico | collected 2013-07-27 | reverse complement strand
TTTTCTTCACCTTGGATAGCAATTCCCTTTTGTACCCAGTCATTTCCGTCCCAAGTATAAACTTTTGCACGACCACCACCACTACTTAGGTAGGCTCCGATTGCAACTGCATTGCCATCCGAACTAAGACTAATTGATTTGCCGAAATTAGCATCTCCTGTTTCACTATCAATATCATTTCCTTTTTGTAGCCATGCGTTGCCATCCCAAGAATACAATCTAACATGGCCTGAACCTTGGTTTTGGGGAGCTCCTATAGCCACAATATTTCCGTCTGCACTTAAACTTAAGGATTCTCCACTTCGATCATTGGTTTGTTCCCCATCGATAGTCATTCCTTTTTGTACCCAATCGCTCCCATTCCAGCTAAAAATTCTTGTATGTCCAATATCGGATCCAGGCACACCATTGCCTGGAGCTGATGTTGCAAGAGTATTTCCAGAGGAATCAAGGCTGACTGCGTAACCACTTTGCTCAAATGAAAAGGGACCATTAATTTCGTTCCCTCGTTGCGACCAAGAGAAACCATCCCAGGAATATGCTATTACCTGACCGGCATTTGTACCCACGGCATCACTCGATACCGCGCCTACAGCTATTATATTCCCGCCAGAATTCATAGTAACCGAAAAACCAAACCAATCGCTTATTTCCTCCCCATTAAAATCCTGACCCAATTGTGTCCAAGGTTGAGCATAAGCTTCTATGCCTAAACTGCTCAAAAACAGGATGCAAATAATTACAGGGAAAATAAAAATCGTTTTGGAACTGAATTTATTAATTGGTGTCATGATTGATTTTTTTTGATTTGAATATTTACGTTATGCTTTTCAGCTTAGGTTGGTTTTACATTTTTTTTATAGAGGCTTAGGGTTAATAATTTAAATCTTCTTGGTACTGTTTCAGTACTTTGTGGGCTGCCTGATATCCAATTTCGATTATTTTAGCAGATTCTCTAAAATTAAGAGGATCGAATTGTTCCACCTCTTGAGGTTCGATTAATAAATTGCACACGGCTCGATCTGTCCTGACAGAATTATTAATTCCGATTCTAAAACAACGTTCCAAAATGCTGCTGATAGAATCTATACCTTCTTCTTTGTCAATATAATTAACTTGAGAGCCAATCAACACTTCGCATTTCCCTCTAATGGTAGAAGCAGGAAGATTTTTAGTAAATCCTCCGTCCACATAATAGTCACCATTAATCTGTATGGGTTTAAAAGTTATAGGAATAGAACAAGAAGCGATTGCCGCATCTGCAAGGTTTCCTTTGGTGAAAATAACATTTTTACCAAGTGTTAAATTGGTAGCGGAAATATGCATGGGAATTTTTAAATCTTCTATATTCTCTGGAAGAAAATCTTTCAATATTTTTCGGATGGGATCATGAGATGCTACTTCTAAATTGGAAAGTACCATCTTTAACAATCCGGATTGAGACCTGTTCTTAATAATTTTTTCTAATTCTGAGAACGTATATCCTGCTGCTATAAATGAACCCAATACAGCGCCCATACTTGTACCAGAAATCACATCAGGTTGTATGCCAAATTCTTCCAAGGCTTTAAATACGCCAATATGTGCGAAACTTCGAGCGCCATCGCCACTTAATGCTAATCCGTAACTTTGTGTATCCATTTTTTTTAAATATTTCTTTTTAAAGATATTCTTTTTTATCTAAATACTATCTTCCTCCTGGAGGGCAGTGTAATTTTAAGTAATTGGTGTATAAGGTAGACAAATGCACGAAAGTTCCTTCTCCTTCACTTAATCCATGTGTGCGATTTGGATAGGGCATAAACTGAAATTGTTTGTTGTGTTTTATCAACTCATTTAATAGCAGTTCTGCATTTTGATAATGGACATTATCATCTCCAGTACCATGAATAAAAAGCAAATTTCCTTCTAGATTTTTAGCATAGGTAATGGGTGAACCTTCAATAAAGTCTTCCATGTTTTCTTGGGGTAAGCCCATAAAACGTTCTTGGTAAATATTATCGTATGTTAATTGGTTTCCTACTGCTGCGATAGAGATTCCCGTTTTGTAAATCTCAGGATATCGAAACATTAAATTTAAAGTGGCAGATCCTCCACCGCTCCAGCCCCAAACTGCTATGCGCTCAGCATCTACAAAATCCCATTTTAAGATTTCTTTGGCTGCCATAGCTTGATCATTTATATTAACGACACCAATTTTTCGGTAAATAGATTTTCGCCATTCCCTTCCTTTTGGAGCGGGAGTACCACGATTATCTAGAGAAATGGAGATATATCCATCGGCTGCCATATCGCCTTTATACAAAAAGTTTCTACTGCTGTTATAGCTGTCGTTTACTGTGGTCATAGCAGGTTCAGAATACAAGTAAAATACCACAGGATATTTTTTAGTAGGATCGAAATTGGTAGGTTTTACCATCCATCCGTCCATTTCTACATTGTCTGCTGTTGTTATGCTAAAGAACTCTGTGCTTGGTTTTTCTTCTAACTTTTTTAAATTTTTAATAATGCTTTCTTCTTGGGTTAATGCTTCGTGATTGGCAACATTAATAAACTCTTTAGCTCTTTGCGTATAGTGGTTTGAAAAACTATGTTCGGCAAAAGTGCCATTAGAAGAAAAAGAATAGTCGTGACTTCCTTTTAAGCTTTCAGGACTTAATAATTCGTTTTTTCCTTTTCCATTTAATTTGGTTTTATACAAATACTTTTGCGTGGCATTGTCTGGAGAAGCTAGATAATACACAAATCCTTCTTTGGTATTAATGTGCTTTAAATCGATCACATCATATTTACCATTGGTAATGAGTACTTCTGGCTTACCTTCTAAGGAAACTTGATATAAGTGCCTCCAGCCATCTTTTTCGGATGCCCAAAGAATGCTTTTGTTTTCATTTAAAAAACTAAAACTATTGGTGTAATCTATAGCATATGGATTCCCCAGTTGAAATAAATCTACCCAAGCCTCGTCAGATTCTTCATAAATACTTTTTGCGCTTCCTCGTAAAGCATCTGCAATGTATAATTTGCTATGGTTTTGTTTTCTGTTTAATTGTTGGATTAAAAGATGGTTGGTATTTGGAATAAATTCCATTCTCACTAAGTAATTTTGAGAAGCATCGCCAGGAATATCCATCCAAGTGGTTTCAGCATCGGAAATATTTACGACACCCACTCTACAAACAGAAGGGGTTTCACCAACTTTAGGATATTCTAAAGGCACTAATTGCGAATATATAGCATCGGTGTTATTCACCATATAAAACTTTTTAATATCGCTGGCATCGATCTGCCAATAGGCGATCGATTTACTATCGGGACTCCAACGAAATCCATCTCTACAAGCAAATTCTTCTTCGTAGGCCCAATCAAAAGTTCCATTGATTAAGGAAACTGTTCCATTGGTAGTTAAGGGTTTAATGTTAACACTTGCATCATCTTCTGCATATAAATTGTTTTCAGAAACATAGGCTATCGAATTTCCATCGGGAGAAAATTTTGCAAACATCAAGGAGGAAGGCGCTAAGGATTTTCCAAGTTGTCTTAGCGTATTTGTTTTAAAGTTAAAAACCCAATAGTCTCCTTTGGTATGTAATCTCCAAACTTTTTTAGTATTGGTAAACAATAGCACTTTTTGTTGGTCTAAAGAAAATGAAAAATGAGCAACCTCTAATGGCTCCGATTTACCAGCAGGGGTAAGCTGCGCTTTGGTAATGACTGTTTTTGCATCGTGATTGGGTAGGGTATAGGTAAGCAATTGGTTATTTTCTAATTTGTAATACGAATCCCCATCGTTGGTCCAATTTACTTGTGCTTCTCCATTAAAATTAAAAGAGAAAAAACAAATAAACAGGAAAATTTTAATAGTATTTATATTCAGCATGAAGTGTTTTTTTAGGTTATTCATAGATGGTCGTTTCGTTTTAATTATGTTTTTTGTTTATGGATGATTTGTATTAAACATTCTATATACATTGTGATTTATACGTAGAGTTTTACGATAATAAATGTTGCCCAGGTAATTGCATTTCCTATTCCATGAGCAATTGCAGGGATAATGATGTTGTTGGTTCTCACTCTTAACCACACAAAGAATAGCCCTGTGAGAATAAAAATAAATAAAAGAAGCAGTGTTTCAAAAATATAGCCATTAATAAAATAGGCATACATTCTTGGGCTATGAATAAAACCAAATGCGAAACATAAAGTTGATATTATTACAGCTGATTTAAGTCCATAGATCTTATTCAAACCTGTGAAAATTAAGCCTCTAAAAGTTAGTTCTTGACCTATTCCGATAATCATTCCAGTTGCAAACCAAATAGGAACATATTGCCATAAATCATTTGCTCGTAATATTGAAACTTCTTCCCATTGCTGTAAAGTGAAAATAAGTACTGGTATAAGTATTCCTAAAACGAGAAACAAAAGATTCTTTTTAGTTTTTTTAATAACAAGGAGAGTTTTTAATTCCTTGTTTAATAGAAATGGAAAGATGGCAAGTAAAACAAATCCTATTTCGAAAAGTAAACGATCTAGTTGAAGAAAATACCAATGGTCTATATTGTGAATCCATGGATCGGGAGAAACAAAAAAACGAATTGGAAATTCAAGAATTAGCCCCCAGGCTAGGATTAGGATAAAGGTCTTTTTGCTAAGCATATTCAATTTAATATTTATAATATATAACTTTTGATATCCCTAAAAAAGAGCTATTTGATTAGTGACTGTGATAAATATACAATAAAAAGGGAAGTCTTTTATTTATTGTGTTTGTTATTGGCGAATGTGTAAATTTAGATTTAAGTCTTTTTGACATGCTTCTTCCAATGTTTTCCATCTCTTATTTTATTAACTAGGTCTATGATTAACAATAAAATAAAAATCAAATAGCGATATAAACTTAATTAAAACACTTGTCTTTAGGCTTTTATGATAATTATCTAACCATAAGGACTTCCTTCTATTTAGGTATTCATATTGTACCAATATTAAATCAGAAATCTTAAAAAAACATCCCAAATTTTCTATGGTGCAGACCGGGTATCATTGTTGTCATATAATCGTTTGAATTAGTGCTAATAGTGGTTTAAATTATTGAATAATCAATATAAACTATAGAAATTATGAAAACAATCAACAAAAATGTCATTAGGAAAATTTTTAAATTAGCTTTGCTTTTAGCTATTATTACTGGAGTTTCTTGTTCTCCAGAAAATTTAGATGAGCCTCAAACTTCAGATAGAACCCTGATTCAAGGCCCTAGACCAATCACAAATTCTTTAGAAAGTGATCCGGATCCTAATGGTCCTCCACCTTTTGGTGAATCCATCTTCTCTGGCAGAATGTCTCATCTAGGTAAAGTAACTGGTGTTCTTGTAGTTACATCAATTATTCCCGATATCGATGGTAACTTAGATATCATCACTGAGGATGTAATTATTGCTGCCAATGGAGACGAATTATATTCCACGTCAGTTATCAAGTTGGACCCGACTAATCCTACAATGGCAACAGCTGAAGGAGGAGCTACATTTAATGGTGGTACAGGAAGATTCGAAAATGCTACAGGATTTTTAATTTTCGAAAATATGGTGTTTAATTTGGTAACAGGTCATGAGTCTCATACATCTTATGGTGAAATTACGTATTGAATAAAATAAACAAGCCCTAGCCAGTAATTGACACCTAGATATATTAGAAGATTTAGGTATTGTTACTGGCTTTTTTAAACAGGTATGGGTTTTGTTATCAAAAGGTCAGGTGCTTTAGATACCCTCAAAAAGTACTATTTATATTTCACGATTCGGGGTAAACGTACCTTATGTTTGTATTAGTAAATAAAAAACACATATTAATTACCAAAAATAATTGAGTAGGGAACTGTGATACAATACAATAAAAAAGGGAAGGCTTACAAAATATATTTAAATGATCATAGAGAACAAACAAGTGTCGTATTTATAAAAAATTATTTATTTATATATTTTTTTCTGAAATTTATGGGTGTTAATCCAGTTTTAGATTTGAATACTTTTGAAAAATAGGCATAGTCTGAAAACCCAAGTGTATTTGCGATATTGGATAAATTTTCATCGGAATGCACAATTAGCCTTTTAGCTTCTAACATAATCCTCTCAGAAATTAATTGGTTAGTGGTCTTGTCTATCGTTTCTTTAACAACTCTATTAAGATGCTTGGTGGTTATGTTCAATTGGTAGCTATAAAATTTCGGTAACTTTTCGAAAAAAAAATTCTTGTTTATTAAGGTTTCTAGATTTTCAAGAATTTTTAAATAATTGGGAGGAACAAGCGTAGCTAAGTTGATGTTGGAAGTATATTCTCTTGTTAAATCAATATAGATACTATTGATTAAACTTACGATTTTCAGCTCTTTAAAAAACTTATTTTGTTGATACTCTTTATAAATTTCTTGAAATTTTATTTCATATCCTTTTATTTTTTCTTGAACTAGCTCTAAAAATGGCGGATTTTGATAGGAAGTAAAAAAAGGAAAAGCGTGGAGCCTATGGTCCAAAAATTTAATTTCATAAAATTCTTGAGAATGAAAAAAAATAAAGCCTTCTGGTTTTGCTTTAAATTTCCAAAAATGTGTTTGCCCTGGTTTTAAAAAGAAAATCTTTCCAGGATTTATAGCATGAGAATTAAAATCAATTTCGTGTGTTCCTGTGCCTTCGGTAAATATAACGCATAAATAAAAATCATGACTGTGTGGTTTATTTAGCAAATCCTTATTCAACTTTATATGATTTGAAAAAGAATTAACATACAAGCCATTTAACGGCTTTGAATTATGAAATTGATCGATATTTAGAACAGGTGTTTTCATATAAATGTCTTAAAAGTACAAAAAATGGAGTGAAAGGTATAAGATTATTTTTACTTTATGATTGTAGTTTTGTACTATTATAAAGGTTACGTTATGAGTAAAGTTGTTGATATATTAAAATGCAGATGTCCCAAATGTAAAGAAGGTAAGATTTTTAACACTAATGGAAATATTTTTCTACTGAAAATGCCAAAAATGGATAAACGGTGTACCACATGTAATTTTAAATTTGAAAAAGAAACAGGGTTCTTTTTTGGAGCTATGTTTGTTAGTTATGCTGTTGCAGTAGCACAAATGATAGCAAGTTTTATCATATTCTGGTATTTTTTAGACGTATCCCCTTTAAATCTTTATTTTTTGATCGTTGTGTTAGCAATATTGTCTAGTACTTTTAACTTTAGAATTTCAAGAACCATTTGGATTTATTTATTCTATAAAGATAAAGTGTAATTTATTTTTAAAATGTCTCGTCCTGAAATATGATTGCCCTTTAAAATTGATTTTACACGGAATTTACAATAGTTATTTTTCGTCTTTAAAATTCAGTTTTTCTAATTTTCGGAATTCTTTTTTTTCAACATTTTTAAGATTTTGATTTCTATCACAAAGACTAGTCACAAAATCAAATTCATTATTTGTTTTAGAAGAAAAGCGAGTTGACTTTCTTGCGTAAACTAGATAAGATTTTCCCAGTATAAATTCATATCCACACCTTGACTCACTTGCTTCAGATACGATTTCAATAACTTCTTTCTCAAGTTTTCCTTTGATAGTTTTAGTAATTTCAAATTTGTAAATGATTGGGTCATTAGAGGATCTATATTTTTCTGTGTTTACAATTAATAAGTCTATTACTTTTCCGCTTATAATCAAATCAGATTCTTTGAATGCTTTTTCAACCTTTTTCGATAAAGTTATATTCGTTTCAGTACAAATGCAAGCAAAGGTTTTTGATATTGAAAAAAGAAAAATTAATATTAATAAAAATGTCTTTTTCATATAAATGAGTTTAATTATTGCCAAAGGTATTGGCTATGATTACGTTGTGTACAAATCCTTGCCTTTCCGGCTGGCACAATGAATTATAAGTATTGTTTGAGCCAGTATTATTTAGTAAATCAATTAAATTATCAAAGACAATCTAGTGTGAGGAGTGTGTTAAATATACAATAATTAAAAAGGAAACTCCTAATTTATTTAAATAGTCATAGAGAACAGGCGGGTATCGGGTTGGTTTTCTAGCAAACGCAAATCAAAAGACATACAAATATTACGGACAAACATTCTACCTTCTTCTTTTACAGTGACTTTATCACCAGAAATGGTTACCATTCCATCATCGATAATCTCTTGTAAGCGATCTATAATGTCGTTTTTAATCAATTCTGGAAGGCTATCATTCCATTCGGTTTCCAGATTGCACATAAGGTTTAAAATGTGTTTTCGAATCACTAAATCGGTGTCGGTTAATCGATGTCCTCTAAAAATAGGTATAATACCTTGATTTACTTTTTCGGTATAAGTTTCTACCGATTTTTCGTTTTGTGCAAAACCGTACCAGGAATCACTTATGGAAGACATTCCCAAACCAATCATTAATTTGGTTTTGCCCGCCGTATAACCCATAAAATTACGATGCAATTTTTTAGATTCCATGGCCTTGTAAAGGGAATCTGTTTTTAAAGCAAAATGATCCATTCCAATTTCTACATAACCATTATCGAAAAAGAGTTGCTTTCCTAACTCGTATAAATAGCGTTTCTCATCGTCTTTAGGTAAATCTTTTTCATCAAAACCTCGTTGCCCTACTCCTTTGATCCATGGAACGTGAGCGTAACTATAATAAGCGATTCTATCGGGTTTAAGTTCGATGGTCTTACGAATAGTATCTCTAATACTATCCTCATTTTGAAAGGGCAAGCCAAAAATAAGGTCATGGCTAATCGATGCGTATCCTATTTTTCGAGAAAGCTCGGTTACTTTTTTTACCTGCTCAAAAGATTGTATTCTATGAATCGCTTTTTGTACCACAGGGTCATAATCTTGGATGCCAAAACTATTTCTTCGAGAGCCAAGGTCGTATAGGGTTTGTAATTGTTCTTCGGAACTAAAATTTGGATGTCCTTCATAGCTTAACTCAAATCCTTCAAATTTTTCAGCCCTTTTAAAAATACCGTTAATTAATTTTTTTAAATTCTCTGAAGAAAAAAAGGTAGGGGTTCCACCACCCAAATGAATTTCCCTAATTTTTGGGGTCTCCTTTAAGAGATCACAATATAAATTCCATTCTTTTAACAGTGTGTCGATATAAGGTTCTTCTACCGAATGCCGTTTGGTAATGCGTTTATGACAAGCACAAAACGTACATAAGCTTTCACAAAAGGGTAAATGTAGGTAAAGGCTAATACCTTCGGAATCATTACTTTCCTTAAAAGCCTTTATCGTAGATTGTTTCCAGTCCTCTAAATCGATTCCTTCTTTGTCCCAAAAGGGAACTGTTGGGTAACTGGTATATCTCGGACCTGGAATGTTGTATTTCTGAATTAAGTTGCTTGTCATTTTAGACTGAATTAATGCGCAAAAGTAGACGAAGTGGTATCGATTTACTATGACGACGGTCAGCTATTCGCTACACCCATTTTATTGGATGCGTTAAAACTTTTATTAATTTTTCTTCTTCACTACCTTCTTCAGGCAGATGATTGTAATGCCATTGAACACGAGGAGGTAAGCTCATTAAAATACTTTCAATACGCCCGTTGGTTTTTAAACCAAACAGGGTGCCTTTATCATGGATTAAATTGAACTCTACATAGCGACCACGTCTAATTTCCTGCCAATCTTTTTGTGCTTTAGTAAAAGTAATATTTTTTCTTTTTTCTACAATTGGCACATAACCATCTAAAAAACTATTGCCGATCTCCGTCACAAAATCATATCGATCTTGCATGGTAAGGGTGTCGGTTTCTTTTAAATAATCGAAAAATAAGCCTCCAATTCCTCTGGCTTCATCTCTATGGGTATTCCAAAAATAGCCATCACAGCGTTTTTTATAATCGGGATAAAAATCGGAATGATGTTTATCACAGGCATTTTTACAGGTTTGATGAAAATGAATGGCATCCTCATCAAAAAGATAATATGGGGTTAGATCTTGTCCTCCTCCAAACCAACTGGAAATAATTTTTCCCTCGGCATCATACATTTCAAAATAACGCCAATTGGCGTGTACTGTTGGGACAAATGGATTTTTAGGATGCAATACCAAACTTAAACCACAGGCGAAAAAATCGCAATCATTAACCTTAAAATATTTTTGCATCGACTCGGGTAATTTTCCGTGAACAGCAGAAATATTTACTCCACCTTTTTCAAATACAGCTCCGTTTTCAATTACGCGAGTTTTTCCACCACCACCTTCAGGTCGTTTCCAAACATCTTCTTTAAATCTAGCCTTCCCATCTATCTCTTCTAATTTTGAAGTAATGGTGTTTTGTAAATTCTTAATATAGGCTAGAAATTGGTCTTTCATGGGTTTTAAGTATTAAGCTCTAGGTTATAAGCTTGATTTAATTTAGCAATAAGAGCTGCTAACATTTTTTTAATTTGATCAATTTCATTTAAGAGAAAAGTAGCTTTTTCTTTTGGTATTAAGTTTAGTTCAGATGAAACTAAAAATAAATAATCCAATTCGTGCGCCGAACCTGATGAGATATATAAAAATCTAATTAATTCTTTTTGAGTTTCTCTACCACAGCCTTCTGCAATATTTGTTGGTATGGATAAGGCTGCTCTTCTAATCTGCGATGTTAAGTTGAACTGTTCTTCTTTAGGAAAATCATTTAATACCTTATAAACATCAAACACTAAGTTATGCGATTTTTGCCAAACCTTATAGTTTTTATAATTTACCATATTAAGTCTTCAGTTCTAAGTTTGATATGTTCAATTTACAATTTTTAGTTTACAGCTCTTCAATTACCTTAATCAGCTTAAAGCTTACAACTTATTGCTTTATACTTCATACTCCTTCACCGCATCAATAAAGGCTTTGGCATGATCTAAAGGAATATGTGGTAAAATACCGTGACCTAAGTTTACGATATACTTATCTTTTCCGAAGTCATTAATCATTTTGGTAACTAATTTTTTAATATCAGAAGGAGAAGAGAGTAGGCGCACAGGGTCAAAGTTACCTTGTAGTGTGATTTCATTTCCAGTTAGTTGTCTAGCAACTTGTGGCGAAATGGTCCAATCTACTCCTAAAGCGGAGGCGTTAGATTTTGACATTTCTTCTAAGGCAAACCAGCATCCTTTTCCAAATGCAATAACAGGAGCATCGTCTTTTAAGGCTTCGATAATCTGGTTGATATATTTCCAAGAAAACTCTTGATAGTCTACAGGAGAAAGCATTCCTCCCCAAGAATCAAAGATCTGAACCGCATCAACCCCAGCTTTTATCTTTTCTTTTAAGTAGGCAATGGTGGTGTCGGTAATCTTTTGCAGAAGGGTATGTGCAGCAACTGGTTGGGTAAAACAGAATTCTTTTGCCTTATCGAAAGTTTTTGAACCTTGTCCTTGTACACAATAACAAAAAACCGTCCATGGAGATCCTGCAAAACCGATTAATGGAATCTCATTATCCAATAATTCTTTGGTTGCTTTAATAGCGTCCATCACATAGCCTAAACTGTCGTTGATGTCTGGAACAAAGGTATTGTCCACATCTTTTTGAGAACGAATGGGGTTGGGTAGCCAAGGACCTAATCCTTCTTTCATTTCAAAAGGGATGTTCATAGCTTGAGGAACCACTAAGATATCCGAAAATAAAATAGCAGCATCCATACCATACCTGCGAATGGGTTGTACCGTAATTTCTGAAGCCAACTCGGGAGTTCTACAACGAGTAAAGAAATCGTATTTCTTTCTTATTGCCATAAATTCTGGCAAGTAACGTCCCGCTTGACGCATCATCCAAACCGGAGGGCGTTCTACAGTTTCTCCTTTTAATGCTCTTAAAAATAAATCGTTTTTTATCATTTGTTTTTAGTGTCTGGTATTAGGCTTTTGTATCAGTTCTTTATACTAGATACCTGCTACTATATACTTATTCTTTATTTTGTTTCCCAGCAACGGCTTCCATCGCCTTATAAATTGCTTTTTCTGTTTTTAGGATATCTTTTTTTGAAAGTTCAGTACATAAAAACCAAGCTTCAAATTGAGAAGGAGGGAGGAATATCCCGTTTTCAATCATTGCCCAGAAAAATGTTTTGAATAATTCGGTATTACTGGATTGAGCCGTTTTAAAATCGACTACCTTTTCTTTAGTGAAAAAGGGATTGATCATCGAACCAAAACGGTTTACTTGTAGATCAACGCCGTTTTTTTTAGCAGCATCCAATAATGAGTTTTCAAGTTGTTTGGCTATTTTCTCAAATTTTTTATAGGGGTCCTGAAAATCCAATTCTTTCAGTGTAGCTATTCCACAAGCCATGGCAATTGGGTTACCCGATAAGGTTCCCGCTTGGTACATATCTCCAAGGGGAGATACCATTTCCATAATTTCGTTTCTGGCTCCATAGGCACCTACAGGAAAACCTCCACCTACAACTTTCCCCAAACAGGTAATATCGGCTTCAATACCTAGTAATTCTTGTGCTCCACCAAATTTTGATCTAAAACCGGTCATCACCTCATCTATAACAAGTAGTATTCCCTTCTCTTTTGTGATGACTCTTAATTCTTTTATAAATTCTGGAGTAGGTAAAACCACTCCCATATTTCCTGCAATAGGCTCGATAAATACCGCTGCGATATCTTGGTGTTTTTCAATATGCGTTTTTACACTTTCAATATTATTATATTCAGAAATCAAAGTATTTTTCACCGCATCATCAGGTACTCCTTTACTTCCGGGAATGCTTAAGGTAGCCAATCCTGAACCAGCAGCCACTAATAATGCATCTGAGTGTCCGTGATAACATCCTGCAAATTTTATGATCTTATCATGACCAGTAAAAGCTCTTGCTAAACGAATTGCACTTAATACGGCTTCGGTTCCAGAGTTTACAAATCGAACCTTATCCATTCCTGGAAAAGCCTCGCAGACCATTTGCGCTAATTTTAGTTCCCCTTTAGTAGTTGCGCCAAATGTGGTTCCTTTTTTTAAGGCATTTTTAACTTCGTTTTCTACAATTTTATTTCGATGACCCAAGATCATAGGGCCATAGGATAAAACAAAATCGATATATTCGTTATTGTCTACATCGGTAATTTTACTTCCTTTGGCTTTTTTAATAAATAATGGAGTTCCTCCAACAGATGCAAAGGCTCGGACAGGTGAATTTACTGCACCAACAAGATGTTTTTGCCCTTTATTATATAGTTTTTCTGAATTTTTGAATTTCATAGGTTTTGTTTAATGTGTAGTCGTTGAATTGTGTAGTCGTTAAATTTTAACAGATTCAACCATTTAACGCTTCAACAATATTTTAGCAACTTCTTTAGCGAAATAAGTGATGATAATATCGGCTCCCGCTCTTTTCATAGAAAGTAAACTTTCCATCATAACGCGTTCCTCATCGATCCAGTTTTTTTCTGCTGCGGCTTTGATCATTGCGTACTCTCCACTTACGTTATAACAAGCAATAGGACGATCGAAATTATTTTTTAAATCTCGTATGATATCTAAATAGGAGAGGGCAGGTTTTACCATTAGGATATCGGCACCTTCCATATCATCAAAATTGGCTTCTCGCATGGCCTCATCTCTATTGGCAGGATCCATTTGGTAAGTTCTTCTATCTCCAAAAGAAGGAGCAGAATCTACTGCATCACGAAAAGGTCCATAAAAAGCAGAAGAATATTTTACCGAATAGCCCATAATCGGTAAATTGTAAAATCCAGTTTGGTCTAGAGCTTCTCGCATGGCTAAAATGGCACCGTCCATCATTCCTGAAGGAGCAAGCATATCAGCTCCAGCCTTGGCATGAGAAATAGTTTGTTTTGCCAAATTCACCAAAGTAGCATCATTATCTACATCGTTATCATGTATAATACCACAATGTCCGTGACTGGTATACTCACAAAAACAAACATCGGTAATTACATATAAACTGGGATAATTCTTTTTAATAAAACGAATGGCTTGTTGAACAATACCTTGGTCGTTCCATGTTTCTGTACCTTCATCATCTTTATTAGATGGGATTCCGAAAAGTAATACCGCTGGAATATGTAAATCGACAACTTCCTCTAATTCTTTTGAAATAGTATCTAAGGAATACCTTTTTATTCCTGGCATAGATTCAATTTCAACTTCTATATTTGTTCCTTCTTCTATAAATAAAGGGTAAATTAAATCGTCTACTGTTAGTTTATTTTCTCTTACTAAACGACGAATATTTTCCGTTTTACGAAGACGTCTGGTTCTATTCATAGTTTAATTACTTATGATTTTGATAATACGCATTCACCTCTTCTAAAACGCTATTTACGGTTGCAATTTCCGATACTTTGACCGCCTTAAAATGCTTACGTGCTTCAGAAGCAGTAGTTTCACCAATACAAAAAGCAACACGATCATTGGTTTTGTTTTCGTTTAAAAAGCTTTCAATTCCTGAAGGACTGTAAAAAAGAATGCCATTGAATTTGTCTTCAATTTCTTTTGAAGTTAATTGTGTTTTGTAGCTTTCTACTTCGTTAACCTCAATATTGTTATTTGATAAGATTTCGGGCAATTCATCTCTTCTCTTGTTTCCACAGAAAAAAGTGAAGGATTCCTCTTTTGATGTTTCCACCAAATAATTTGCTAATTTTTCAGCCGAACTTTCAAAATGGGTCACTTTCCCTATTTTCCTTTCTATTAATCGCTTGGTTTTTCTGCCTACACAGTAAATGTTGGTAAAATCTAATTCAGAAGAAGCGAAACTAAATAACAAGGATTCTACCGCATTCTGACTGGTAAAAATCACATTTTTAATAGGATTTTTTACGACAATAGGTTTTACTCTATTGAATTTAATGGAAATAAAGTCACTCATAGCAACACCAATATCTGAGGATAAGCTTAAGGCTTGATCTTTAGAAATGTATTTTGTAGAATAAACTTGAATGTCTTTTTCGGCTGCAACAATGCTATTACGCATTAGTTTTTTTCCTCCTTTAGCCAAAATGTAATTTGCTGCAAACTCTCCTAAATCTCCTATTTCGTCTTTTGTGGTTATTTTGCTAAATTCAATTTTACTCTTTCCGTCAGGGCTAAATAATACGCCTTTAAAGCTAACTTTTTCTTCATCGATTTTTGCTAAAGCACCAATAGGGGCAGTACAACCTCCTTCTAATACTCGCAAAAATTCACGTTCTATTCCCACACAGGTTTCAGTATCGGCATCGTTTAGTTCTTTACAAGCTTCAAAGACATCTTTATTTTCTTCCAAACAGGCAACCATAATTGCCCCTTGTGCAGGAGCAGGAGTCATCCAATCCAGCTTGATATGCTTTTCTTTACTTGGCAGTAAATTTAGTCTTCCTAACCCAGCAACTGCAAAAATAGCCCCGTCCCATTCGTTATCTTCTAATTTTTGTAAACGAGTGTTTACATTACCTCGAAGACCAGTAATGTTATGTTTTGGATATCTATATAACCATTGTGCTTTTCGTCGTAAACTTCCTGTTGCTATGGTAGCAATTTCGTTTTCGAAAAAATTCTCATCTTTTTTTAAGATGAGTACATCATTAAAATTCCCTCTTTTTAATACCGCTGCTTGCTGAATTCCATTTGGCATCTTTGTAGGGACATCCTTTAATGAATGTACAGCTATATCGATGTCTTTATTTAATAAAGCGATATCTAAACTTTTGGTAAATACACCAGTAACACCAAGTTCATATAAAGGTGTTTTTAAATCTTGATCTCCTAAAGAATCAATTTTTATAATGGTGCTTTCTTGTCCTAAGTCTTTTAATAATCTTGCTACAGTATTAGCTTGGTAGAGTGCTAATTCACTGGATCTTGTTCCAATTCTAATCATTTTCAATATAACTTAACTCTTCTAGGTTAAATATTTTACTAATTACATCGATACTTACGTCTGCAGCGGTATCGTCTTGCT
>MAAC01018022.1_pt1 | contig 15984 bp, 13 predicted proteins | sample 1115981 | NCBI WGS metagenome assembly MAAC01 (sample SAMN04961126, study PRJNA320927) | seawater metagenome | isolation source: sample BD02T64 sea water enriched with oil for 64 days | place: USA:Gulf of Mexico | collected 2013-07-27 | reverse complement strand
CCAGGCCATTCAAACAGAGTTCGCAGATGTCGAAAACGACGCCTTGCGTACAGCTCTCGAACGTATAGCCAGAACTTTAAAAGCAAAAAACAAGATCAATAAATAGTGATTGAGGCCTTTTGCCCTATTGCCGCCATAGTTCCCCCTAGACTAGGTTAGAGACAATAGACACAGTATTCTTTGCAGTTCAGGAACATCAAAAACAATGAACAGACGGCTTTTCATCCGTAACGCAGCAGCATTTGCTATCGGCTTTCCACTTGCGGCTTCCCTTACATCCATCACCCCAGCCCTTGCTGCTGGCGAAGTGACGGATCAGGATCGTATTCTCGGTGACAAGGATGCCCCTGTCACAATGATTGAGTACGCTTCTTTGACCTGCCCGCATTGCGCAAATTTTCATCAGAACGTCATGCCGGATATCAAGAAAAACTGGCTCGACACCGGAAAAGCACGATTGGTTTATCGCCACATGCCTTTGGATGGCGTTGCCCTTCGCGGTGCAATAATTGCTGAATGTCTGGAAGGAGATCGCTATTTCTCTTTCCTCGACCTTCTGTTTCAACAGCAAAAAACTTGGGCCTTTGGCGGAGACCCTATGGCAGGGTTACAAAAAATCGCTTCACTTGCGGGCATGAACAAAGAACGCTTTGATGAGTGCCTCAATAATAAAGAGATTGCCAGTCGTATTATCACTCAGGCGCGTGACGGCAAATCAGTCTTTGGCATCAATTCAACACCAAGCTTTGTCATCAACGGCGAAGTCTTTGCTGGCGGCAGAGATTACGATGCAATGAATGATCTACTAGAAGACGCCAGCTAAAAAAACAGACCCGACTCAGAGAAAGGCCCCTTGAGTTTCAAGGGGCCTTTCTTGTTTCTACCTCTTCGCCTTACTCTCCTGTATCTACCGGTTATCTACTGGCTATCTACCAGCGCTCTTTCCCATGGTTGCAGAGGACTATCCTTCAAGTTACTCTTTTAATTATGGCAACCGAAACAACGGCATATACTCGAAGCCTCGCTCCTAACAAAGAGAGGCATCTAGGCTCGGAGATCCGCACGCTTGGTACAGTTTAACAAACTACGCCTCAGCGGGTTTAAATCCTTTGTCGATCAGAGCGAACTTCTGATCAATAAAGGTATGACCGGAATTGTTGGGCCAAATGGCTGTGGCAAGTCTAATCTCGTCGAGGCCTTGCGCTGGGTGATGGGCGAAACATCCGCCAAGCGCATGCGCGGTAGCGAAATGGATGACGTCATCTTTGCCGGATCAGCAACCCGCCCCGCACGAAACATTGCAGAGGTCACCCTCCTATTAAATAACAGCGATAAAAACGCACCCGCTGCATTTAATCAGTACGAAGAAATCGAAGTCATCCGACGCATTTCCCGTGGTAGCGGTTCAAATTATAAAATCAACGGCAAGGACGTCAGAGCTCGCGATGTCCAACTGCTCTTTGCTGATGCCGCCAGTGGCTCTCAATCGACAGCACTTGTCAGTCAGGGACGTATCGGTGAGATTATCAATGCAAAACCGTTAAACCGGAGGGGGCTCCTGGAAGAAGCAGCGGGCATTACCGGCCTTCACTCTCGCCGCCATGAGGCAGAGCTTAGACTAAAAGCTGCCGAAACCAATCTGGAACGGCTTGAAGATGTCATAATCACTATTGATGCCCAACTACAAGGATTGAAAAAACAAGCCCGGCAAGCCAATCGCTATAGAAACCTGGCTCAACTCATACGCCAGCACGAAGCGATATTACTTCACTACGAATCAGTCGATGCAAAACGCGCTCTCAGCATAGCAAGCGAACAGCTGGCAGCCGCCCAGAAAGAAGTCACTCAAAAGACAGTCATCACAGCACAAAAATCAACACGCCAAGTAGAAATCACAGCAACTCTGCCCGGCCTTCGCGAAACAGAAACAATTGCCGCTACAAAATTTCAAAGACTTCTGATCAATCAGGAGAACTTGCAACAAGAAGAAGAACAAGCGCGCGCAGCTCTTTCCCAAACCACGGAATTACTGGAACAGCTTACCAAAGACAGGACACGAGCCGCAGGTATCAGTGTTGATGCACGAGAAGCGGAAGAACGCCTTGCCACCGAACAAAAGGATATTGAACAAAAAAACAAGACAATTACCCAAGATCAGTTGGCCATCGAAGAAAAATGCAAATCAGGCTCCCGCACTGTTGCAAAAACAGATCAATTAATTAACCAAATCAACACTCGAATTGCTTCAAACGAAGTCCAGTCCTCTGCTTTTAACCGACGCATTGCCGAACTCTCTGGCCTAACGGAACAAAAATCACACCTTCTTAATCAGCAAAAGGGCCAGTACAACGATCTCCTGCTTTTGAAAAAAGACGGATCTGAGCTTCAAAAAGCTGAGGAACTTCTTCAACAGGCTGAAACAACTCTCCGCCAATTAAAAGGAGAAGCCACAGAGCTCGAGCAAAAATTACAAAACCTCCGCCAGGAAGAAGAAGAGCTTCGAGATACACTGCAAGAAGCCCAAAATAAACAACATACGATAGCGGCAGAAATCAAGGCCCTAACCGAACTACTACAGGATGAACCTGGCAGCGTGTCAGACCCCATACTAGAAGAGCTCACCGTCAAACCCGGTTACGAAAAAGCCTTGGGCGCGGCGCTTGGTGATGATCTAAATGCAGGATTTCACGAGGAAGCTGTCGCTCACTGGCATGATCTCCCCCCACGGACAGACCTGCCTTCATTACCTTCAGGCACGCCATCACTCCTTGGCGTCGTCACCGCCCCCACACGCCTACATACCAGGTTATCTCAAATTGGTTTGGTTGAAACCGGGACGATTGAAGAATCGAGCTATAGCCAACTGGCACCGGGACAACGCCTCGTCTCGCGCGAAGGTACTTTGTGGCGATGGGATGGACTAACCATCCGTGATGGTGCCCCATCCCCCACCACAACAAGACTCCAACAAAGAAATCGATTACACGATTTAGCAAACCAGAAAAAAACTTCTGACCATATTTGTGCAGAGGCGCACAACAAACATACTGCGATCAAAGAAACCCTGAAAAAGGTATCGACCCAGGAGAAAGATGTTCGCACTGCTATTAATGGGGCCTTTAGTAACATCACAATCCAAAAAAATAGCCACTCAGAGCACATTCAGAAAGAAACCCGCCTTGCCCTCCAGTTAAGTGCTCTAGAAGAAAACACGCAAAGGATAAAGCAAGAGCGACACGAAACTTTAGAACTCTGCAATACTGCCAAAGCAGAACTCAAAGATCTTCCTGATCTTGAGAGCGAGAAACGTCGGTTGACCGAATTAAAGCAAGAGCTCTCAACTAGCCGACAAAAACTGGCATCAGACAGGGCTAAATCAGAACAGATAAAAAGAGACACAGACAGCCATAAAAACAGACTGATGAGTATAAAAGAGGAACTCGCATCCTGGTCACGCCGTACCAGAGATGCAAAACAGTATCTAAGCGAAATTGATACCCGCATTAAACGGGCAGAATCCGAAATCGAGATATGGATCGTTAAACCAGCACAACTCCAAACTCAGCGAACAGCCCTAAAATTAGTAATTGAGCAAACAGAAACCCAGCAGAGAGAAGCAACTGAAAAATTGCGATCTTCGGAACTGCAACAAGCAGAAGCAGATCGACAACAAAGGGAAGCGGAACAGCATCTCTCGCAGGCCAGAGAAACAATGATCCGCTCAGAAGCAAGTGTAGCTCATGTGAAACAAGCGCTCGGCGTACTCATTGATCGCGTCAGAGAGAGGCTTGGCTGTTCATTGGAAAGAGCACTCTCGATCGCTGAAATTAAGTTGGGAGAAGATCTTCCTAAGCGAGAGGATGTCACAAGAAAGCACACCCGTTTAACCTCAGAACGCGACAATATGGGCCCTGTAAACCTGAGAGCTGAAAAAGAAGCAGAAGAACTGGAAAACCAAATCAAAGCCATGCATGGCGATAAAGAAGACCTTCAACTTGCCATCAATAAACTTCGCCAAGGGATAGCCAGCCTCAACAAAGAAGGCAGGGAAAAACTCTTAACGGCGTTTAACCTTGTAAATGTCCATTTTTCGGAGCTCTTTGTCCGTCTTTTTGGTGGAGGAAGAGCCCATCTTGCCCTTACAGATGCCGACGACCCTCTTCAGGCGGGTTTGGAAATAATGGCGAGCCCGCCCGGCAAGCGCCTTCAAGTCATGTCCTTGCTATCCGGTGGTGAGCAGGCCCTTACAGCGCTCTCACTTCTTTTTGCGGTCTTTTTGACAAATCCGGCTCCGATCTGCGTTCTTGACGAGGTTGATGCGCCACTTGACGATGCCAACGTGGATCGATTTTGCAAACTGGTCGAAGAACTGGTTCACAGTACTTCAACCAAATTTCTGATCATATCGCACCATCGCATGACCATGGCCCGCGTCCACCGCCTTTTTGGTGTAACCATGAGTGAACGAGGTGTAAGCCAGTTGGTTTCGGTCAATTTGGAAACCGCAGATGAACTAATTGATAGTAAAAAGGAAGCTTCCTAGAATTTCACAAAAAACACGCCACATACCGACGCGAGGTAAAAGACAAGTTCTCCTATTCATCAAGTGTTTACCTCTACATATCCAAGTACTCTCAACACCTTCTAATCAGTCACCGTAAAATTACAGACATCGCGATCAGGAATAAGGGCGAAAACAAGGCTGTTTCTCTCTTGACATAGGCATGAACCTATCAGTATGTTGCGCCCGCGTTTAACAGGTGCTACTTCAGCTCAATTAGTAGCCATCAGGGAGGCTTAAGTTATGCCGGATCCTGAAGATCGTTCGTCTTTGACGGACCTGGATAAAAGACTGCGCGCGGCTCGCGAGCGTCAAGAACAGGTTAACAAACCTGCATCCAGTAATCGAGCTGAGGCAGCAGGCGGTATGGCGGTAGGTTTCCGCATATCGGTAGAAATAGTTGCGGCTCTAATGATGGGCTTCGGGATTGGCTATTATCTCGATACTTTATTAGGGACCAAACCTTGGTTGATGATTATTTTCTTCTTCCTTGGAATAGGAGCGGCCTTTGTAAATATACTAAGGGTCGCTAAACAGTTAGAAAACAAAAAACATTTTCGCGATAACCGCGAAGATGACGCAGAGTAAATTTAGAGGGGAAGTTTCGTGGCATCAGGTTCAATTGACCCAATGCACCAGTTTGAGATACATCCAATTGTATCTTTACAGCTAGGTAGTTACGATATCTCCTTCACCAATTCAGCCCTTTTCATGGTGCTGTCGGTTACCTTAATTACAGGTTTTCTCGTATTCTCAACCCGCGGACGGGCACTTGTTCCTGGCCGTTGGCAGAGCATGGCAGAGATGGGATATGAGATGGTTGCCAACCTTCTCCGGGACAATGTTGGCTCTGAAGGCCGTAAATATTTCCCGTTTGTATTCAGCCTGTTCATGTTTATTCTTTTTGGAAACATTATCGGCCTCATACCTGGAGCCTTTACCTTTACCAGTCACATTGCGGTTACCTTTGCTATGGCAATCGTTATCTTCCTGGCTGTAACGGTAATTGGTTTTGCTCGTCACGGAGCAGGCTTCCTTCGCCTGTTCTTCCCACATGGTGCGCCATTGTGGACGGCAGTAATTCTGATCCCGATTGAACTTGTTTCTTATCTATCACGTCCGATCAGTTTATCTGTTCGACTGTTTGCAAATATGGTTGTTGGCCACGTTCTACTAAAGGTCCTCGGCGGTTTTGTAATCATGCTCGGCATATTTGGGATTTTCCCTATTGGGGTTTTAGTTGGCATTCAAGCCCTAGAACTCTTGGTGGCGGCGTTGCAAGCATACGTCTTCACTATCCTGACTTGTATCTACCTGCATGATGCAATCCATCTGCACTAAGATCATTTCAGATATCGTAACTTTTTTATCTATCTAACGCTTAGAGCGTTATAAGGAGCTTGAGAATTATGGAAGCAGAAGCTGCAAAACTCATTGGTGCTGGTCTTGCTACTCTAGGTATGATTGGTGCAGGTGTTGGTGTTGGTAACGTATGGGCTAGCTACTTTCAAGCTATCGCTCGTAACCCAGCGTCTAAAGACGAAATTGGTGCAAACATCTGGATCGGCTTTGCTGTTACAGAAGCTATCGCACTATTCTCACTGCTAGTTGCTCTGATCCTTCTGTTCGTAGCTTAATCGACACAGATTGCTAGGCCGATATCCCCGGATATTTTTCGGTATCTGGATGGCTGTCGGCCTATCAGACTTTTATCTGGTTCGACTTTGCTAACTGAACAAGGCGTGTTGCACGATGCCACAATTTGATCAAATCGATACGTTTCTAAGCCAGGCTTTTTGGCTGGTTATTACTTTCGGTGCGCTCTATTTCCTGATGGCAAAGTTTGCTTTGCCACGTCTGGCTTCCATTTTGGAAGAACGTGAAAACAGAGTTTCTGGTGATCTGGAAAAAGCAGAACGCTTGAAGCAAGAAGCTGAAGAAGTCCTCGCGGATTATCAAAAAGCTATTGCTGATGCACGGGCTTCAGCTATTGCGGCTCTGAAAGAATCTGCAGATGAGATCGCAGCAATTGGCGCTAAACGCCAAGCTGAGTTCGACGCTCAACTTGCCGATAAAACTCAGATTGCAGAAGACAAAATTAATGCTGCTCGTAGTGAAGCAATGGAGCACATCAAAGATGTCGCTGTTGAAGTCGCAACCGCAGCAACTGGCAAACTCCTGGGTTCAGATGTAACCGAGTCCAAAGTCAGCAAAGCTGTTGATGATGTACTGGGAGGGAAGAGCTAGTCATGGAATTTTTGAATAACCCTGGTTTTTGGGTTGGCGTCTCCTTCTTCATTTTTGTGTTTATCGTTGTAGCTAAAGGCGGCAAAGGAATCCTTGCTGGTCTGGACGCACGTGGCGAAGCAATTCGCAAGACACTGGATGAAGCACAAAATCTACGTGAAGAAGCCCAGAAAACCCTCGCAGAATACAAACGTAAGCAACGCGACGCCTTAGGTGAAGCTGAAGAGATCATTGAGCATGCTAAACAGGAAGCCAAGCGCCTCCATGTTGAAGCCGCTAAAGATCTTGAAGAATCCCTTAAACGTCGGGAACAACAATCCTTGGACAAGATCTCTCAGGCAGAAACTGCTGCTTTGAACGAAGTTCGTGACCAAGCTGTTGAAGTTGCAATGGCCGCTACTAGAAACATTCTAACTGGCAGCATGACCAAAGCGAAATCCAAAGCACTGTTAGATGATTCTATTAGCGCTCTTGGTGACAAATTTCACTGATCTGTCCACGACAGAACAGTCATAAAAAACCGGTTCTTTCGAGCCGGTTTTTTGTGTCTGAAACTAAACGATGTATCTAAAGAGCGATGATCTCTTGCACATCAGATTTATTAGAGATCAGGATATGAGAAGCAGGCACCTTGTTCCAATCACTTTGATCATCGGTTAAAGGTTCAGAAACCACCACCAGACGACCATCTTGATTACGCCAATACAATGATGGTGCAAAACGATCACTTGAGTATCTGAGGCAATACAGCCGAACACCATCCGTTATAGCCATCGTACAGCGGAAAGCTTCTTCGATATTGTATTCGCGTTGAAGGCCAGTAACCGTCTCAACCATCGTTCTAATCGCCTTGACCGGATCTTTTTCCAAGCCAAATCGAAAAAGCATATAAAACAAGGCTTCACTGTCCGTTGTCCCCATACGCTTGGCATAATGTGTATCCGTAATAAAGGCTTCTAGAGGGCGCCTGAAACGTTCGTACCCGCCAACTTGTCCATTATGCATACCCATCCAGTTTTTATAGACAAAGGGATGGCAATTCGCCCGGGAAGTCGCGGTCCCCGTTGAGGCACGGACATGTGCAAAAAAATGGGATGAGCGAATTTGTGTCGCCAGATGCTGGAGATTGCAGTCGTTCCATGCCGGCATGATCTCCCGATAAAGCCCTGGATCTGTTTTCTGCCCATACCAGCCAACACCAAACCCGTCACCATTGGTCGCTACTTTTGCCTCTGTTGCATGAAGAGATTGTTCAACCAAAGAATTTTCCGGTTTGAAAAGCAATTCATCCAGAAAAATTTCATCCCCGGAATAAGCGAGCCAGCGGCACATAAAATGCTCCAATGTATAAAAAGTGTTTAAGAATAGCCCCTTATTCATATCTTATACCAACAAGGAAACATTAAAGACTATTAGTATAAACAGAGGAACAGAATATATCTGGGGTCGCGATATGGTACTCCCATTCGCCAAATCGGCAATAGACATATTGGCAGCAATAAAATAAAAAAAGGAGTTCGCGTTTACACGCGAACTCCAGTCCCAGCAATGGGCGGGAATGGGGTGCGGCCCCATTCCAAGTATGTTAAGCCGTCCCTTGCCTAACATACACGCCCTGTGAGGACGGAGAGATCAGATCAATGAGACACCCAGCAATGGCCTCATCTGGTCTCTCCGCTTTAGCGGCTTATTCAGCCGCGTCTCTATAGCTCTCGATAGAAGGGCAAGAGCAAATCAGGTTTCGATCACCATAGACGTTATCAACACGCCCGACCGGCGCCCAATATTTCCCATCACGCAAAGCTTCCACCGGATAAGCAGCTTCTTCGCGAGAATAAGGGTGATCCCAGGTCTCAGACAACATTGATGCAGCAGTGTGCGGAGCATTGCTCAACATATTATCCTCAAGTGGCAATTCACCCGAGGCAACACGATCAATCTCTTTACGGATAGAAATCATGGCATCAACCAGGCGATCAATTTCGTATTTAGATTCTGATTCTGTTGGCTCAATCATCAAAGTTCCGGGTACCGGGAAAGACATGGTCGGAGCATGAAAACCATAATCGATAAGACGCTTGGCAATATCATCAACTGTCACACCAATATCATCTTTGATTGGACGCACATCGATGATGCACTCATGCGCCACCATACCGTTCTTAGAACTATAAAGAACCGGGTAATGGGCAGAGAGGCGTTTGGCCAGATAATTTGCATTAAGGATCGCCATTTGAGTGGCTTTTTTCAAGCCTGACGCGCCCATGAGCTTTAGGTAGCTCCAGGTAATAGGAAGAATACTGGCCGAGCCCCAAGGCGCAGAGGTAACAGCGCCCTGACCTGTTTCAGGCCCAGCTTCTGCAACCAGAGAATGGTTCGGTAAGAATGGGGCAAGATGTTTACCAACGCCGATCGGACCAACACCCGGTCCGCCTCCACCATGCGGAATGCAGAACGTCTTATGTAGGTTGAGGTGAGAAACATCTCCGCCAAAATGGCCAGGCTTAGCCAAGCCGACCATTGCGTTCATATTCGCACCATCGACATAGACCTGACCGCCGAAGTCATGAACAATACTACAGGTTTTGCGCACCTCTTCCTCGAACACACCGTGTGTTGAAGGATAGGTGATCATAACCGCAGCAAGATTCTCCTGATGCTTTTCAGCTTTTGCGTAGAGATCTTCGTTATCGACGTAACCTTCATCATCACAGTTAACCACCACAACCTTCATACCAGCGAGAGCCGCAGATGCAGGGTTAGTCCCGTGTGCTGATGCCGGGATCAGGCAGATATTACGCTGAAAGTCGCCGCGGCTTTCGTGATATTTACGAATGGCGAGAAGACCAGCATATTCGCCCTGAGAGCCAGAGTTCGGCTGAAGTGAAACTGCGTCATATCCTGTGATCTCGACTAGCATGTCTTCGAGATCTTTAATCAACTCAACATAGCCTTGAGCTTGATCAAGAGGCACAAACGGATGGATCTCTCCAAACTCAGGCCAGGTGACCGGGATCATTTCAGTAACGGCATTCAACTTCATTGTGCAGGAACCCAATGGAATCATCGCACGATCCAAGCCAATGTCTTTATCACATAGCTTGCGCAAATAGCGCATCATCTCTGTTTCGGAATGATAGCTATTGAACGTTGGGTGAGTAAGAAAGTCTGTACGACGCGCAAGAGCAGCTGGCAGGTTACTATCTATTGTTTTATCGAGCGTAACAACGGTTTGCCCTTCAACACCAAAGACGGACCAAAGGATCTCTATATCGTCTCGAGTGGTGGTTTCATCGACAGAAACACCAAGCGTATTATCATCTACGACACGCAGGTTCATTTTGTTGTCGCGTGCTTTAGCAGCAATGGCATCAGCCTTGCCTGCAACTTTGATCGACAGGGTGTCAAAGAACGCGTCATGCAGGACCTCAACACCACCGGCCTTAAGACCTGCAGCAAATATGGAAGCAAGACGGGCAACACGGCGTGCAATGGTCTTAAGACCTTCCGGCCCGTGATAAGTCGCGTAGAAACCTGCCATGTTGGCAAGAAGAGCCTGTGCGGTACAAATATTACTCGTGGCTTTATCGCGACGGATATGTTGTTCACGCGTCTGCAGTGCCATACGTAGCGCTGGGTCACCATGTGCATCGACAGACATACCAACCAGACGCGCAGGAATAGAGCGTTTATAAGAATCGCGGGTCGCAAAATATCCAGCGTGCGGACCTCCAAAGCCCATTGGAACGCCAAAACGTTGCGCCGAACCAACGGCAAAGTCAGCACCAAGCTCACCAGGGCTCTTGATCAAGGTCAGCGCCAAGATATCAGCAGCCAGACCAGCAAGTCCCTTGTTACCCTGAATAGCAGCAATGAGATCGCTATAGTCATCAACCCGGCCTGACACACCTGGATACTGGAAAAGCGCGCCATAGACAGCTGCCGGATCGAGATCCTTACGTGGATCACCAATAACGACTTCATAACCAAGGGCGGCAGCGCGCGTTTTAATCACTGCGATGCTCTGCGGCAGCAGATCCTGATCGACAAAGAAAACAGTCGCTTTACTTTTTGCAACCCGGCGACAGAAAGTCATTGCCTCAGCAGCAGCTGTGCCTTCATCAAGCATGGAAGAATTCGCCAGTTCCATACCTGTGAGATCGCTAATCATGGTCTGATAGTTCAGGACCGCCTCAAGACGACCTTGTGAAATTTCAGCTTGATAAGGCGTGTAAGCAGTATACCAACCTGGATTTTCCAGAACGTTTCTCAAGATTACCTTCGGAACATGGGTTCCGTAATACCCCATGCCAATGAAAGATTTGAAAACTTTATTCTTCACAGCAATTGAACGGGCATGTGCGAGCACATCGGTTTCAGTCTGACTGCCCGCCATGGCAAGCGGGTCTGCTTCACGAATAGCTTCAGGTACAGTTTTATCAGAAAGCTCTTCCAAAGAACCAAGGCCAAGCAAGGCTAACATTTCGGTCTGCTCAGCATCGGTTGGCCCGATGTGGCGACGAACAAAGTCAGTTTTCTGCTCCAGGTCCAGAAGCGACATTTTTGTATCAGACATGGCGAATTCCTTAAATTAAACGAATGCTCAGCCCCAGCAGGGGCTGGCATCAGTCAACACACTCCGTAGTGCATTCTTCCTATTAACGTGGGTCTTGATACTAACCCTGGCCTTCAATGAAGGTTTTGTAGGCATCAGCGTCCATCAACTCTTCAAGCTGAGAAGCATCAGAGATTTTTACTTTATAGAACCAGCCCTCACCCATTGGTGCAGAGTTCACAAGGCTCGGCTCATCAGCCAGTGCCTCGTTACCTTCGATCACTTCACCATCACAGATGGCAAGAACTTCACTGGCAGCCTTAACCGATTCAACAACGGCAGCTTCGTCACCCTGCTCAAGATCCTTGCCTTCGTCTGGAACTTCAACGAACACAACATCGCCGAGTTGCTCTTGAGCAAATTCTGTGATTCCAACTGTGCCAATATCGCCATCGACAGAAATCCATTCGTGGTCTTCACTGAATTTAACTTCGCTCATAATCCTGATCCTTTTACTTACATTTTTTATTCTAGGGTTTATTAATTGGGACGTGCCCTCGTTTATTCGGGTACTTATTTCCGAAATGGGTTTCAAATTTAACCCCGGAAATAACTTTTTTGCTCAAACGGCATTTTAACGACCCGGCATGGTAATTCCTTGCCGCGGACTAAAGCATTCAAAGCGGTATCTGGTGCTTTATAATCTGAGGTAACATAAGCAATGGCTATCGGTCCGCCAACGGATGGACCAAACCCGCCGCTGGTCACTTTTCCGATGACTTCTCCGCTCGCATTCGCGATCTCTACACCTGCGCGAAGTGGAGCACGGCCTACAGGGAGAATTCCGACAAGACGGCGCGGCGCACCATCTGCAATCTGTTGCAAAATAACATCATCGCCAGGGAAACCACCTTCGGCACGACGGCGCTTTTGTATTGCCCAGATAAGCCCTGCTTCAATTGGGGTAGTCGTTGTATCAATGTCGTTACCATAGAGGCAAAGGCCTGCCTCCATACGAAGAGAATCACGCGCACCCAAGCCGGAAACTTCAACTTCGGGCTCTTCCAATAAACGCCGAACAATAGCGTCTGCCTTATCACCTGGAATTGCGATCTCGTATCCGTCTTCGCCAGTATATCCAGAACGACTTACCTGACAGGTAACACCATCTATATCCAGTGACATAAACGTCATAAACTTCATATCTGCGCAACGGGCGTCAAAACGGGCCAGTACATCCACAGATTTTGGACCTTGAAGAGCAATCAGGGCGTTATCATATTCGACTTCAACTTCAACCTGATCGCCAATTTTCGATTTGATGTGCGCAATATCTGCGTCTTTACATGCCGCGTTTATCACAAGGCTTAACCCGCCGGGAACTTTGGTGATCATTAAATCATCAAGGATACCACCCTCTTCGTTTGTAAAGAAGCTGTAGCGAATTGAGTTCTCTGCCAAATTAGCTAAATCAGCTGGTAACAGACTCTCAAGAGCAGAAATTGCATTCTCGCCCATCAACCGAACAATCCCCATATGAGATACATCGAAAATGGCCGCTGCAGCACGCGTTTGTTTGTGCTCAGCCATGATACCTGCAGGATATTGAACGGGCATAGAATAACCTGCGAAAGGAACCATTTTAGCACCCAGTTCCACGTGCAGATCATAAAGAGGAGTTTTCTTAAGGGTTTCCGACATAACCATGCTCCAAAACACAAAGGACAAAACACACCAGTCTCACGACTACTGCATCCCCCTCTGTCTTAGAACCTGAGAGATTCACAAAAGATAAAATCCTTTGCTTACTCCGTCGGTGCTTTACGTTTCTGTAAAGCTTTCCAGAGTTGCCTGCCTCATGCGGTCCATGTTGCCTGAGAGTTTCCGGGGCGGTTGCTCCTTCGGCGCCATTTCAAAGGTTTCCTGTAAGAAACTTTTAAACAGACTCTCCCGCGAGAGGTATTACGGCAAATAACTAAATTGTATTACGACAACTTAATTTCTAGATGTTTACGCTGTTCTGAAAAAAAGTCAACTGCAGACGACACAAATTTAAGTGACCGCGACAAAACTCATTTAACAACAACAGCTTATTTCCAAAAGGAAATCAAAATACCTAAAACAAGCAAAGAGAATACGATCGGAAACAAACCAGCTTAGGTTGGCTTAATCGTCGGAATAAAGGCAATCTCGCAATTCACGTTACGGGATCATGCGCTGTCAACAACGTAAAATCCAAAAACTATTCGAAAATTTATAGCTTAGTTTTGTTGTAATAAAGCTCGCTACGGGAGAGTTCGAAGCCGATAAAGATAATGTAATCTTCACCAGTATCGCCGCGGTCCAGTACAATCGATGGATAAATATTATCGACAATTGCCACTGAAGTCAGATTGCCTTCAAAAGGGGCAACCAGCTCAAAAGATTCACGGGATAAAATTTTACGATCCAGTGTTGCTACTGCAACAAAGTAATTGAATTTGGCCCCGCCGTCACTTGCGGGCCCCTGATTCAACTCAAACCGGACAACAACCTGATTCTTTAGAGTGTTAGTCTCTTCATCCAGAATACATCCGCCGACAAAATTATTAATGTTGGCCTCAAAGGTCACATCCGTCAGATCTCGACCGTTTCCCTGGAACCGGGTCATTTCTTGCGCCTCTTTCAGAACAATTAGTTCCGGACAAGCGGGGGGAGCTTTTTCTGGTTCAATCAATCCACAGCCAGCAAGCCCGAGTAATGTAATTAGTGCCAGCAACGGCGTAGAAAACAAATACGATACTGACCAATTCAATAACCGACCCATGAACCTAATAATCCTATATTTCAGACCAAGAACAGTGTCCTTTTCCGGCCTCTTCCATACTCATCCAAGCTTCACGAAAAAACCGTTTAAGTGATTCGCGGCAACTTTAACGACTATTTGTGCCATTGCAAAGCATGATCATATACGGATATTTTCCAAACAAAGCCAACATGACCACCTTTAAGGCTTTCCTAGCCTCAAGCACTGTATTAGTTTGCGCTTGAAACAAGATGAGCTACTCTCTTGGGAAAATACGGATAAGCCTCATGACGAAACCAAATTTAACAATTTTACTCGCAAGTCCACGCGGTTTTTGTGCCGGGGTTGATCGCGCAATTGAAATTGTTGAGCGCGCCCTGGTCAAGCATGGATCCCCTGTTTATGTCCGGCACGAAATTGTCCACAATCGGTATGTCGTCGAAAATCTTGAGCAAAAAGGAGCCGTTTTTGTTCAAGAACTGGACGAGGTCCCTGAAGGATTACCGGTAATTTTCTCAGCTCACGGCGTTCCAAAATCAGTACCAGCGGCAGCAGAGGCCCGCGAGTTACTCTATTTTGACGCCACTTGCCCATTGGTAAGCAAGGTTCATAGAGAAGCAGAACGGCATGAAAGAGATGGCAGGCAAGTAATCCTCATCGGACACGCCGGACACCCTGAAGTGATCGGAACTATGGGGCAAATAAGTGAAGGTTCCATTTTACTTGTCGAAACAGAACAAGACGCTGAACAGCTGGAAGTGCCAAACCCAGACAACCTTGCCTACGTCACCCAAACGACACTATCGGTCGATGATACAGCTTCAATTGTAAAAGTGCTCCTGCGCCGGTTCCCCAATATGGTCGAGCCCAAAAAAGAAGATATTTGTTACGCCACAACCAACAGGCAAGAAGCCGTTAAGGCGATAGCAAATCGGTGTGACGCGCTCCTCGTTATTGGAGCACCTAATTCTTCCAACTCTAAAAGGCTCGTCGAAGTTGCCTTTAAACAAGGATGCGATAAGGCCGCACTGGTTCAACGCGCTGTCGACATACAGTGGGATCAGTTAGCGGGAGTTAAAACTCTTGGGATTACAGCTGGAGCCTCCGCACCAGAAATACTCGTCGAAGAAGTAATCCAGGCTTGCAGAAACCACTTTGACGTGGTCATCGAAGAAATCAATATTCGAGACGAAAACGTGGTTTTCAGAGTCCCCAAGTCCCTGTCAGATACCCCAACAAACAAAGAAATTCACTGAGACTTCAATGGCCGTATATACAGAAGTACCCGACGACGAAGTCGAAACCTTTATTACTGAATATGATATCGGAAGTGTCCTTTCCCTGAAAGGCATCGCAGAGGGTGTAGAAAATTCGAACTATATCCTTCACACCACCCAGGGATTTTACATCCTTACACTTTATGAAAAACGCGTTGAGAAAGCCGATCTCCCGTTTTTCTTAGGATATATGCAGCACCTCGCGGCAAAAGGCATATCCTGCCCTGTACCAATTGCTGGTAAAGACGGGAACAACTTACGCGAACTCTGCGGCCGCCCAGCAGCAATAACGGCTTTCCTCGAAGGAATGTGGCCTCGGCGCATACAGCCATTTCATTGCAGAGCACTTGGCCGCACCATGGCTGAAATGCATCTCGCCGGGCAGGATTTTAAAATTCAGAGGCCTAATTCCCTATCCGTTACAGGTTGGAAAGAGGTTCTTGTATCCTGCGGCGAACAAGGCGAACAAGTTAAATCCGGCTTGACCAAAACTCTTAAAGAAGAGCTTGATTTTATTGCCTCCGGCTGGCCTAAAAATCTGCCCAAAGGTGTTATTCAT
>MAAC01012129.1_pt1 | contig 15995 bp, 14 predicted proteins | sample 1115981 | NCBI WGS metagenome assembly MAAC01 (sample SAMN04961126, study PRJNA320927) | seawater metagenome | isolation source: sample BD02T64 sea water enriched with oil for 64 days | place: USA:Gulf of Mexico | collected 2013-07-27 | reverse complement strand
AAATATTGGTGGTAAACTTCGTTTTATTATACCTACGGGTATTGGCCAATCAGAAATTCGCGATGATGTGACCATAGAGATGCTTCAGCAAATTTTATAACTGTTTTTTGCTTGCTAAACATCAATAGCAAGCAAACATTATAGAAAGGGTTGAATATGTCCGCATCAGCGAACACGCGAGCAAATCAGAGTATGAGCAATGAATCATTTCATATTGATGTTGATGCAGTAGAAAAAACGACTACAACCATTAGCGTTACTGCCCGTATTGATTATATTCAACGTTTTTCAAAACAGCTGACCGTTGTTGTTGATAAACAACCTGCCGTATATTCCCAATTAGCACGTCAATATCTAGCTCATATAAGCCAAGAATCTAGCAAACAAGACATGAATGTTGCCTTTGTTGCCGCATCAAGTAAATTAAACGACATTCAAATGCGTTGTCGTTTAATTGAACAGCTCTTTGCCAATACTTTGTTCGATCCAGAACAATCATTGGCGGTGAGCATTTTACGTTTAGTCAAACAAAACAATGACACTATTACTATTCTTATTGAACATGCTCAGTCTTTGTCATTACAAGTTAAATATGAACTTTGCCAGCTTGTTGATGTAGCAAAGAAAACCCAAAATAATATTAATGTTGTCATCTTTGGCTTAGAACAAGCAGCACAAGAAGTGGCGCAGAATAAAACACTTTTTGATAAGAAAACCAGCATTATAGACGCAAGTAATGGGCAAGTTCTTGCCTTAGACCATGTTAGATTTAAAAATAAAACCTCAGTATTTAAAAGCGCTATAGGGTTAAAAATAAGCTTTGCTGCAATGATTACTACATTAATAGTATTCATTGCTTGGTTTCTCTTAGCTGAATATGAAAATTTTAGTTTGACGGATTTACCTGTTAGCCCGCCAATAAATGAAGCCCCTAAAATAGTAGCGCAAAAAATTCCCCCTTTAACGATACGAACTAAACTTGCTAACACGGCTGATATTCACCTTGCCTTATTAGGTCAAGATAACAGTAAACTGTTAGCTCCTGCTGAAAGCGGTGATATCTTACAAGCTCTAGTACTTGCTGAGCCAACCTCACTATCAACATCAGTACCAGCGTTAACCAATAGCCAAATAACGGCAAAACTAGTTAACCCTAGTGAAGTGGAGCTAAATGAGGTGAAATTAAGTAAGGTGAAGCTAAACAAGCCAAGTAATTTAACGGCATTGCCAATAACATTAACACAACAATATTATCTGAATGCAGACAAAGGCTATGTGGTGCAAATAACGGGCTTTTCTGATGTCTCAAGACTAGAGGCATTTATTACAAAAAATAAAGATTTAGAGTACTTTAGTTATCAGAAAATTTTGAACTCTCAACAGTTTATTGTATTGACCACTAAGATATATGGCGATAAAGCACAAGCAATAGTAGCAATGAATGCACTACCAGCAGCCATAAAGAGTCTGGGCTCATTTTTAAAGTCGGTTGCAACAATTAAGCATGAAATAAATACCGTTAATCCCTAATTCAAGCTACAATCCACCTCTAAAAATAAACATAGTAAAATTAGTATAGCGGTAGTATGAGTAAGAAGAATCGTGCGTTTTTAAAGTGGGCTGGCGGCAAGTATGGTCTAAGTGATGTTATCGCTAAAATGCTACCCAAAGGAGATTGCTTAATTGAACCTTTTGTTGGTGCAGGCTCTGTTTTTTTAAACACCGATTATCCCAACTATATTCTTAATGATATCAATCAAGATTTAATCAATCTTTATAAGTTACTGCAAACAGACCCCGATACTTTTATTAAAGATGCCAAATCGCTATTCACTGTTGAGCATAATCAAAGCGATACTTATTACCAGCTCAGAGCAGAATTCAATAACAGTAGCGACAGTTATTTCCGTTCGTTAGTTTTTTTATACATGAATCGCCACGGTTATAATGGCTTATGCCGTTATAATAAATCGGGTGGCTATAACGTCCCGTTTGGCAAGTATAAACGTCCCTATTTTCCTGAAAGCGAACTAAACTTTTTTGCCGAAAAAGCACAACAGGCCACCTTTGTTTGTGAAGGCTACAGAGAAACATTTACTCGTGCTAAGTGCGGTGATGTTATTTACTGCGATCCCCCTTATGTGCCTTTAAGTAAAACGGCAAGCTTTACTAGTTACGCGGGTAATGGTTTTGGTTTAGATGAACAAGCGGATTTAGCCAATGCGGCTGAGGAAGTTTCAAGTGATAAGTCGATAACCGTGCTTATTTCTAATCACGATACTATTTGGACACGTAAAATCTATGAGCATGCCGCGAAAACTAAATCTGTTCAGGTAGCGCGTACTATTAGCCAAAAAGGTCATAAGCGTAAAAAAGTGGCTGAGTTGTTGGCGCTATATAAATAGCTTACCAGTAGGCTAGTGGCGACACTCAAAACTAGTTAGTCGGTATTACCAAACTAACCACGGCAATTAAGCCAGCAATAAAAATAATAACACTGATGATGCCAACAATAATGAAATGGCTTATCTTTCCTTGACTAAAATCTTTTTCTCTATTTTTATTACTTTGTACGCCAAAAAAAGCAGCGGCAACGCTTTTAAAGGTGTCTTTAAGTGAAGGCGTTTTATCAGTCATTTAGAAGTAACTTAGCTTAAGAATGAATGTCTAATGAAAACTATAATGCAAAAGCTCAACTAAATCTAAAAAATGTAGATGTGCGGATTTTTTATCGTTGGCAAACCAAGATAACCAGCTTTTATTTTGCATATAAGCGGCATTACATGGGTGGTTGCTATGGCTCATTGGCAGGTTTGACTCAACAGCCATGCATGAGTCCAGTAAATCAGTTTGACCATCAAAAATATGATCACTTAACTTGAGGGTAACCGTTAATGTTAGGGTTAATGCGAGAGTAAAAGTTGTTAATTTTGTCATAATCCGTTTTGACATTTGAATCTCCATTTAAATCAAAAACAACGAAAAGGGCTAATGGGTCATAGTGTAACCAATTAGCCCTTTATTGTCATTTATCTTTTAAATGATTTGCTACTTAACAATAAAGGGTATTTATAAATCAATATCAATAGAGTAAGCAACATAAACTTTAACATCACCAGCTCCACCATCTAAATCAGTTGCAGAAGCACCGAAAGTGAAGCCTGATTTAGAAATGCTAACACTATAGTCAATAGAGTCTTCAGCTAACCAATCACCACTATATGAACCAATATGTAAATTCACTTCGGCTTCGTTGCTAAGCTCAATGCTATAATCTACATTTGCATAAAGCGTATCACCAGCATCAGCACCTTCACCTGATGTTAATACTGCTAAACCTACGGTTAACGAGTTGAATGTTAGGCTGCCGTAAACTTCAGAAAAATCAGCATCGCCTGATGTTTCATCAGGGTAAGCGTAATAGATAAAACCAACATCATAAGAAATATTTTCGTTGATATCGCCACCAAAACCACCATAAAGGTCTAACTCATAAGTCATACCATCAGCCCAATCGGCGTTTGAAGCCCAAGTTCCTACATAAAAGCCTGAATCATCAGCGTAATCAATACCGCCTGAAATTGCTGCTTTTCCGTCTGTTTGTTCTAGACCGCGCCATAAGTAACTAGAAGTAGCTGCCACATTAGCGCTAAGTCCTTCAACAGCAGAGGCTTGTGTTGATACCAATACTGAGCTGGCTAAAAGTGAGGTAAGTGTAAGGCTTAATAGTGATTTTTTCATGTTTCTCTCTTTAATTATTATAAAAAATTGAACCTAGTAATCATAAAGCAAAGATGATGCCCTAGTTACCTTAAGCTTAGTTTCACACAAAAACGCATTATTAAACAATTGATTATGTTTTTGTCTGTACTCAGTATAGTTTAAATATGCCATTAAGTTGCGCTAAAGTGGTGCGTATTTAAACTTGTTGTGCAAATAAAGTGCAATATAGTTTTTGTTTTTCTAAAATGCAGCGATACTCGCATTTACAAATGTCTTGGGTATAATACCTCATCTTTTTTTATTGAGCATAAATGATGTCCTCTTTTTTAATTGCCCCTTCTATTTTATCTGCCGATTTTGCTCGTTTAGGCGATGATGTAGCGAAGGTTTTATCTGCAGGTGCAGACGTAGTTCATTTTGATGTTATGGATAATCATTTTGTTCCTAATCTCACTTTTGGCCCGATGATTTGTCAATCGTTGCGTGATTACGGTATTACTGCCCCCATTGATGTACATTTAATGGTGAAACCTGTCGATAGTTTAATTCCTCAATTTGCGAAAGCGGGTGCCGATATTATTACTTTTCACCCCGAAGCTAGCGATCATGTTGATCGCACTTTGCAACTTATTAAAGATCACGGCTGTAAAGCAGGTTTAGTGTTAAACCCTGCAACACCTTTACACTATTTAGACTTTGTTATGGATAAATTAGACGTTATTTTATTGATGTCGGTGAATCCAGGCTTTGGTGGCCAATCATTTATCCCAGCCACGTTAGACAAATTACGTTTAGTGAAAGAAAGAATTAATCAAAGTGGCCGTGATATTCGTTTAGAAGTAGACGGCGGTGTTAAAGCAAATAATATTGCTGAAATTGCTGCTGCTGGCGCAGATATGTTTGTTGCGGGTAGTGCAATATTTTCAAAAACAGATTACAAAGCGGCTATTGATGAAATGCGCGCTGAGTTAGCGAAAGTATAAATTAGCACGAATTAAAAATAACAAATTAAACAATGTAACCATGGGGCAGAGTAAATTAATTTACTTTGCCCCAAAAAAGCTCATTTAAAGGAAAGACATGACTAAACCCATCGTATTAAGTGGCTGTCAGCCATCAGGTGAATTAACTATTGGCAATTATTTAGGCGCATTAAAGCAATGGGTCAATATGCAACCTAGCCATGAATGTTATTACATGCTGGTGGACCAACATGCTATTACTGTTCGCCCTAAAGCCGAAGATCTACGCAAAGCGACCTTAGATGGTTTAGCGCTGTATCTTGCTTGTGGTGTTGATCCACAGCAAAGCACTATTTTTATTCAATCTCATGTGCCAGAGCATGCGCAGTTGAGTTGGGTATTAAATTGTTATACGCAAATGGGCGAGTTAAATCGCATGACACAGTACAAAGATAAGTCACAAAAATCTGAAGCAAATATGAATGCAGGTTTATTTACTTATCCAGTACTCATGGCGGCTGATATCTTGTTGTACGGCGCAGATATCGTCCCTGTTGGCGATGATCAAAAACAGCACTTAGAATTAGCACGCGATATTGCCACTCGTTTTAATAATCTTTATGGTGACATTTTTACCGTGCCAGATCCCTTTATTCCTCAGCACGGCGCGCGAGTAATGAGTTTACTTGAACCCACTAAAAAAATGTCAAAATCAGATACTAATCCCGGCAACTTTATTGGTTTGTTAGAAGAGCCGAAAAAAATTGCCAAAAAAATAAAACGTGCCGTAACCGACTCTGATGAGCAAGCGCGTATTTATTATAATTTAGAAGAAAAACCTGGTGTGTCGAATTTACTCTCTTTGCTGTCATGTGCCACAGGTAAATCAATTAATAGCTTAGTACCTGAGTATGAAGATAAAATGTATGGTCATTTAAAAGGTGATGTTGCAGATGCGGTTGTGACCATGTTGGAGCCTATTCAAGCTAAGTATCATCAATACCGTGCCGATCAAGCTTTTCTTGAGCAAGTGATGAAAAATGGTGCTGAAAAGGCATCGCTTCGAGCTAACAAAATACTAACTTCAGTATATGATGCGGTAGGCTTTATTCCTCGCCCATAGTGACAGGCACGAGTTACGAGTTAATAGTCTCGAATTACGGTTGAAAGCGGCGAGTTACGAGCGATTATGTTCGTAACTCGTAACTCGTAACTCGTAACTTATCTATTCCTTTAACGCTTTTTTCTTGGTCTTATCAAAAAGCTTACTACTATCGGCAATAAACTCATCAACACTGCTACTTTGTGCCAGTAAAAAACTTGGCATCATAATCGTGGCATTATACTGCGGCCTAGGATTAAACTCAGGCTTGTTACTGTATTGCACCAGGTAACCGCCGCCGAATAGCAGCATGGTGATACTTACCGCAACAACAATGCGCCGTCTAGCTGTCATGTGAAAACCAATATAGCCATTTAACCAAAATAAGCTAAAAGCTAGCGCAACAGAAATTAACATCACTAACAAAGGTAATACCGAGTTGCTAGCGCTATTAAAGGTAGCAATACTCTCTAAGACATCACTGAACCACATCAGGTTAAAGAAGACGAAACTCACGCCAAGTTGTGTCATCACCCGTGCATCTTGTTTGCTTAAATGAGAAACCAACGCTACGCCTGCTGGCCATAAGGCAAACCCCATCGCCATACTAATAGCAGGCACGAATAATTGGCTGAAATTAACCTCCGTGGGTTTGTTTAGATAGAATATTCCACCAGCAATTAAGGTAAACAATGTTACGCTCAAAAATAGTGCGATAGGGTGACGCATTAAATCGATAAAGCTTTCAAAAGGACTAAAAGCAACCGTAGGGGCAACTTTATGATCACTAAAAAGTATGCGTAACTGGCTTTTACCTAAGCTGATAATATCGCCGTTATTTACTTTATGTTGGTTTGCATCTTGTTTCTGCTGCTTTGGATTTTCAACAAAAGTGCCATTAACGGTTTGGTGATCAATAATGTGCCAGTGACCTTCAATAAATTCTATGCTGAGATGACCGGGGCAAATATGAGGATCGGAAATGATAATGTCATTATGGTAATCACGGCCAATATGTATTTGTTTTTTGGTTAACTTATGGCGATGCAGCAGTTTATGACCCTTGCTGATCTCTTCAATAATGATCTCAGTGGCCTCTTCTTCAGCAGTAATGTTTTTTAAGTCTATATTATCTATTTCCATATTCTCTGTTTTTATATAGTCTACTGCCATGATACTGCCTCCATAAATTTACGAGTAAAGGCTAGGGCATTGGCTTGATTAATACCGGCGATAGTAAAATGGCTTACTAATGCTTGTTTACTTTTATCGACAGAAGCACTTAAGTAAAGTACATCAAATAAGTCGGGAAACTTTTTATAGGCGCGAGTACAAAAAATACTCTTATTGTTTATGGCTTGGTTGTCTGGCATGACTAAGTCATGATGGCATTGATATTCGGTAACATTATCTTTACCGGCACGATTGCCTGCGCCAGCTCGGGTAATTTGCTGTTGGTACAAATGATAAAACTTGTTAGCGCCAATGTTTTTGGCTTGCATGGTACGAAACTCAATTTCCATTGAACCGGTAAAAAATCGTGAAGACAGGTAAGTATTTTCATCTAACGAGCAATTAGCTACTGCCGTTAAAATTAAGGCATCGGCTTTATCCGCATTGGAATCTCCCCAGCAACGAATAAAAGGTACATCAATAATAGGAATGCTGCCTTGTTTGCCTAATTGTTTTGCTTGCCATGGGCTACTGAGGATTTCAGTCATTAATTTATCTTGATTGGCGGTTAATTGTTGTGCCATTTGATCTTCAATCGACTTGGGTGGCGTTTGTAGAAAAGCTTGGTATAAATTAACTAATTTATCGTGTGGCACTAAAAAACCAATAGAGTTTCCAGACGTCGCCACATTAACACCGACAACTTCCGCTTGTTTATTAACAACAGGGCCGCCACTCATGCCTGAATTAATTGAGCCAGTAAAATGAATACGTTCATTAAACGACTCTTTTTTTAAGCCATTGTAAGTGCCAGGCACCACAATCATACCTAAATCATGGGGGTTACCTAATGAGAATAACTGCTCACCTTTATGGGGGTCGCTTTGTGATAGCTGAAAAAATGGCATGTCTTGCTCAACATCACGTCTAACTAGTGCTAAATCGTTAATAACGTCGACGCTTTGTAATGTTAAGCTGCCCTTGTTGCCTTGATTATCTAAGTATTCAATGCGATATTTTTTAGGGTGTAAGGCAAAGCTTGAAATAACATGATAATTAGTGGCGATAATGCCATCTTTGCTGATTTGAAAGCCAGAGCCAATAGAGGACTTTTCACCACTGGCCTTGTCTATTAATTTTATTTGATAAAGAGACGGTTTCAATTGATTAAATAGTTGCTCTGCTTGTTCAGTGGCATAACTATTACTGCTTAGTAAAACGCTTAGCCAAAAAAAGACTAAGCTAAAAAAAGCTTTCATTTACATTCCTATTAAAAAATTACCATCCTATTGTGCCACCGTCAGGATATTAGTCACTTAATATTTTGTATATTATTATTTCTAACGTATTATAGCGTCGATAAATTAGCTAAAAGGATGATTTTATGAAGATAATCAAACTATTCTTGACCACTGCGCTGTTCGGTTATTACAGTCAGTTTGCGCTAGCAAGTGATGAAGAAGCGTTATGCCAAGCGGGCAGTCATTTATGTACTTTTGTACTGCTGAGTGAGCTTGAACAGGCGGACGCGAGTATAAAAAGTAACATACTTACCGTTAACGAAAGCCGCGCCGCTACTCCTTTGTCACCTTTTTCAACCTTTAAAGTTGTTAATAGCTTGATAGGTTTAGATTTAGGCTTAATAAAAACAACCGAGCAAAAGCTAACTTATGATGAAAAAGCTTATCCCATGCAAGCTTGGTGGCCGTCAGTATGGAAATTGCCTTATTATAATTTAAGCACGGCCTTTAAATATTCTATGGTGGCTATTTATCGTCAACTGGCCACCGATATTGGCGAAAAAAACATGCATACTTACCTAAAAAAAATGCATTATGGTAATGAGGATATTTCATCAGGCTTAGATGATTTTTGGTTAAATGGCAGCATGAAAATATCGGCAATAGAACAGACCCTCTTACTAAAAAAAATATATCACAACCAATTTGCTCTTAATGCTTTAGCTATTGCTCGCTTAAAAGAAATTATGCTGGCGGAAACAACCGAAAATTATCGTTTATTTGCTAAAACGGGTGCAGGTAGAAATGATAATGGCACTATGCTTGGTTGGTATATAGGCTTTGTTGAAAACTCAACCGGCGTGCACTTTTTTGCTTTCAATTTTGACAGCCCAAGTTATGCTCAAATGAAAGCTAATCGAATTAGCATCGCTAAAAACCACCTAAAACAAGCGGGCATTATTGAATAACCCTTAGCAAATTTTAACATAACAATCAGCTTTGTTGATCTAGTGCAAGCAAGCTGATTTTACCCTGCGACATATTGTCGCGCATTGAACATTTCTTTTTGTTTTAAATGAGTTAAACCCTGAAAATAACCTCAATTTAAAACATACTCAAACTTGTACCTTAAAGTGGCTTGAGTATTCACAATAAGAGAAATACTATGCGCACTTTTTTAACCCCTTCAGCAATGGCTGTCAAATTAGTCTTATTATCCTCAATAGCCTCCTCAGCAGTAGCTTTCTCGGGACAAGCTTTAGCCGATGAAGCGCCTGATGCCATTAATGACTTAGAAGTAATCACTATTACCAACCAACGCCATCATGGTTTAGAAAGCATGAAAGGCTATGCTCAAGGATACACTAGCGCACCTGATTTAGCTGACTGGCTAACTTCTGTGCCCGGTGCCAACATTAACCGTAACGGCCCTATTACGGGTATTGCCCAATATCGTGGTTTATACGGTGACAGAGTTGCTACTTCTCTTGATGGTCACCCTGTTATTGGTGCAGGCCCTAACGCTATGGATACGCCGTTAAGTTATTCAACGCCATTAATTGTTGATTCAATGACCGTTTATCGTGGCATTGCGCCTGTATCTGCGGGCATTAACACCCTTGGCGGTGCGGTTGAAGTAAAAATGCGTAAAGCCGAAACCATGAACAGCCAAGCTACTGAGCTAAGTGGTGATGTGCAAGCGGGCTATCGTAGCAATAATAGCGCTAAAACCTTATCGGCGGTTACCAATATTGCCAATGGCGATATTGCTGTTTTGTTATATGGCAATAGTCAAACAGGCGACAGCATGGAAAGCGGTGATGATGTTGTTATTAGCCCAACCGATTTTGATAAAGTACAGCTGGGCGGTGATATTCGTTATAGCAAAGACGACAACGAAATAGGCTTAAGCTATCACTACACTGATACTAATGATTCAGGCACACCCGCTTTACCGATGGATATTGAATATATTGAAAGTCACCGTATTACGCTTGATGGCGCTTTTAGCTTAAATGATTGGCAGGGTGAATGGCAGTTAGGCTACATTGATGCTGACCATGGCATGACAAATCATTTGATGCGTGAAAATACTGATCTTACTAAATATCGTCGTAATAATGCCACAGCAGAAACCACTGATTTTAAAATGGAATTAAACAAAGCGTTTGGTTTTGGTGAGCTTGTTTTTGGTGTTGATGGTTACTTTGCGACACATGACTCTGTTATTACCAATGAAAACAATGCAATGTTTGAAGTGGTTAATTTTAATGATGTTGAAGATAACCGTTATGCTATTTACAGTGAATGGCAAAACCAGTTTGATCAAACGAGTGTTCAATTGGGTGTTAGATTAAAACGTGCGGAATCTAATGCAGGTGAAGTGAGTTCATCAATGGCAATGATGAATCCTATGATGAAAATGCTACAAGACAAGTTTAATAATGCTGATCGTGAAATATCAGATAACAATGTTGATATAGCATTAATTACAGATACTAAGCTCTCTGAATCACTGTCATTTTATGCGGGTTTAGGGTTGAAAAATCGTGCACCATCGTATCAAGCGCGCTACTTATGGATGCCTATGGAATCAACGGGGGGGTTAGCTGACGGTAATACTTATGTTGGTAATATAGACCTTAAATCAGAAACGGCATATCAAGCTGATCTCGGTTTAACTTATCAAACAAAAGATGCCATGATTTCACCGCATATTTTTTATCAGTCAATTGATGATTATATTCAGGGCACACCTGTAATGTTAGGCATGAATCAACAACTTCAATTCACTAACGTTGACGCCAAGCTTTATGGTGTTGATCTTAACGGCTATTATAATATTACCGATGCTTTACAGTTTTCCACTATTGTTAGCTATGTAGAAGGCGAACGTCGCGATATTGATGATAACTTATACCGTATAGCACCACTTAATGGTCAAGTTAATTTGAGCTACACAGCGGATAGCTGGACAGTAAAAACTAGCCTAGTGATGGCGGCAAAACAAAATAAAGTATCAACAACTAATAGCGAGCAAAAAACAGCAGGCTATGGTGTTGTTAATATTGACGCCCAATATTATGTTAATAACGATCTAACCTTACGCTTAGGTGTTGATAATCTTTTAGATAAAAATTATCAAAATCATTTAGGTGGTTATAACCGAGTTAATGGCACAGGTACCCCAGTAATGTCACGATTACCTAACGAAGGCGTGAGTGCTTGGATGGAAGCGACTTACAGCTTTTAAGTAGCATGCAGTTATCAATAGAAAGCCCTTGAAATATTAGGGCTTTTTATTGCTTATTTTTGTTTAAATGCACAACCGTAACCATAAACATTGAAAACCTTGAGCTATGTCAATCTATTAACGGGTTAACTGCATATTCGCGACATTTTGTCACACTGCAAAAACGTAAAAACCTTCTACTATAGCGACAATTTAAATAATCAAAATAATAGCTATCAACATGAATAAAAAAATACAAATATCTCTGCTGTCTCTTCTTGTTAGTCAATACTGTGGTACTGCTTTTGCCGAAACACCTGTGATGGATGATGAGGCTGCTGGTTTTGAACGTATTACCGTCACGGCAACACGTCAAGAGTCTTTAGACACTGACTTGGCAATGTCGGTAAAAGGTGTTGGTAAAGAAGAGTTAGCACTTGATAATGGTCAGCATGTTGCTGAGTCACTTAACAGTATTTCAGGGGTGTTAATTAATCAGCTTTCAGGTGGTCAAGGTCATAAAGCGGCTATTAGAATGCCAATGAACACCGGCGGTTACTACTTATATTTACAAGACAATATTCCACTACAATCGGCTGCTTTTTTTAATCATAATGCCTTGTGGTGGTCTAGTTTTAATTCAAACGTTGCCCGCATGGAAGTACTAAAAGGTGCAGGAACAGCACTTTATGGTTCAGGTGCGGTAGCAGGCACGGTAAATATTTTATCAGCGGACGTAACAGACTCTCCACAAACAAGCATTGATTTAATGCTAGGTGAAGATGAATACACGAAAGTACAAGCCAGCCATAGTAATAAAATATCTGACACTCAGGGCTTTCGAATTTCAGGCTCATATTTAAATAATGACGGCTGGCGTGATCACACCGGCTCTGAGCGTGGCGAGGTAACTTTCCGCCATGAACTTGATTTAGGTGATAATGAACGTTTAGTGACGTCTTTTGTCGCTTCAGATCTTGAACAAGAAATGGCGGCAAGTTTAACAAAAGACTTATATGACAATGATAAAACTAACTCAGGCCTTTCAGATGAAGTTTTAGCCAGCGACCCGCTGCGAAAAACACAGTATATGCGCCTTTCAACACAATGGGATAAAGTTGACGGCAATAACTTTTACTCGCTTATTCCTTATTATCGTTATCGTACCAATGACTATACGGCTACTTGGAACGACAATATGCCGAAAGTAGAGTCTGAAGTGCAAACTTTAGGTTTATTAGCCTTAGCAAGTTTTGAACACAGTAGTGGTAGTGCAACAACAACAGGTATAGATATTGAATTAACCGAAGGTGATCAACTGTCTTATCAACCACTTGACTATGAGGGAGAACCAAACTGGAAAGGTGAAGTTGACACATTTGTAGCAGGTGAAAAATTCTACGATGATACTACGCAATTCATCAGCATTTCTCCTTATATTCAGCACAAGCGTAGCTTAACGGAAAGCCTTGATTTAACCCTAGGCGCTCGTTATGACTATGCCAAATATGACTTTGATAATCATTTAGGGGTTTATGGCGATATTGGTCATGGCAAAATAAGCATAGAAAATAGAAGTGATGATTTTAATCACTTTAGCCCAAAAGCAAGTTTAAATTATCATTTAAGTGAAAACAGCAGCGTTTATGCTCGTTATGCCAATAGTTTCCGTTTACCTACGGCAGGTAGCATATATCATTTAACGACAAAAGATGACGGAAATGCTAAAGCCGTTGATCCTGAAACGTCAGACACTTACGAGCTAGGGTATAAAGCCAATTGGAAAACCGTTACTTTCGACACGGCTATTTATTATATGGATGTAGACGACGGCATTGTTCACGCCTATAACGATAACGGCCAGCGTTATTTAACCAATGCGGCTCGTGTAACTCATAAAGGGATTGAAGCCTCAGTTTTATGGCAAATTAATGAGCAATTAAATATTAGTACTGCCTATAGTCAATCTAAGCATGAATTTGATGAACATGAAAAATATGCGGGTAATGAAATGTCAGCAGCGCCTGATTATATTGCCAATGTACGTGTGCGCTATATGCCTGCTTTCTTGCAAGGTTTTACTGCCATGTTAGAGTTACAATCCATTGGCGAGTACTGGTTAGACGATGCCAATAGTCAAGATGATGAGGGTAATGATCGCATTGAAGAGGGTTACACTATCGGTAACTTAAAAGCGCGCTATCAGGTCTCTAAGCAATTTTCACTTCATGCCAGAATATTAAATGTTACTGATGAAGAGTATGTGCAAGAAGCCTCTTATCGATATGGTAAAACCAAATTTTCGCCAGGTGCGCCAAGAACAGCCTATGTTGGCTTAAGTTATAATTGGTAGAGGAAAATATTATATGCTCACACTAATTTATAGAAGCTTGCTCTTCATCGTATTTACTATAAATACAAGCATAGCTGCGGAACATAGTCATCAAGCTTCACCTTTAAAAAAGGTACAGGCAGGGTATTGTGAAGAAGCAGACATTGTTTGTGCTAAAACAGTTACCTCAGCGTTTGCGCCGAATGGTGACTTATGGCGATTGTGGGCGATAAACTCTAGTTTGTATTTTCAAATATCAACGGACAATGGTTTAACATTTTCAGTGGTTAATAACGTTGCCATAGCTAAAGAAAAAATCTCCGCTCGCAATGAAAACCGGCCGAAAATAGCGTTTGACAACTATCTAGGTGTTTATTTGTCTTGGGCAAGCCCAAAAGAGAAGAAATATAGCGCCGATATACGTTTTAGCTATTCTAGTGATTACGGTAAAACCTTTACTAAGCCAATCACGGTTAATGATGACAACTTGTTAACAGGTCATAGTTTTAATGAAATGTTAGTGACAGGTGAAGGCGATATTAGTATTGTTTGGCTTGACTCGCGTTTAGCCTATCAGCTTCGCTTGCAAGGAAAGCCAACCAATGGCTCAGCATTGTACATGGGTAAAGCTAATTATAGAAAAAGTGATCTAGATTTTTCAAATGAGCAGTTAGCAAATAATACCTGTGTTTGTTGCCGCATTGCCATGAACTATAACAACCACGGTGAATTAGCGATATTTTGGCGACATATTTATGGTGATAATATTCGTGAATTTGCCTTGTTAACGCTGGCTCAAGGCGAAAGTGTGCAACAGACGCCTTACCAAATAAGTTATGATCGTTGGAAAATTAATGGCTGTCCTCATCAAGGTGGTGCTATCAGTATTAATGGCAATAATCGTTATCATCTGGTGTGGTTTAATCAAGGCGAAGTGGGTAAAGGCATTTTTTATGCATCAAGTGATGATCAAGGTAAATCATTAACTAAAGCTATTGCTGTTGGCGTGCAATCAGCACAAGCAGCGCACCCGCATTTGAATACTAATGGTAATAATATTGACATTGTTTGGACACAATTTAATGGCACTGAGCATGAATTGTGGTATCAGCGTTCAAAAGATAACGGTAAGTCGTTTAGCGATTCAGTGTTGTTAACAACCGCCGCTGAAGGCGCTGATCGGCCATTTATCATCAAAAAAGGCAAGAGCAGCTATGTGTCATGGCATCGCCCTAAGCAAGGTCATTGGGTGCAAGTACTGTGAATTTTTTAAAGCAGATCAGTGTCGCGTTTTTAATTGGCTTTTCATTTTTGTGCTTATTTTTCGCCAGCTCAGCTTATGCTGAGTCAATGGCTTTTAATAAAGCGCAATTGGCGACGGTTAAAACACAAAACATGGGTAAGCAATGGCTAATGTTGTTGTGGTCAGTTGATTGTCCTCCTTGTTTTAAAGAGTTGGCCATTATCCAAAAGTTACAAAAGCAAAATGATAACTTAGCCGTGGTGATTATTAATACCGATGCGAATGATGAAACCAATGCTGAACGTGATGACATTATTGAAAAATTTGAATTAAGCCATTTAAGCCATTTTCATTTTGTTGACGGTAAGGGCGATCAAAGTCGATTTTTTATTGACCCTACTTGGTATGGTGAATTACCACGCAGTTATTTTGTTGAAAGTGATGGTAAATTTCACGGCAAAAGTGGTTTGGTTAATCAAGCAATGTTAAGACAATGGTTACTGCAATAACATTGATTGATAAATGAGGCAATCGTTCAACCAATCAATTAATAGGCACTAATATCAGACAACTTGACAATATGTTGGGTGAAAATACTGCCTGCAACATCTTTTAATCGTAAAGTGATGGTAGGATCTTCAAGCTGCCAGTCAATGAGTAATTCGCCATAATTTACCTTGCTGGTGTAAGCTCCAACTCGGTGTTTGTTAGGGCTTACTTCTTTCCATTCCTGCGTTAAACCTGAGCTAGTGACTTCCCAAAGCGGGTAATCTAATGTCGATGATAGTTTCGAGACTTCTCCCCAATGAGTATCACCACTAATAATCAACACACCATTTACTTTATGCTTTTTGATCAGCGCAAAGAGTCGTTTTCGATCCTCGGGAAAGTTCGCCCATGACTCCCAACCGGTAAATTCAGGTAACAGCTGTAAACTTGAAGCTATTATTTTTATCGCCGAAGGTTTTTTCAATTCAGCTTCTAACC
>MAAC01013220.1_pt1 | contig 16001 bp, 12 predicted proteins | sample 1115981 | NCBI WGS metagenome assembly MAAC01 (sample SAMN04961126, study PRJNA320927) | seawater metagenome | isolation source: sample BD02T64 sea water enriched with oil for 64 days | place: USA:Gulf of Mexico | collected 2013-07-27 | reverse complement strand
GGCGTTTCAAAACGCCAGGATAAACTTGTGATCCTGCTGGAGGCCAGCAACGTATTTGCCCTGCCGACCCATTAACGATTAACACCTTACCGGAGTAGAAATAATGTCATTTGGAACACTTTCTATTGGCCGTAAATTCGGCCTAACCTTCCCCTCCCTTGTGCTTATATCCGTCATAATGTCCGCTGTTTCGTTTCTCAGCCTGAACGAAATCAAAAATCAGGACGAATGGACGACCAAGACCTATGAAATCCTGGAAGCTACGGATGAGATGCTTGCGTCTGTTGTAAACCAGGAAACAGGAATGCGCGGGTTTCTGATTTCGGGAGAGGACGAGTTCCTGGAGCCCTTTATTGAAGGTCAAGCCGCCTTTCAGGAACACATGGAATTCCTGATGACCGCCACCATGGATGATCCCGCACAACAGGAATTGCTCAGGGGTCTGAGTGCAACGGAAGAAAAATGGCGCACCACAGTTGCTGACGTACAGATCGGCCTGATGCGCAGTTTCGCCACCCGGGAACAGGCACGGGAATCTGAAAGTTCTGGTGCCGGCAAGAAATACATGGATTCGTTCCGCGCACTTACAGCCGAGTTTTATGAAGAGGAGGCTAACCTTCTGGCCATCCACAGCGTCGCCAAGGATAATGCAAAAGGCCTGGCCAATCTGGTGATCTTTGGCGGCTCCTCTGCCCTTGTGCTCTTTGCGATTGTGGTTGGCTGGTTGCTGACCCGCAGCATCAGCCAGGGCTTGACCCAGGCGGTAACAATTGTGCGGGAAGTCGCCCGGGGCAACCTGGAGGTGAATGCGAAGTCCGACCGCGGTGATGAGATCGGCACCCTGCTCAATGCCATGGATACGATGGTAAATGACTTGCAGGATATGAGCGCTGCCGCCGAACAGATCGCCGATGGCGACCTGAGCAATGATGTCCGGGAGCGGTCCGTGGATGACCGTCTGGCACTGGCGCTTAACGCGATGCTGGTCAAGCTGCGCGACGTCATCACCAACGCAACCAACAGCGCCAATAATGTCGCAGAGGCTGCCGATTCAATGAGCGGCACCTCTGAAGCGCTCAGCTCCGGTGCCAGCAGCCAGGCGGCCGCCGCCGAAGAGGCCTCCGCCTCGATCGAAGAAATGACCGCCAATATCAGCCAGACTGCGGACAACGCCGGTCAGACCGAGAAGATTGCGACCAAATCTGCCGCCGACGCCAAAGCAAGCGGTGACGCCGTCGAAAAGGCCGTGACAGCAATGAAAACGATCGCGGATAAGATCAATATCATTCAGGAAATTGCCCGCCAGACCGATCTGCTGGCGCTGAATGCTGCGGTGGAAGCCGCCCGTGCCGGTGCACATGGCAAAGGCTTTGCGGTGGTCGCTTCTGAAGTGCGCAAGCTTGCGGAACGCAGTCAGACCGCAGCCGCCGAAATCAGCCAGCTGTCTGGTGAGACGGTTGACGCCTCAAGCGAAGCCGGCCGGATGCTCGAATCCCTGGTGCCCAACATTCAGCATACTGCTGATCTGGTGCAGGAAATCAGCGCCGCCACCCGCGAACAGAACGTCGGGGCAGAACAGATCAACCAGGCCATCCGGGAACTTGACCGGGTGATCCAGCGCAACGCCTCTGCGGCACAGCAATCGGCCACCACCAGCCACGAACTTGCGGGTCAGGCCACTGAATTGCAGGAGGTGATCAGCTACTTCCGCGTCGCTGACAGCGACCGCCCTGCACCGGCGCATGCCCGGCGCCCGGCACCACGCGCGCCTGCTGCAGCCAGCGCACCGCGCAAGCCTGTAAAGGTCGGCAAAGGAGTCGAGCTGGATCTGACTTCTGAGGACGAACTGGACAAGGAGTTTGAGCGCTACGCTAGCTGACAGCGTTCTTGAAACGGCCGCCCCAAACCCTGGGGCGGCCACCGATGCGGACATACCGGACGATGCTGCCGCCTATCTGACTTTCGACCTGGATGGTCAGATATTTGCGGTTGCAGTCCAGTGTGTGCGTGAAATCCTTGACACTCAACCGATCACCCGCCTGCCCAATTCGGCCCATGACTTTCTGGGCGTGATCGACGTACGCGGGGCCAGTGTGCCGATTGTCGACCTGACGGCACATCTGGGCATCGGCACCGCAACAGAAGGGCAGGACACCCGGGTGATCGTCTTTGAATTTGAGCGGCCCGATGCGGATCCGCGCCCACTTGGCATTCTGGCTGAGCGGGTCCGGGACGTCTGCCGGCTTCGGTTGGAAGACTTTGAAAAAGCCCCGGAAATCTCCGATGGCGGCATCCGGAACGACCTTGTTCTTGGCCTGTACCGGCTTGATGGCGCATTGATTGTCGTTGTCGATCTGGCCAGGGCCTTCGCAGACGCGCCGATGGAACTCTGCTGATCCATGCAGCGCGCACACCTGTATCAGGAGAATGTGCTGCCGCAGTTGCGCCCGGACCAGATCCCGGCACTGGCTGCGGTGGCCTATCAGGCCGCCGGAATCCGGCTCAATGCGAGCAAACTGGATTTCTTACAAGCCCGTCTGTTTCAGCGTGTGCTGGACAGTAAGGCATTTACGTTTCGCGCCTATATCGACCTGGTGGAAGGGGATGAAGAGGAACGCCAGACTTTTGTGGAATTGCTGACGGTGCACACCACCAGCTTTTTCCGTGAAGCAGCTCAATACGACTGGCTGCTCAGCACCGGCTTGCCCGAAATGACGCTGAGTGGCAGCAATATTGTATTCTGGAGCGCCGCCTGCTCCAGCGGACAGGAGGGCTGGACAAGTCTGATGGTAGCCGAAGCCTATCGCCGCGAGACCGGCCGGAATTTCAACTGCCGGCTGATCGGGACTGATATTTCGAAAGCCGTGCTCCAAAAGGCAGAACGGGCAATCTACCAGCAGCAAGATGTGGACAACATCGCCGCTAATATTCGCGCCACCTATTTTTTGCGCGCCCGCAACCAGGACGGGCGCTACAGAATTGTCACTGCCCTGCGCCGCAGCGCTGAGTGGCGCTGGGGCAATCTCGCGACTGGCAAAGGGCTGGCGGGCATACAGGCCAATGTCGCGTTTTTGCGTAACGTGTTGATTTATTTCGACTCCGCGACCAGAGACCGGGTCGTGGACCGGGTGGTCCGGGGCATTCGCCCTGGCGGATATCTGTTGACCGGCCACAGCGAAACCGGGTTCAAACACCCCGAACTTGTCGCGGTGGCGCCCTCAATTTATCAGAAGGAGGGAAGAGCATGAAGAAAGCGAAAAAACGGGTTCTGATTGTGGACGACAGCGCTGCCGTGCGGCAGGTTCTCTCCGAGATCATCAACGCCGATAATCGTATGGAAGTCATGGCCACGGCGGGCGACCCCTTTCAGGCCACGGAGCGCATCAGCAAAGAAGTGCCGGATGTGATCGTCCTTGATGTTGAGATGCCCCGTATGGACGGGCTGACATTCCTGCGCCGCCTCATGGCGCAACGGCCGATCCCGGTGGTGATCTGCTCCACGCTGGTCGGCGCCGGCACCCAGATGCTGGATGCGGTGGTCACCTCCGGCGCGGTGGATGTCATCGCAAAACCGGCGCTCGGCACCCGGCAGAAGCTGATCGACACCAGGATGCAGATCCAGGATACGATCCTCGCCGCCTCGCACGCTTGTCTGGACCGGCGCAAAACATTCCGAACGCGCGAAAACCTGTCGGCAGATGTTGTTATACCGGCGACCTCCCGGCACGCGATGCTGAAGACGACCGATAAGGTTGTGCTCATCGGGGCATCAACCGGCGGCACAGAAGCATTGTGCAGGGTGCTTGAAAGCCTGCCGGACTATTCCCCGCCCATCGTGGTTGTGCAGCATATGCCCGAGGCGTTCACCTCTGCTTTTGCGCAACGGCTGAACGGTCTGTGCAAGATCACTGTTAAGGAAGCCAGGAACAACGACCGGGTTATGCGCGGCCATGCGCTGATCGCGCCGGGCGGTCGTCACACCCTGCTAACCCGCAGCGGCGCCAATTACCGGGTTGAGGTGCGTGATGCGCCGCTGGTAAACCGCCATCGCCCCTCGGTGGATGTGCTGTTTCGTTCCGCCGCCCAGGTCGCCGGTACAAATGCAGTTGGCATCATCATGACCGGCATGGGCAACGATGGCGCCCATGGGCTTAAAGAAATGCGCGATGCCGGTGCCGTCACTTATGGGCAATGCAAGAGTAGCTGTGTTGTTTACGGGATGCCCGCGGAGGCCAAAAAATTGGGCGCCGTCGGGAAAGAGATTGATCTGTCCCAAATAGCAGGGACAATTGCCTCTCTGATTGATTAAGCTGCTGTCCTTCCGGGGCGTCGGATTGATGGCGATCGGCTGTATCTCCCTTTAAATGCAGCGGTTTCTGGCATAAATCAGCGCCGGCGAGCAGATCGTACCAGCAGCCGTCAAAGCGATCTGGCTTCAATTTTGTGCGCGCAGCGTCGTCTGAAGTGGTCTCAACGCAATTGTCTCCGACGGCAATATTACGGGTGCGGTGGCTGCGCGCTCTGCCCGGGCTGTCCGCCTTCCCGCCTGAGCGAGAAAGCGGTTGTTTGTCCCGGCGCGGGTGCGGGCTACGACAAAACGCGGGATCTTACTGGTCCGGGAGCAACGCGCGGATTTTTTCCAGCGTGGCCGTGTTGACCGCGACGCCTTTTTCGGCGGCCTGGATTCGTTTTGCGGCCCGGCCGTCTCCGGGCACCCGGGCGCCGTCCTGATTGTGCATCGCGCTGAGCAGCGCCGTCATCCGGGCAGCAAAATCACCCCCGGAGGTGGCCGCCGGATCAATAGCGATAAAAAACTGGCCGGTTTTGGGCGGGCCGCCCACGGTGCCGGAAAACGGGCTGGCGTTGATGCCCAGTGTCGCGCCGGTCATTGCGGCGGCCATCATCTCTACCATCAGCGCAATACCGACGCCTTTGTAGCCGCCGGAGGGAGCCATAGATCCTTTGAGGCCCGCCGACGGATCGGTGGTTGTATTGCCGTCCGCATCCAGTGCCCAGCCCTCGGGAATGGCCCTGCCCTCGCGGGCGTGTTTCATGACCTCAGATTTGGCAATGGTGCTGGCGCTCTGATCGATCAGAATGGCGACCTGACCATCCGGCCCGGGCGCGGCAATTGAGATCGGGTTGGTGCCCACGACCGGGGTCTTGCCACCGGACGGCGCGATTGACGCCGGTGCATTGGTAAAGCCAATGCCCAGCAGCCCGGCCTGGGCCAGAACCTGAGTATGGCAGCCCAGCACACCGCAGTTATAGGAATTGTTGATCGCCAACACTGCGACGCCCTGTTCGCGCGCCAGCGGGATCAGCGTTTCAAAGCCCAAAGCGATGGCGGCATGGGCAAAACCTGTGCCCGCATCCACCGTCACCACAGCCGGACGCGGCCGGGTCAGTACCGGCGTGGCCTGACCGTCGACTTTGCCGCATTTCACATGTTCGGCATAGATCGGAATATAGGCCAGACCATGGGAGGCCACACCATCAGCTTCGGTCATCGCCGTGGCGGCGGCCAGTGGCGCAGCATTTTCTGGCGAGGTCCCGGCCGCGATAAGTCCGCGCAGGGCCAGGTCTTCAATTTCAACCAGTGTCAGTATCTCTGTAGCGGTCATTTTTGATCCGTTCTTTCAGTCATTGTCATTCAGACCGGCACCCGCGCCGAGACGGCGTGACGCATCGGTCGCAGGCGCATAGGTACGTTGCGCAAAGACACCAAGCCGGCGCCAGCAGGCGTCCGTCACACTGGCGCGCATCACTGGCGCTGTGGGTGCGGTCATTTCAGTTGGCGCAAAGCAGCGCAGTTCACTGGCGTGGGCGGCCAGAATATCAGCGCGCCTGCCACGGGCGCACAGGCGCTGACCATCCGTGGTCAGGCAGACATCGCCCCAGGTCACCGACACTGCCGCACCGAGGCGCAATGCCGCGCCTGCCGCAAAGGGCACTACCAGCAAGGGCTGGCTGACATCCCGCATCACGATGGTTTCATCATTTTCCATCTTTACCGCGCTGTCGCTCATCGCCGCCCCGGCCGTGATCGGACACAGGCGCCCAGCCGGCGCGTACCATGTGTTCTCAAGCGTAGCGGGTGTCACCCCTGCGCGCGGTTGCTGATCATTCAGCTCCAGCAAATCGGCAAGCAGTTCCGGCCCGGGATACCCATAGGCCGCCAACCAGCGGGTGCCTTTGGCAGCCTCTTCACACAGCCCCCAGGACAGGCCGCCACCGCGTGCCGCGCGTTTGCACATGGCTTCAATTTCGTTGAGAGAATGGCTCACGACCCACATGTCCTTTCTGTCGGATAGACCCAGAAATCAGCATCGAGAGTCGCCAGTTCTTCCGGGTATGGCGCGTTGGGATACATGCAGATCCGCACCCAGCGGTCCGAGCGCGGATCAAAATGCACCGCGCCAAAGAACGCCAGTTTACAGCGCAACATGTCGATCGGCAGCACGTCGCTTGAAATGGTGTTGTCGCGGATTTCCGCATAGGGCGCCCGGTTGACAATCTGCACCCGGCGCACCGAGTGACGGTGTTCCGGATGGCGCAGCAAAAACTCGGCAACACTGATGGTATCGGGCCAGTGCGCCAGAGATTGATACAAGACCGCCGCATCCCGCCCCGGGGCCAGCGGTTGCTCATAATCCGCGATTGGCTCTTCGAACCGATCCCCCAGCCGGGGTTCCAGTTTTTCCTCTGAAACATACCAGGCCCGGGCGCAGTTTCGCGGCAGGCTCCAGTCGATGTCCAGCGCCCAGGCGTAAGACTGTTCGATGATTTCTTTCAGCCGCCCCAGTGGCATCGCCCCGGAAATGCGGAATGTGGCTGTGTTATCCGCCGCCATATGGTCGGCCAGATCATCCACAAGGGCGCCGTAGGGTTCCAGCAGCAAGGAGGCCAGACATTCCTGCCCCTCCAGTGAAAGATGTGCCCCGGCCCAGTTGAAAAGCCTGTTCCAGGGCTGGTCACCGCTCAGGTCGAGATCGTCAACATGGGCGCAGAGCCGGGCCAGATCTTCGCGAAACGCCGTCAGTTTTACGGTCTGCGCTTCATGATCTGAGTGCCAGTTTACTGCCGATTGAGCTGAGCGCCGCAACAAATCTCTGAACAGTGCAACCTCACTCTCACTGGCATGATCGAGGCGACGCACCCGCGCCAGCGCTTCTTCGCGCGCTTTGATCCAGTTGTTGAACAGAACAGGGTGGTTCAGCAGGAACGGCGCCATGCCAAGACCGGTAGAATTGCCGATGCCCATGCTGCGGGCAATATCGGGATCAAGGGTCGCGGCCTGGCCGCCAGCGCGCATATGGGCCATGTGCTGCACCAGATCACGCACAAAAGCGCGGGTCAGAAACACCGACAGCATTTCGACCTGAAACGGGGTGGCAAACTCGGGGCGGTCTGCGATCATTTCGCGATCCGCCGCGCCCAGTTTGCCGGATCCGTAAACCGCGGTGGTGCGCATCAGGTAACCCACAGCGTCAATCTGTTCCAACGCGGGCTGGCTGCCAGCGGCCAGTGAAGCGACCACATGTTCCCACAGGCGCACGGATCGGTTGGCCCGCGAGACGGAGAGCTCAGAGCCGCTGACGCGGCCAGCCTCCTGCAAGGGAATATTGGCCCGCAACCGCGCGATGTCGTCAGCGGACGGAATACCGTCAAACAAGGTGAAGGTCGCGTCCCAGGCTTCGGCGATCACCCGGTCAGAGCGCTGGTCTGCCGGCAGGTCATGCGCGAAGGCAATCAGCGAATAACTGCGCTCCGGCCCGCGCGCAGTATAGACTGCATGACCGGTGCCGGCTGCGTCAATTTCGAATTCCGGCCGATCAAAGGACCAGGCCTCCCGGGCCATACGCCGGGTCAGGACACGCATGAACGACAAGCGGGACTGATGGAAAGATCCCAAACGCGCCAGCCGCATGACCAGCGCCGGGTCCCGCGCTTCGATCATTTGTGGTCCCTGCACTATCGTAGTCATTCTGCTCTCCCCAGGCATCAAATACCGGGCGGCAAAGAAGCGCCGCCCGGTGGTCTCCGTTTATTGTTCTTTGGCTGTGGCCAGCTCTTTGCCTTTGGCCAGCGTGATGCGCAGTGCATCCCACAGTGAGGGCAGCAGAATGAAGGATACCGGCACAGCTGTGATGACGATAAAGCTCTGCAGCTTGGCAACACCGCCCGACCCGACCGAAATCAGGATGATCGCCATCAGCCCCATCGCAACGCCCCAGAAGATGCGCACAGGCATTGAGGGCAAGTCGTTCTGGCTCATGATAACTGAAATACAGTAGGTCATCGAGTCACCGGTGGTAGCGACAAAGATGATTGTCAGGATCAGGAACAACAACGAGACCAGGAAACCAAGCGGCAGTTGACCGGTGATCGCCAGCAATGCGGCAGGCAGGTTAAAGCCTTCAAACGCTGTGGACACCGAGCCGGGGTTCGCCAGTTCAAATGCGATACCGGAGCCGCCGACGATGGTGAACCAGAAAGTGGTGACCACTGGCGCAACCAGCGACAGCATGATGATGATCGAACGGATCGAGCGCCCGCGCGACACCCGCGCAATGAACATCGCCATCAGCGGACCATAGCCCATGAACCAGCCCCAGAAGAACACCGTCCACCAGCCAAGCCAGCCCGGAGCGCCAAAAATACCCGCTTCACCACGGTAGAGCGCCATCTCAAAGAAGCTGCCGATATAGGTCGCAAAACCCGAAAAGTAGGATTTGAAGATAAAGGCGGTCGGACCTGCAATCAGCATGAACAGCAGCAAAGCGCCGGCCAGTACAACGTTGATCCGGCTGAGCAGCTGAATGCCGCGTGACAAACCAGTCATCGCTGACAGAGTGTAAATCGCGACCAGACCGGCAATGACCAGCGCCTGGGTGGCGAAACCGTCGGGGATACCGAACAGATCATTCAGACCATAGCTGACCTGCAACCCGAGAAAGCCAATCGGGCCGACGGTCCCGGCCACCACTGCAATGATGCTGGACGCATCTGCGAACAGACCAATCGGGCCGTTGATCGCTTTGTCGCCAAAGAGCGGGTACAGCAGTGTGCGTGGCGCCAGCGGCAGACCTTTTTCATAGTGGTAATACATCAGCATCACCGTCGACAGCGAGCCGAGGATCGCCCAGGCGAGGAAGCCCCAGTGCATAAAGCTTTGTGCCAGGGCAGGATTAATCGCCGCCTCAGAGCCTGCTTCGGCGCCAAACAAGGGCGGCGAGGACAGGAAATGTGCCATTGGTTCACCGGCCGCCCAGAATACACCGCCGCCAGCAAGCAGCGTACACATGATCATCGAGCCCCACTGGAATACACTGAATTCGGGCGTGGCCAGTCCGCCCATAATCGCTTTGCCACCGGGCAGAACGCAAAGGACCAGACCAATCAGGAAGGTCGCCAGCAGCAGTACCTGCCAATAGAGACCGAAGTACGTGGCCGAGAAATTAAACCCCCAGTCCACCATGGCGGACAGCGTATCAAGGCTGAACAATGCCATCAGGCAAAACAGGGCAATAAAGCCCCCGGAGATCATGAAAAGCGGTTTGTTCACCGAACTCTTTTCACCTGTTTCAATCGTGGTATCCGTCATGGTTTCCTCCCTGGTGACGGTGATGCGGCTTATGCGGCCGCTTATTCGTGCTGCGCTGTTTCCCCCGCGGCACAAAAGTTCGTCTCGTAAAAATTGTGCCAGTTGCGCCCCATGATCCCGGCCAGATCCGCGCCTTCAAACCCGACGGCCCGCAGACCATTTTCGAGTTTGCCAAAGTCGCGGTTGTCGTTGAACCAGGCGGGCATCGGCGGGAAGCCCGGCGCAGCGGCGGAGCCTTCGCCATAGTCGATCTCTTTGCTCCAGCGCCCGACACGCATCCATTCAACCACGCTGTCCGGCTGGTCCTGACACAGGTCGGTTCCAATGCCAAAATGCTCCGCTCCGAACTTGTCGACGGTGCGCGCGATCATCTCGCAGAAGCTCTCCAGGGTGCAGTCAGACTTGTTCTGCAGATGATGCGGATAAATCGAAAACCCCATCATGCCGCCGTTTTCCGTCACCGCGCGGATGACATCATCCTTTTTGTTGCGCAGTGCGGGCGACCAGTCATACGGATTGGCATGGGTGATGGCGATCGGGCGTTCTGACATTTCGGCGGCCTCAATGGTTGAACGGTCCGCCGAATGGCTCATATCCACCACGAGCCCCACCCGGTTCATCTCTTTGATGACCTGTTTGCCCATCCGGGTGATACCGGTATCCTCGGCCTCATAACACCCGGTCGCCAGCAAGGACTGGTTGTTATAGGACAGCTGCATGAAACGCGCGCCCAGTGTGTGTACGATTTCCACCAGGCCGATATCGTCTTCGATCGGGCTAGGATTCTGGAACCCGAAAAACACCGCAGTGCGTCCGGTTTCGATCGCCCGGTCTACGTCGCTGGCCCACTGACCTTTCATGATCAGATCGGGATATTGTTCAAACCAGCGGTTCCACTGCTCAAAATTCAGCACCGTCTCACGGAAATTCTCGTGATAGGCGATGGTGACGTGGATCGCGTCCACGCCGCCTTCGCGCAGTTGACGGAATATCTTTTCCGACCAGTTGGCATATTGCAGATTATCAATCCGCATTACACCGGAAGCCCGGACGAGATGTAAGCCGTTTTGACCGTGGTGTAGAATTCTGCAGCGTAACGGCCCTGCTCACGCGGACCGTAGGAGCTGTCGCCACGACCACCAAAGGGCACATGGTAATCCGTGCCGGCGGTGGGCAGGTTGACCATGACACAGCCGGTTTTCGCATTGCGGCGGAAATGGGTGGCGCGGGCCAGGTTTGTGGTCACAATGCCGGACGTCAGCCCAAACCTTGTGTCATTCACCAGGTGCAGCGCTTCATCATAGCTGCCCACTTTGATCACGGCGGCAAGCGGGGCAAACATTTCTTCCCGGTTGATGCGCATATTATTGCTGGTGCCGGCAAACACGCCAGGCGACATGAAATAGCCGTCCGTCGCCAGCTGCAGACGCTCGCCACCGCAGAGCAGCTCAGCGCCCTCGGATTTGCCAAGCTCGACATAGGCCAGGTTTTCGGTCAACTGCTGTTCAGAGACGACCGGACCAATCTGGGTGCCGGCGTCCAGCGCGTGACCAACTTTCAGAGCAGTGGCCCCGGCGACCAGTTTTTCCACAAAAGCATCATGTACAGTCTCATGCACAATCAGACGTGACGAGGCGGTGCACTTCTGACCCGTGCTGCCAAAGGCACCACCAAGTGCCAGTGTCACCGCCAGATCAAGGTCCGCGTCGTCCATTACGGCCAGCGCATTTTTGGAGCCCATTTCCATCTGAACTTTGGTCAGGTTCTGAATCGCCGCCGCCGCAATGCCTTTGCCCACAGGGACTGAGCCGGTAAAGGAAATTGCATTGATTTTGGGGCTTTCGACCAGGCGTTGGCCAATGGTGCTGCCGGCGCCCATAACAAGGCTGAACAGACCTTTGGGGATGTCCTGACGGTTGATGATTTCGCTCAGCGCGACAGCCGACGCCGGCGTCATGTTGGCCGGTTTCCACACCACCGCATTGCCATAGGCCAGCGCCGGGGCGATTTTCCAGGACGCCGTTGCCGTCGGGAAGTTCCAGGGCGAGATGATCGCGACAGTACCCACGGCTTCACGGCGCACGTCGATTTCGATATCAGGACGAACGGAATCCGCGGTCTCGCCCATCTGCCGCAGCGTTTCGGCGGCGTAATACGTAAAGAACTGGCCGGCGCGATAGACTTCGCCTTTGCCTTCGGCCATCGGCTTGCCTTCTTCGCGCGCCAGCAATGTGCCGAGCTCTTCTGCCCGCGACATCATCTCGGTGCCAATCGCCATCAGCACATTATACTTGCGCTCAATGCCGTAGGCTTCCCATTCGACCTGAGCGATGCGGGCCTGGTCCAGAGTTGCGTCCAGCTGATCCGCAGAAGCCTGGGCGAACATGCCAACAAGATCGGACAGATCAGACGGGTTGCGGTTTTCGATTTCACTTTCACCTGCCAGCCATTCGCCAGCAATAAGGTTCAGTTTTGTCTCGGTCATCGGGGCACTCCGTCTGTCTGCAATCAATTTTGTTGCGCTTAATATGGACACGGCGCCGCGCTTCAGTCAAAATCAAACAAATGAAGTAAATTTAAGAAAAATTGAAATATGGCACTCAAAATTGAAATGCTACGTTGCTTTGCAACCGTGGCCCGTCGTGGAAACCTGAGCGATGCTGCCGGGGTGCTCGGACGCACGCCGTCGGCGGTGTCGATGATGCTCAAACAGCTGCAAGACCATCTGGGCGAGCCCTTGTTTGAAACCGACCGCAAGAACAAGCTGACCGCGCTGGGCCAGTTTGTATTTGAGCAGGCCGACCACGAGTTGCGCCAGTTTGACAACACGGTTCACGCCATTGAGGGCTATGCCCGCGCCAAACATGGCCGGGTTCGTGTCGCCACGGTGCCCTCGGTGGCAGGCACCATTCTACCGCAGGCAATTTCGAATTTTCTCAATGAATTTCCGCTGGTACACATCGAAGTCCGCGACATGGATTCCGCTTCAGTCCTGCGCGAATTGTCCCGGGACCGGGTCGATATTGGCATCGCCTCTGCGGGTGTGTCTGCCGGGGCGCTGCACCGCCAGGATCTGATGTCTGATGCCTTTGGGCTGGTGTGCCGCGCGGATGATCCGCTGGCAGCCACCAGGGATCCTGTCCGTTGGGAAGAACTTGGCACCCATCGATTTATTGCCAACGACCTGTCGCGGTTGATTGAGTCGCCTGCCTTTCACGAAATCCACGCGCGTGCCACGCTGTCGGCCCAGAATGTCACCTCGCTACTGGCCATGGTCCGGGCAAATCTGGGCGTTACAATATTGCCGGAAATGACGGTGCGTCTGTTGCGCGCACCGGACATTATTTTCCGCCCCCTCGCCGAAACCAGTACCGAACGCTTGATCCAGGTCCTGAAAAAGTCCGACAAACCGGCCTCCCCGGCCGCCCGCGAACTGGAACGCGAGATATTCGCCACCGCCGCCGCCCTGCGGTCGGCCGAATGTGCCGGCACATGACGCGGCTCCTCACGGTTGAATTTCTGAGTTTCCCCGATTTCCCTTTGCGCTGTCTGGCTCCGGTGCCTGAGCCGGTGCAGACCGCCACTGAAACCACATGGTCTGGCCATTTAGGAGCAGACGCGAGGCCGTATATCCTCCGGTATCCGGTCGGAAATTCCTCAGCCCATCGCCTTCGGTTTCAACCGAAATAGCCTGAGCACCGACCAATTCTGACGCTTGGGACCGTAAAAACATTGTTGCAACACGTCTGATTTACCCCCTGGCGCCACCCGGACACTACCTCGAACTTTGGTGTTTCCCTTGACTATAGCGGGCTTGAACACCTGCCAGAATCTGTTATCTCAGCAAAAACACTGCCGGGAACGACTCCCGAAGCAACACCTGAACCGGTGTCGCAAAATGTCGTAAGACCGGATCTCCCCGGGTTACAGAACAAACCATGGGAACCGGAAACGGCACGTTTTTTGATCACCACATGTATGAAAGACGAAGGGCCGTTTATTGTTGAATGGCTGGCATGGCACAAATCCATCGGCATTCAGGATATCGTTGTTTTCACCAATGACTGCACGGACGGGACCGATGACTTGCTTGATCGCCTTGAGGAGATGGGACAGCTCCGGCATCTCCCCAACCCTGCTCTGGCTTCGGGCTCATCCCGTTTTCAGCCGGTCGCGCTTTCCTACACGCCATATCTGTCGGAATTTAAACGCGCAGATTTTTTCATATCGATGGATGTCGATGAATTCATTAATATTGGCGTCGGGAAAGGAAAAATGTCCGATCTGCTTGCAGCGACAGGCGAGTTTGATGCGTTGTCCATCAGTGAGTTAGACCATGGCAGCAATAAAAGAGAGCACTATGAGCGCGGTCTGTTGACCGAACTGTTCCCAGTCCACCAGCGCAAAGCGCCCGGCAGGTTTCGTGCGCACCGGGGTGTAAAAACGATCGTCCGCCTTGGCGACAAGCTCAAGAAGATCCGGAACCATCGCCCGGATCTGCACGATGACGCCGGTCCGGTCGTCTGGTTGGACGGGTCCGGGCGGCCGCTGGAGACGTTGGTGGATGATGCGAGCTATAATGGCATCGACGTACGAGGCAGCTACGATCTGGTGGTGCTTGATCACTTCGCGCTGCGGTCGCTCAATTCCTATCTTGTCAAGATGTATCGCGGCGATGTCGTCAAAGAGAACAAGATGGTATCACAACGCTATTGGCGCAAACGCGACCGGAACAAAGAAGTAACGTCAACGTTTGAACGGCAAAAAGACGGTTTCATGAAAGTGTATAATACGTTGATGAAAGATCAGAAACTTGCGGATCTCCACGAGGCGTGTTGCGTCGCCCATGAGGACCGTATTTCTAAACTGCTGACCGGCGAAGTCTTTTTGCAACGCAAACAGTGGATATTTGACAACATCTGGTTTCCAAAGGAAGCGGACAAGTAGCCAGAAATCTCTCGCAGTAAACCCGGTTCCCAGCGAAGCAGAGCTGGATGTTGCACTCTGGCCGGAAACCTTGCGGCAAAACACCCTGGCGGCGCACTGCGCAAGGCGCTTCACCAGACATATGGCGCGCATCATCAGAATTTTATGCAATGAAAATCTGGTCCGTTCCGGCTGACCGGTGGAAATGACAGAGCGACAATCTTGCCAGGCGTTTCGCCTCTTCCGGAGACTCAGGCAAGTGCAACACGTGCCAGGTTACATCTTTTCAAACCGGCATCACCTGCGTTCCTGCACAGCTCAGGCACGGGCCTGAGAATTTGAAGAAAATGCGGGTTTCGGATATAGTATTTCGTACAGGTTTCCTGAAAATCAGGTCCGGATCTTTGCAATGCGCATGTAGCAACCGGGCCTGGCAGCCTGTCACCTTCCAACGCACTATTGATGAAAAACTGAATGCCCTGAATGCACCGGCAATCAGGGCTGCTTGAGAAGGAATGGCCAGCCCGGCGTGACCGCGGCGGCAACGCGCCCTGACCGCGGCTTCCTCGATGCTCAGTTTGGCCCGGGTGGTTTCAGATGAATGGGCCTGTTGCATCATGATGGAAACCAGCCCGGCATCCGAAGAAAGCGCACCCTTTATGACGGCGGTATAAATTACATCCGAGTCCGGGGGGCTGATGGTCCTGCATAGGCGGCGAATTCCACGTGGCGAGGTTTTTCAGGCCCTGCCCCACTAAACCGCTTCATTTCCTCTTGGCAAAAATGGTGGCGAGTGTGCGCATTTGGGGAGGGCTCACAAAATAACCCGGGAACAATAAGCGCCCTGAAGATCAAGCCAGCAGGTAGCACGGCCAGCGGCGAGGACAGATTGATGGCGATGGCGGACGCAGCAGTGACAATCTGTGCCGCAGCATTCCGCGTTGCCGTTTCTCCGGCACCGCCCCCGACACTCAATGCGCTGGACTGGGCAGCATATCAGCACCATGATCTTTTTCGCCGGGAAGGTTGCCACAAATGTCTGGACGCGCCTCCCTGCGCAGCGTCAGATACCTCACCCGGTGTTGCTCCGGATTGGACGAAACCACCGCGTGCCGGAGCACCGCAACGGGCTCTGGTGACTAAATGAAACACTGAATTAGGGCTTCCGGATACGGGGACCGCCCGCTCCGCTCTGCTGAAACATCGCGAAAGACCGAAGGAAAATATATGTCCGGATTACCATCGACAGCTCGGGTCGTTATCATCGGCGGAGGCGTCGTTGGCGTGTCCGCGCTTTACCACCTTGCCAAGGCGGGATGGAGCGACTGCGTGCTGCTGGAAAAGAACGAATTGACCGCGGGCTCCACCTGGCATGCGGCGGGCAATGTGCCAACGTTTTCAACTTCGTGGTCGATCATGAACATGCAGCGGTATTCGACCGAACTCTATGCCCGCCTGGGCGATGAGG
>MAAC01011866.1_pt1 | contig 16018 bp, 13 predicted proteins | sample 1115981 | NCBI WGS metagenome assembly MAAC01 (sample SAMN04961126, study PRJNA320927) | seawater metagenome | isolation source: sample BD02T64 sea water enriched with oil for 64 days | place: USA:Gulf of Mexico | collected 2013-07-27 | reverse complement strand
GCTCTTCCGGAATTTCAAAAGTTCCGTGTGGTATGAGTAAGCAGTTTTTTGCATTGTACTTCTCTTCAAGTATATCAACATACTTACTAATGGTTAACACCACCGTATCTGCTTTGAGAATCATGCGAGTTAGCGTTTCTCCTATAAAATTAAATGCAGCCTTTTTCAATTTATTATCAGTAAAACCAGCGCTTGATAAATCTACTGTTTCCATAATATTATGAAGTAAAACAGTTGTTTTTACCTTCATTAACTTAGTTAACCATGGAGAAAATAATCCTAAAGCTGCAGGTACTTTCTTATCGCCAAATTTCATGAATTGTAAATTATACAGTACGTGATCTGGACGGCTTTTTCTTATTGCCTTTGCGATACTAAACAGATTTTTATAACTATTAAACTTCCAGCATGGCTGCACTGTTACTTTGCAACCTTCTTCTTTAAAATCAATCTCAGCATTTGCAGCAGTGTCGTCAGTAAGTAAGATAAGTTCTGTGACTTCTTCATGCTGTCTAAAGTGTTTTACTAAATGAAAAGCGTATTCATTAAGAGTGACTTTGCTTGGAGGATATGCGGTTACTAGAGCTAATTTCATGATCTTGATTTTAAAGTGTTGGAACTATTGGGAAATATTAAGCGGCTGTACTGTAGAAGTTCTGCGTATTGTTAATCTCTTTGTATAACTGTACAGCATCATCTGGAGTGGCTCCATAAAAAAGGAACTCATGATCATCTGTAAGATTATTTTCTATTTTAATAAATTCTCTAAGTAAAGATTTTTGATTTGATGTTACATCACAAAAGTTTACAATTACTCTAGATTCTATCGCTATTAATCCTTTAAAGAAGTTGACTACCTCAGTAATATGAGAGCTAGACACTGCTCCTTTTAAACAAATTACTCCTTCTATGTTTTTGATTTCTAATGCCATGATATTTATTTTTTAACTATTGTTATTGTTATTGTTATTTGACAGTACAAATATCTAGTATACTTCCCTTGATTTTAAGAAATTACGATGGATCGACATTATGTATCGATGAATGATCAAAAAGGTTCGTTTGAGCTTATTTAGTTTTATAATGATCAATAGTGAAATAAGAAACTTGTGCCACAAGCAACGCTGCCATTACATAAACCTGAGCCATTACCACTTGCAAAAGACTGTCGTGAAAAAATATGATAGCCACCACTTGTAGTATTCCAAAAACGGCTGTAATCAATATAGGTAGGTAACGATCTATAGATAAAAAGTAATAAGCAAAAATGTTTGCCAGTGCAAAAAACGAAGTCGCTAGCGCATACCATCCTAAAAGTCCAGCAATACTTTTATACTGCTCGCCAAAAAGTACATCTACTGCAAATTCTGGAAATAAGAACGTAAAACTTACAATCGCAACAGATAGTAGCGAAATGTAACCCAAATACTTTTTTAAAATAGGAACTGGATTCTTACCATTTTTGCGACTTTCTAGTACTTGTGGTAAAAGCAACATCACAAACATCCAGGTAACAAAATAAACCACTCTACCTATCAATGCTAGTGAAGCATACAATCCGGCATCATAAGATGGAAAGTAATGTTTAACTAATAGAATATCACTGTTGTTACAAACTATTTGCGTGAGCTCATAACAAGCGGTAAGCACAAAGAAAAGTGTAATTTTTTTCTGCTGTTCTTTTGATGGCATTTTGCCTTCTTTATCCGGTAATACTCGTGAATATCCAGTATTGACTGGATTAACAAACACCACGTCAGCAACATCTAAAATTGAATACGGGTTGGTTTTCACCCCGTAAGGTTGTAGCGGATAACCTTCGTCATCAACGTTTAATACTCGAGGACCGGTATAAGCAACATGCATCCAAACTGATGCCGAACCGGGGCCGCCATTAAATGAGATCAGTAAAGGGCGAGCACTGTTGTCTTTGATATCGCTGCGTTGGTAATAGGTATAAAACAAACTAGCGGTTGGATTACCTTCTGCATCCCATACTGGTTGAGTGCCTGTGGTTGCCGTGTAATTGATTTTTTTACCGTTAATTTTGGTGCTGTGTTTCGTGGTATTACTGCTGTCGATATCAATTTTACGTTCTGCTTCTGCCTGCGTAAAGAAAGCGATAGAAAACAGCAAGGTAAATAAAGTAACGAGGTGCTTAATGTTCATGTTAGACCTATTTCTATTTATTATTGTTTGTCGAAGCTTAGTGTAAAAAACAATGCTTGTCAGATATACGGGATGAACAGATAGAAAAAACGATTAGTCAAAATGGTGGTAATTCGCTCTATTTGTTCAATTTTATTTACATCATCTTAATAAAAACGAGAATAATGTCTTTACCTTTCAATGTGATATTTTTCGGTTGTTTAAGTTGCACTAAATCACCTTGTTTAATGACAGAAGAGTTAACACTGTTATTGCCCGTAAGGTGAATAACATCAGACAAACTATAAGCAAACACCAAACCTTGGAAGGTAATTTCTTGTTCAGTCAGTGATGGAAATGTCTCGACCTTAGTCTGAAATTTTTTATGAGAAGTGATGATGTTGAAATCTTTTATCGACCCTGCAGGTAACAAGCCTTCGGTGACACTGCCGCCATCGAAGGTCGCAAAATCAAGATGCTGGGTGAGTTTGTCGGTATGAGTATTATCATGGGTAAGGTGAATACTGTTGCCATCAATTAATACTAAGTTTCTTTGGTAGCCAGAAAAGTCGGAAAACACCCCGTTTTCAGTAACGCTGGCAATACTGAGTCGCCAGTCAAAACTCTTCAGTGTGCCGCCATCATTGATCGCTAATTCTATGGTTTCGCCTTTACCATTTTTCCAAGGTACGGTTTTAAACGATGTTGCAGGGATTATTGAGATCATCATGCTTAGTTCCCTAGTACGTTTAGCGTATTGATGTAGAAATTACTATCCGGCTTAAAGCTCGGGTGTTTTTCATCACTCTCAACATCTGACCAGCTAGTAGTTGGCGTTAACCATTGTGCTTTATCATTGATGTATACCCGTATTGGCATATCAAAGCCTTTTTTTGCATTACTCCATCTGACTTTGAAGGTATCGTCTTTAATAAAGTACTCTAAGGTCGGTATACGAATATCTCGTAAATATTGCTCAAAAACCTTACTGAAATCTATGTCTGACTGCTCACTGATATAACTTTCAATATCCTGACTATCAACGGTTTGGTGGTAAAAGGTTTTGCCTAAGCCGCGTAATATTTCACGCCATTTATCGTCGTCGTTAATGACTTGTCGAATGGTATGTAACATGTTGCCACCTTTATCATACATGTCACTAGAACCTTCACTGTGGACATTATATTTACCGATAATAGGGGCTTGATTTCGAATGTTAATACGTTGACCGCGAATATATTCAAACGCTTGAGCTTGGCTAAAGTGGTATTCTAAAAAGAGGCTTTCTGAATAATTAGTAAAGCTCTCGTGTATCCACATATCCGCGACATCTTTATTGGTAATATTATTAGCAAACCACTCATGACCCGTTTCATGGACAATAATAAAATCAAAAAGTAATCCCGGCCCCGCTAAACTGCGATCACGACCTAAATAGCCATTTTTATAGCCATTACCATAAGTAACCGAGCTTTGGTGCTCCATGCCTAAATAAGGCGCTTCAACAAGTTTATAACTGTCTTCATAAAAAGGATAAGGGCCAAACCAATGTTCAAGGGCTTCGATAGTCATTTTAGCTTGTTTAAATTGTATTTTAGCTTTGGCTAAATTTTCTCTTAGCACCCAATAATCCATATCAAGCTGACCTTTTTCACCTTGATACTTTTCACCAAAATGCACGTAGTCACCAATGTTAATGTTGATACCATAATTGTTGATAGGGTTAATCACTTGCCAGTGGTAGGTTTTTGTTTTCGCTTGTTGATTGTGGTCGGTTTTAATTAAACGACCATTGGAAACATCCACCAAATGCTCGGGCACTTCGACACTCATCAAAACTCCGTTATCGGGTTCGTCATATGCGTGATCTTTATTGGGCCACCAAATACTGGCACCAATGCCTTGATTTGAAGAAGCGATAAAATCAAGGCCATTGCTGTCTTTCTCCCAAGTAATTCCGCCATCCCAAGGTGCGCGTTTTGCGACTAGTGGTTTACCTGAAAAGTGCATAGTCAGCGTTTGTTCTGAGCCAATTGCTTGTGCAGTATTTGGCGTTATAAAATAACTATAGCCATCTTGATCTACCGTTAATGCTTGGCCATTTTGCATCACTTTGGTTAGTTGCATTGGTGCTTGTAGTTCAACTTGTAATCGTTCTTGTTTAGCCAATACTCGATACTTCATGGTATTGGTGCCACTAAGGGTCTGTTTTTTTGGATCAACTTTTACTGATAAATGATAATGACTCAGATCCCACCAAGCCCGTTCAGGAGTTATTGCACCACGTAGCACATCTTGACGTGATACTTCGCTGCTTTGAGGAAACAATTCACCGGCTTTTACTTGGGCCGATGATAATGCCAGTAACGCGGTTAACCCTGCACTTGCTAATAAAGTCATTTTTGCCATCTTGTTCTCGTTGTATTTAACTTGCATAAGTTAAAATTTATTATTATTAAGTTATGAATAATTAATATTACCTGATCCTGCATTTTTCGGTTACTATTCTTATTACTACTTGTCGGAGTGCCGAGATTATTTACCAGTAAATAATCAAAGCTGAGATCGCGAAAGCGGGATCCGTAGAACCTGATCAGATTAATATCTGCGTAAGGGAACAAGGTAAAATAATGCTATTAGTGACTCTCAGTATTATTTTTTCCTCAATCTACACTTCGTCTTTTTTTTACTGCGTGTACTAAATAGCGCAACCTATTAAAAGGCAACAAAATGACTGAACCAGCAAATAAACTTTCACGTCGACAGCGTCGTGAACAAGCAGAAGCTTTCTTAAAAAACGTTTCAGACCAATCCTTTCCAAATTCTAAAAAAGTTTATGTCGAAGGGTGCATTCACAATATCAAAGTAGGTATGCGTGAAATTACCTTAACGGATACCTTGGCGAGTGGCGGTAGAGACAACCCTGTCTACGAAAAAAATGAACCCTTATGTGTTTATGATACCTCCGGTTTTTATACCGATGAGGATGTTGATATTGATGTACATAAAGGGATCCCACGTTTACGTGAAAGCTGGATTGATGACCGAGATGATGTTGAGTTTTTACAATCAAATAGTTCTAATTATGCCCAACAACGCCTTGCTGATGAAGGCGTAGATCATATTCGTTTTGAACATCTACCTAAAATGCGTATTGCTAAAAAAGGTAAAAATGTTACCCAAATGCATTACGCTCGCCAAGGGGTTATTACTCCTGAAATGGAATACATCGCCATTCGAGAAAATTTAAAGCGTGAACAAGTCAAAGATGAAATTTTATTGCAACAACACAAAGGACAATCATTTGGTGCCAGCATTCCTGAACAAATTACTGCCGAATTTGTCCGTGCTGAAGTGGCACGTGGCCGAGCGATTATTCCGGTAAATATTAATCACCCAGAATGTGAGCCGATGATCATTGGTCGTAACTTTTTAATTAAAGTAAACGCTAATATTGGTAATTCAGCGGTTACTTCAAGCATTGAAGAAGAAGTAGAAAAGCTGGTCTGGTCGGCAAAATGGGGTGCTGATACGGTGATGGATTTATCTACCGGTCGCAATATACATGAAACCCGTGAGTGGATTTTACGTAACTCTCCCGTGCCAATTGGTACTGTGCCTATTTACCAAGCATTAGAGAAAGTAAACGGGGTTGCTGAAGACTTAACGTGGGAAATTTTCCGCGATACCTTGATAGAACAAGCTGAACAAGGGGTTGATTACTTCACTATTCATGCTGGCGTATTATTACGTTATGTACCAATGACAGCAAAAAGGGTAACTGGCATTGTTTCACGTGGTGGTTCAATTATGGCGAAATGGTGTTTAGCGCACCATAAAGAAAACTTCTTATATACTCATTTTGAAGACATTTGTGAAATCTTAAAACAATACGATGTGTCGTTTTCACTGGGTGATGGTTTACGTCCGGGATCAGTAGCGGATGCTAACGATGAAGCACAATTTTCTGAATTACGTACCTTAGGCGAATTAACAAAAATTGCTTGGCAACATGATGTACAAACCATTATTGAAGGGCCAGGTCATGTGCCACTACATATGATCAAAGAAAACATGGAAGAACAACTTGAGCATTGTGGTGAAGCGCCTTTTTATACTTTAGGGCCACTCACTACGGATATTGCACCGGGTTATGATCATATAACTTCAGGCATTGGAGCCGCCAATATTGGTTGGTATGGTTGTGCAATGCTTTGTTATGTGACACCCAAAGAACATCTAGGTTTACCCAATAAAGAAGACGTTAAAGAAGGCTTGATGACCTATAAAATTGCTGCTCACGCTGGCGATTTAGCGAAAGGTCATCCGGGTGCACAAATACGTGATAATGCGATGAGTAAAGCGCGTTTTGAGTTTCGTTGGTACGATCAATTCAACATAGGTTTAGACCCTGAAACAGCACGTGCCTACCATGATGAAACCTTACCGCAAGAATCTGGCAAAGTTGCACATTTCTGTTCAATGTGTGGACCTAAGTTTTGTTCGATGAAAATTTCACAAGAAGTGCGAGATTATGCCGCAGATCTAGAGTCGGGTAGAAAAATTGAAATTCAGTTATTGGATGAAACGATTGTACTCGATGCCGATGCTTCTCAAATTGAGCAAGGCATGGCAGAAAAATCTGCTGAGTTTAAAGCCACAGGTAGCGAAATTTATCATCAGGCTAAGTGAGTCGAAACCAGCGGAGTGAGACTCGATAAATGAAGCATACTGTTAAACAAACTGAGTCAATAACAACAAGTGCCAATATTGTTGTTATTGGTGCGGGCTTAGTCGGGCGTTTAATTGCATTGTCTTTGGTCAATCAAGGTCATCAAGTGAGCTTGATTGATAAAGATGATAAACGCGGCCAACAAAGTGCCGCATATGCAGCGGCGGGTTTGTTAACACCCTTGGGTGAGGCAATGCACGCTGAGGCCAATATTGTTGAAATGGGCTTTTTCTCGTTAAAGTTATGGCCTGAACTTTTGGCACAATTGGGTTGTGAGAGCTATTTTCAGCAAGCAGGCGCGTTAATGGTCAGCCATGAACAAGACCAAGGTGATTATCAGCGTTTTGTGCGATTTTTGAAAAATAACTATCCACAACATTCACTGCACCAGCTTAACCGCCAGCAAATTCTCGAACTTGAACCTGAATTAGGACGAAGTTTCAATCAAGGTGTGTTTTTACCTGAAGAAGGGCAAATTGGTAATCGAAAATTACTGATAGCACTGCAACAGCAGTTAGAAAAAAGCACAATAACTTGGTTAGATAAGTGTTTAGTGGTGAAGGTTGAACAGCAGATTGATGAATGTTTGGTGTCGTATCAATCTGATGATCAAGAAAAGGTCTTGGCATGTGATTTAGCCATTGATTGTCGAGGCGTTGGCGCGCGCAGTAATGAAAGTCATGCTGAGGCTGAGCCGTTGGCAGGTTTACGTGGTGTACGTGGTGAGTTGTTTCAATTATTTGCCCCAGATGTGCATTTAACTCGGCCGATTCGTTTAATGCATCCCCGTTATCAACTTTATATCGCGCCAAAAGGTGAAGGTCACTATGCCGTTGGTGCGACCGAAATTGAAAGTGAAGATGTTGCTCCAATGACAGTGCGCTCGTCAATGGAATTATTAAGCGCAGCTTATAGTGTACATTCGGGTTTTGCAGAAGCGAATATTCGAGAACATATCAGTCAATTAAGACCTGCTTTTAGTGATAATCAACCAAAAATAGTTATTCAGCAGAGGCTCATTCAAATCAACGGCTTATTCCGCCATGGTTACCTTATTGCGCCTGTAGTGTTAAAGCAGCTTGAGTTTGCTATTGATAATTTTCTACATAAAAAATCAATGCAAGCTTCACCCTATGGCAAGTTGTTAGCAATCAACGAAGTATAAAGAAGTGATTATGAAATTATTTATCAATGGTCAAGAGACGTATCTTGAAACAGAAAAACCTAATATGTTAATTGCTCTACAACAGTACTTAACATCTGAGCAATTACAGCAAAGTTTTGCAGCGGCGCTTAACGGAAAATTTGTCGGTAGAAATTACTATCAGCAAACGTTAGTTAATCGAGGCGACAGTATTGATGTGATGTTTCCCATTCAAGGAGGTTAATTGTGACAATAGCTAGCCAGTTAAATATTTATGGGCAAAGTATCGATAGTCGATTATTAATTGGCAGCGCGCTTTATCCTTCACCTGAAATTATGAAACAAGCGATTTTAGCCAGCGGCTCAAAAATTGTCACTCTGTCGTTAAAGCGTCAAAATCCAGCGGAGCAAGCTGGGGCAAAAATTTGGCAATACATTCAAGAGATCGTTAAAGAAACTAACGGCTTTTTACTACCCAATACCGCGGGCTGTAAAACCGCAAAAGAAGCGGTCACACTTGCACAAATGAGCCGTGAAATTTTTCAAACATCGTGGATAAAACTAGAAGTGATTGGTGATGATTATAATCTTCAACCTGATCCCATCGAATTATTATCTGCCACCGAACAGTTATTAAATGACGGATTTAATGTGCTGCCTTATTGCACCGACGATTTAGTGATGTGTCAGCGGTTATATGACTTAGGCTGCCAAGTGATCATGCCTTGGGCATCACCTATTGGCACCGGAAAAGGTTTGATGAACCCTTATAATTTAGAAACCATTCGTTTACGTTTGCCTCAGGCAACACTGATTTTAGATGCGGGTATCGGTAAACCTTCAGATGCCTGTTTGGCAATGGAAATGGGCTACGACGGGGTGTTACTTAATTCAGCAGTGGCACTGGCCAATAATCCAGTGATGATGGCTAAAGCTTTTGCTGGCGCTTTAACTGCTGGCGAGCAAGGATATATTGCTGGTGTGATGCAAGAGCGACAAACGGCTCATCCAAGTACCCCAACCCTTGATACGCCGTTTTGGCATCAAAATTAATAACACAAGTGTAGGTTGGACTTTAGCCTAACAATATGACGCATCAATGTAGCCCCACAATGAATAAAGATATGAAGACAAAAATGAATGCTTTAAAACCTATTATTTGGACAATCTCTGGATCTGACTGCTCTGGTGGCGCTGGTATTGCCGCGGATATCAAAACCGGTCACGTATTCGGTGTTGAAGTTTGTCATATCATTACGGCTAATACCGTGCAGAATTCCGAAGAAATGCTGGCGATTAACCCCGTCGATGTCGGCATTTTAGAACAGCAGTTTCAAGCACTTTTGCATGATAAAACACCTAAAGCGCTAAAAGTGGGGATGCTTGCCAATGATGAACAAATACAATGGTTGATTACCTGTATAAAGCGCTTAAAACATTCGAACATTGATTTGTTAGTGATTTTAGATCCTGTTGCTACGGCCTCTGCGGGAGGTGTAACAACCACTATTAGTAGCGAAGCTTTACAGCAACTTTATCCTCATATTGATGTCATCACACCTAACCTGCCAGAAGCAGAAAAGCTAACCGGTATTTATCTTGGGGTGATAGACGAAATTGCTGAAAAATTTTCGAATTTTGGTATTAAAAACGTAGTGATCAAAGGCGGTCATAGCACTGATGATTATTGTATTGATCATGCTTATCAATTTGCCTGTGCAGGAACGTTGGAACATAAGTTTAGCGTCAGTTCAGCAAAAATCATCACAGATTATTCTCATGGTGGGGGTTGTAGTTTTGCCACTAGTATCGCGGCATTATTAAGCCAAGGTCACTTATTAAGAGATGCTTTAACCATCGCGAAAGCATTTATCACCCAAGGTTTATTAGTCAACAAAAGTAAAATCCATTATTACGGCGCGTTCGAGCACACTTGCTTTCCCAAGTTAGCGAGTAGTTACCCACAAATAGAATTAACCCAGCCGCTAATTAGTTATCCAACGGCTGAGTTTACATCCTTAGGTATTAAGCGTGATGGCCGCCAAAGTTTAGGTTTATACCCTGTGGTTGATTCACTGGCTTGGCTAGAAAGGTTGTTACCACTTGGGCTTGAAATTATTCAGTTAAGGGTAAAAAAATTAAGTGGTGAAGAGCTTAGTGACACCATCAAACAAGCGGTACAATTAAGTCGGAAATATCAAACACGCCTATTTATTAATGATCATTGGGAGTTAGCGATAAAGCATGGCGCTTATGGCGTTCATCTGGGGCAGGAAGATATTTACCTTGCCGATTTAGCCGCAATTCAGCGTTCAGGTATACGATTAGGGATCAGCACGCATGGGGTGTATGAGTTTTTATTGGCGCAACAGCTAAGACCTTCTTATTTAGCCATTGGCGCAATATATCATACTAAAACCAAAGACATGACCGGACAAATTCAAGGATTAGAAACGTTGGCGAATACCTTAAATGTTGCTACCGATATTCCTGTGGTTGCCATTGGCGGTATTAATCATCAAAGAGCAACCAGTGTTTGGCAAACAGGCGTTGATAGTATCGCCGTAGTAACAGCCATTACTGAAGCCGATGATCCAGAACAAGCGGTAGCAAAATTCAATCAGCAGCTAAACTGAATTTAGTTTAGGTCGCCATCTTTCCAGTATTTGGTGCCTTGTAATGTTGCTTGTAATGCAAGGCCTGCTTCAGTCATTTGATATATTTCTACACCTGCAACTACGGTAGCGGCAGTACTAAGTTCCGCTCCCTTTTCACCAGACTTTGCTGCGGCATCAATTTGGCCAGAAAAGTCCCAACCTTCATTGATAAAAGCATTTAAGGCATCTTCCGTATAAAAAATAAAAACAGCACTAAAATCTTTTACCCCTAAGCCAAAGCCAACTCCTGCAGAAAGCATCGACATATAGGTTTCTTGGCCGTTTTGCATGTTTTTTACTATACCACTGCCATTACCAGCAGAGAGAATAAATAAGTTAATGCCTATGTTTGAAAACGTCGCATAACCGACCGCCCCTTCAATTTTACGTTTTGCACTGGGTTCTTCTTTATAAAGTTGAGTGAGTATTTTTTGACGCATGTCGGTAACTTTTTTTCTATCTTTAGCCACATCAGCAAATGACTGAAAAGAAAGTACAGCAATAAATAATACAGATAAAAATTTGTTCATGGTTTGTCCTTATTATTATACTAGAAAGTCAAGAGTATACAGACTTGTCTGCTTGGTATTAAAAGTCACCAAAATTCTTAAATTATGGATTAAGTGTAAGTGATTCGCGATTTTTATCCATAAAAAAAGCAGCAATAACTGCTGCTTAATATTTTCACTAACTGACTTTAAATGACAATAGCGCTATAAATAGCAGTTATTGTATAAAGCGCTTTATTTTAATGCAGACATAAAACTAGCAAGTGCCGCAATATCAGCATCTTCTAATTTTATCGCGATGTTTTGCATCATAGCGTTAGTATCATTGTTACGATGACCACTACGGAATTTCTCTAATTGCGCTGTTAAGTAAGCTGTATTCTGGCCAGCAATTGCTGGAAAAGCAGCACTTGGCATACCTTTACCATTAACACCATGACAAGCAAGGCATGCGGTAATACCACGTTCAGCATCGCCACTTAAATATAAGCTTTTTCCTAAGTCGCTTGAGGGACCTGAACCTGCTTTAGCCGTTTGAGCATTATAATAAGCACCAATATCTAGCATATCTTGTTCAGATAATGCCATAGTCATACCGCCCATTACTGGGTCGACTCGACCTGACTTGCCACCAGACATCATCGCGTCTTTAAAGTCAGCTAATTGCTTGGCAATATATTCAGCACTTTGTCCTGCTAAGTTTGGGTAAATAGGCACTAAGCTATTGCCGTCTGGACCATGACACGCAGCACACATGGCTGATTTTGTTTTACCTGCTTCAACATTGCCTTCAGCTGCTGTTGCATGATTAAAGGCGGCTACAGTTAAAGCTAACCCTAAGATTAATTTTTTCATTGAATACTCTCTGTTTATGACTAAAACCATGACGCATAGCTTTTTAAATAACCCATTCTTATGCGCGATAGATATAAATATATTTATTATTGGGACGAACTATAGATAGTTTACACCATTTCGATGCATGTGAAATATTGAATGATAAAAAGATTTTGATTTTAATCAACGATATAATTTAAAAAAGAACATAAGTATTGTTGAAATAATGATCAGGCAACTCTGTGTTAGCCGATGCCAAATATACAAAAAGCAGCTATTTTAGCTGCTTTTTGGTGGTTTTAAGTGCAATTCGATGCATTTTCGGGTTATTTCATTGTTGCAATAAATTGAGCAAGAGCTTTAATGTCATGCGCTTTCATTTTCTTTGTGATATTAACCATCATGCTATTTCGGTCATTAGCGCGTGCGCCAGGCTTGAATTTAGTTAATCGGCTGTTTAAGTCGTTAGCATTTAATTTAAAAAGAACAGAGGTATTGCTGAAATAATGATCGGGAAATTCTGTATTAGCCGATACAAAATATACAAAAAGCAGCTATTTTAGCTGCTTTTTGGTAGTTTTAAGTGCAATTCAATACATTTTCGAGTTATTTCATTGTTGCCATAAATTGGGCAAGAGCTTTAATATCATGGGCTTTCATTTTCTTTGTGATATTAGCCATCATGCTATTTCGGTCATTAGCGCGTGCGCCTGACTTGAATTTAGTTAATTGGCTGATTAGGTAGTCAGCATTTTGATTGGCAACGGCAGGGAAGCCAGCTTTTGGCATGCCTTTACCTTTGATGCCGTGACAAGCAATACAGGCGGTAATACCACGTTTAGCATCACCACTATAATAGAGTTTTTTACCTTCTTCAGACGTTGAACCTGCACCTAAGGTAGGTTTTTGACTAGCAAAGTAAGCTGCTAACTCTTGTATGTCTTGCTCTGATAATGCCGCAACCATACCTGCCATAACAGAGTCTTCACGTGTGCCTGATTTGAACTCAAGCAATTGTTTAGTAAGGTAGGTTTCACTTTGTCCAGCCAATTTAGGATACATAGCAATAGGGCTATTTCCGTCAGCACCATGACAAGAAGCACACATAGCGGCTTTATCTTTACCAGCAAGAGCAGCAGCAGAAACAGGTACGGCGGCAACTAAAGGTTTCGCCTTAACATTGGCAACCGCTTTGGTATCTGCTAAATAAGCGCCTATGTTAGCAATATCTTCATCGGTCATACTGCCGGCAAATTGCATCATGGCAAAGTTGTTCGTACGAGTTTCATCTTTAAAAGCATGGAGTTGCTTTTCAATATATTGAGCGTGCTGCTTAGCTAAATTAGGATAAATTAATACCGTACTGTTACCATCTTTACCATGACATCCGATACAAGCACCAATACTGCGAGAAACATCACCAAACTCATACAAGTTCTTACCTGCACTCGCATTGGCAATATACGCAACAGGTGCGGTTGTAGTAGGTGTTGTACCGGCTGAATCGTCAGCACTCTCTGTTGTATTGCCACTTCGGTCTAAACTAGCAAAATAAACAGCAATATCTGCCATATCTTGTTCAGATAATCCGGCAGCCATCGGCGCCATTACTGGATCTTTACGTGTCCCCGCCTTAAATGCAGCTAATTGTTTAACAATATAATCTGCATGCTGTCCTGCTAAATTAGGGTAAGCGTCACTGGCACCAATACCATTTGCACCATGACAAGCTGCACACATTGCTGCTTTGCCTTTGCCGGCATCAACACTGCCTTGAGCCGCGATTGAGGTATTAATACTTAATATCGCAATTAATAGGGAAAAAATAATGCTTTTCATAGGATAACTCTCGACATTTTTAAAACAAAAATAGCTTGTTTGCTTAAGGGTATATAAAAATTGGCGGCATTTTACATGAATAATCACCAACTGTGTAAGCTTAGTAAAAATAAAAGATAAATATTTAGAGATTTAGCTTTTTATCGTAAAAAAAAGATATAATGTTTCTTTTACAACGCTACTGGAATTATCAACTTGTCATCTTCTGCCATTCATTTAAGCAAAGCCACTTTTACTCTTAGTGCGCCTGACATTCGTCGTTTACCAGAAGACAGCGGAATTGAGGTAGCATTTGCAGGCCGTTCTAATGCTGGAAAATCGAGTGCATTAAACACGTTAACCAATCAGCGTGGTTTAGCACGAGTCAGTAAAACACCCGGGCGAACACAATTAATAAACATTTTTGAAGTTGCTGAAAACAAGCGCCTGGTCGATTTACCCGGTTATGGTTTTGCTAAAGTACCTTTAGAAATGAAGAAGAAATGGCAAAAGGCCTTAGGTGAATATTTAGAAAAAAGAGAATGTTTACAAGGTTTAGTGGTATTAATGGATATTCGTCACCCATTAAAAGACTTAGATCGTGACCTTATTGAATGGGCTGCAGACAGTGATTTATCTGTTTTAGTACTTTTAACTAAATCTGACAAACTTTCTCAAGGTAAAGCAAGTGCAGAAGTGTTAAGCGTTAAAAAGAAACTCGCCTCATTAAATGCCGACATTAAAGTACAAGCTTTTTCATCACTAAAGAAAACGGGCACTGAGCAAGCAAATAAAGTTATATGTGATTGGCTGGCTAGCGAAGAAGAAGAACTCCTAGACGAAGAATAAACGTAACTAACAAAATTTAAGCCGAAGTACTTTTAAGTAACTTCGGTTTTTTTTTGCAAATTTTAGACAAAAAAAAACCGAAGACATCAATCTTCGGTTGGATAGCTTTGGGGAAAACTAAAATATAAAATTTTTACAATAGACGTTCATAGGGAACAAATGCAGTATAGAGCAATAACTCTACAAAAGTAAAGTATTTATTCTAATTTTTTTGTGTTTTGAGTAAAAGGAATGTTTTTGTGGTTTGTGTGGATCGTCACCAATAATAAGAAATGCGTCACACGATGAGATAATTTAACATTTAAGTTACACCTCAGTTTATTTTTGTAACTCGTCAATGATCCAATAAGGTCAGCAAAGATACGAATATAGACGTTAGCATCAATAGATTTTTGAACTATTTTAGTGTTCAAGAGACGTTAGGATACCTTCCTCTTGATAGTCAACAAAGCCAACATTGCCGCCAGTCTATCTAGGGTGTACTTCAGATAGACCACTCAATAGTCACCCAGTGCTCTTCTTAATTGGGCGATGCTTCTTTGATGTGTCCGCAGTGTCTTGCCAGACTTTAGCTAACAATGGTGATTAATTAGCCAAATTTAAGAACTATTTAAGAAGTTTTAAGTTGTTTTAAACCTCTCTCCACTGTAGTTTTTTCCATAACTTTTTATGTACGTGTGTTGTGTAAGTAAGAATGTATTTTAGTGAAAGAGAAAGCCACTAAATGGACTCACGTTAGAAATAGAAGTTAATTAAAAGCGCATATAATTGTTTAAAGCCTAGAGGATACCTATGACCATCAACTTTACAATCAAAAGTCTGTTCACTTTCGCGCTACTAATTAGTTTTAGTAGTTATGCCGAAAAAAGCGTTACAAAAAGTATTGCGCCCGACACAATACAGCACGCCATTGATAATCCCGCAAGACCAGAGACTGACAGGAAACGTGACGCGGTACGTAAGCCGGCCGAATTATTGAAATTTATGGGTACATCAGAAGGCGATATTGTTTTAGAAATGTTATCAGCTGATGGATATTACGCGGAAATATTATCGAAGGCAGTTGGTTCTAAAGGTAAAGTCGACGCGCACAATAATGCGGATTATAAAGCATACCTTAAAGATAAATTAGTAAAACGACTGGCCGTCGATGGGCGCATGGAGAATGTGACCGAACTTGTCGCCGAAGTTAATGATATGGAGTTAGAAGCGGGCAAATATGACAGCATCTATCTTGTACAAAGATTTCATGATTTTTGGGATGTTGCGGACGGTGGGACAAAATTTAATGTGGAACGCACCTTGGCACAGTTCCATAAAGCAT
>MAAC01000893.1_pt1 | contig 16020 bp, 12 predicted proteins | sample 1115981 | NCBI WGS metagenome assembly MAAC01 (sample SAMN04961126, study PRJNA320927) | seawater metagenome | isolation source: sample BD02T64 sea water enriched with oil for 64 days | place: USA:Gulf of Mexico | collected 2013-07-27 | reverse complement strand
TCCGTGATCACCGCAAATGATGGCCTCGAAGCGCTAGCCATGTATCGCCAGCGCAGTGAGGATATCGATTTTATTTTTATGGATTGCGATATGCCCGGTATGGATGGCTTTGAGGCAACACGAGAAATAAGGCAATTAGAAGCGAATTTACAGCAAGCCAGGACCCCCATTGTGGCGCTAACCGCCAGCTCACAACAAGAGGCGAAAGATAAATGCTTAGCTGCCGGCATGGATGGGTTTTTGAGCAAGCCAATAGACGAGGACTTACTACTGGCCAGTATTGAAAAGTATTCTGGCCGGGCGGGGCTTTCTCCAAAGGCCTGAGCGGTGATGGCAGAGCACACCCTGTGCACCCCGATGATATAAATTGCCCTATGGGCAATGGTTGATCGGGAAGAACCTAGAATTCTTTGCGGTCTTGGCAGTGCGGTTAAGGTGCCCGCTGAATTAGCCACAAGCCAAATTCAGGGTCACCAAATTCAGGGGCAAATTCAGGGTCAAATTCAGCAGAATTCAGAGAATTCAGCAGAGAATTCAGGGTCAGGTCTTGTTTTTTGCCCGGGTCAAATTCAGCAAATTCAGGGTCAGGTCTTGTTTTTTGCCCCACTCACAATGCGGAAATACTTTCCTACTTCCGGTGTCTTTCAAGGTAGTTGTCACTGTTTACTTAAATTTTAACCCAAGGCGTTCACCTCAATATTTTCCGGCTTATCAGGATTCAACATCACCACGCCGATCGGTGTGCAATTTCTGACCGATCCAGACCAACGCTCTGGCCGCTGTGCTTTCGCGCTTTCGAGTACCTGCTGACGCCTCGATAAAATGGCACCATCCTCTCGCCGATGGCGCTCGGCGGGTGTGACAAAATTGAGTTTGCTGTGCTTGTGCGCTTCGTTGTACCAGCCGACGAAGGACTCCACCCAGCCTCGCGCCTCTTCCAGGCCATTAAATCCCGTTGATGGCCAATCCGGGCGGTATTTTAGGGTCTTAAACAGAGCCTCCGAGTAAGGATTGTCATTACTGACACGCGGGCGGCTGTACGATGACTGAACACCCAGTTCATCCAGCTTGGCTCGCATGGTCTGCGCCTTCATCGGCGCGCCGTTGTCGGAATGCAGTACGAGTGGCTGGTTAAAACACTGTTCTCGTAGCAAGCACCGTCGTATCAACTGGGCCGCCAGCTCGCCACATTCTCTGTCGTGCACTTCGTGCCCCACGATCTTGCGGCTGTAGATGTCCTCGAACAGATACAGGTAATAATACTGCCCCGTTACGGGTGAACTCAGATAGGTAATATCCCAAGACCAGACCTGGTTTGGCCCCGCTGCCGCGAAGCTGGTCGGCTTGCATCGCTCTTTTGGTGCTTGACTGCGGCCGCGATGATTCAGCTGTTTATGTGCCTTGAGTACGCGGTAAAAACTGGCCTCCGAGGCGAGGTAAACGCCTTTATCCAGTAAGCTGGGTACGATCTGTGTCGGTGGCAGACTGGCGTATTGTGCTTCGTTGCAGACAGCCACAATGGCTTCGCGCTCGGCATCACTGAGCTTATTGGCGGGGGCGGGCTTTGTCGTCTCAGGCCTTTTATCCGGCTGCACTTCACCGCGCTGAAACCAGCGACGGTAACTGCGCAGGCTGAGCCCCGCTTCCGTGCAGGCGGGTTCTAAGCGAGAGCCACTGGCCTGTGCCTGTTGGATTAAACTGACCAGCTCTGTGCGCTCTAGGGTCGAGGTTAGCATTCCTCGTCCTCTTCCCCCCAGAGCGCATTGAGCTTTTTCACCCCTGAAGGGGTACCGAGGTCTAAGCACCAATAACGCCGCCGTTTCCGCTAGGGCCTTCTCTTTGATACGCAGGTCTTTTTTGAGATGTTTGATTTCAGCGCGGTCAGATTTAGCTTGTTTTTTGGCCGCTTGAGCCTGCTCCCGGCTGCTTTGAAAGCCACCCAGGCATTGTTCTCTCCACTCGTTAACCTGCTCGACATACAGGCCTTTTTCTCGACAATATTGACTGCGTTCTGACGCCGACATGGCGGCGGTCTCGATCACCACCGCTAATTTTGCATCGGCTGACCACTGCTGTGTGGTGGGGCTTTTACCGGGCACGGGCAATCCTGATTCTTTGGCTTTGGAGCGCCAATTGTAAAGAGTTTGCGCCGAGACACCTTCTTCTTTGGCGACCTCAGCCACGCTCCTATTTGAGGGTGGCAATAATTTATTCAGGATGGATGCTTTGCGTTCATTGGAATAACGGACCATAACTTACTCACTTGCCGCCCCTGTGTTTTGATTTTAAGGGGTGACAACTAGCCTGACACAGGGGGCTTCCTTCATACTATAGCCACCGCTGGCATAGGCCCTGACAACCCCTTCATCTCCAATATTGCCCACCGACTCATGGTATTCCAGGGCTTTAGGCATACATCTCCTTGCCTTCAGAGAGAGCCACCCAGCCTTTTATAATGCGATAAATAACCCAGATGGCATCGGCCAACAGCACCAGATAACCAACGAGAACAAAGACGAATATAAAGCCAATAATCGACCACAGCAGGCTAAACAAAAAGGTGCATATCTGTCATCGAAAGTGGGATTCAAGCCAGGTGCCCTCGACCTCAGCTTGCTTGACGTAATTGACAATAACAGTGGCAATAAAGGTCAGGCCGATAAAAAATGAAGCCGCTTGCAGGGCGTACACGACGCTTGTAATGGTTTTTAATGACTGTTCATCCTGCATACCTCTACTCCCTGTCATCTCAGTATTTTCGCCCACCTTGCTATTCATTAATTACGTCTTTTAATGGCACAGCCCGCCTTTTAAAGATTGGCGTGAGTTTCGCGGGTACTAACTATGCGCACCCGATGCCAGTAGGCGACCAATAATAATGCGCTGTACCTCCGAGGTGCCCTCGACAATTTGCATGATTTTACTGGCGCGGAAAATACTCGCCACCGGGTAGTCTTCCATCACCCCGTTACCGCCGAGGATTTGTACCGCGTCGCTAGCGCATTGCTCGAGGATTTCCGAGGCGTAGAGCTTGGCACTCGCGGCTTCAAAGGTGTGGGGCCGGCCCTCATCTTTTAACCAGGCAGCCTTGAGATAGAGGGTACGGGCCATCTCAATTTTCACCGCCATATCGCTGAGCTTGAACTGCACGCCCTGAAACTCAAAAATGGGCTTGCCGAATTGTTCGCGCTCACGGGCGTAGGCCAGGGAGTGGTCGAGACAGGCCTGGGCCGCACCCACGCAAGCGGCGGCAATGCTGATGCGACCGGTCTCCAGCACGGCGAGGTGCTGGGCGAAACCGCGACTAGGGTCACCGAGAATACTGTCTTTAGGGATGCGGCAGTTGTCAAAAATCAGCTCGTTAGTGGCACCGGACTCAAAGGCGATTTTGTCGTAGCTTCTGCCCACCACGAGGCCGGGGGCCGTTTTCGGTACGATGAAGGTGACAATCTGCTCTTTGCCTTCAATCTCGGCACGGGCCGCGACCACCACCAGTGAGCAATTATCGAGACCGACATTGGTAATAAACTGCTTGCTGCCCTCTAACACCCACTCTTCGCCATCGAGCTCGGCGCGCATTTTCAGGCTACCGGCATCGGAGCCGCTGCTGGGTTCGGTCAGGGCAAAGGCGCCAATGGCTTTACCCGAGCATAGGCCGGGCAGCCACTGCTTCTTTTGTGCCTCGGTGCCGAAGCGGTCAATCTCCTGGGCGACGACACTGGTGGTGACATCGAGCAAGGTACCGAGGGCGATATCGGCCCGCGATACCTCTTCAATCACCAGATGCATGGACACCCAGTCGCCACCGCCGCCACCGTATTCCTCGCTAAAGGGCACGCCCATAAAACCCATCTCGGCCATTTTATCGAGGATGTCATAAGGCACATCGCTACAGGTCGAAAGCTTCTGAAATTCAGGGGCGATGACGTCGGCGGCAAAGCGCCGGGCCATGTCGCGGATGATGCTCTGCTCTTCATTTAAATCAAAGTTCATGGTCTCTACCTGTCGATGTGGGTGGCGCGATTGTACGTGTTTACGAGCTCTAGTAATTGACCAGGCCCAGCTTATTGAGCTGTTAGCTCTTCTCTTACCCTCCCGCTGTTTATTTACCAGACCATTGAGGCGCACGCTTTTCAATAAAGGCCTTAAAGCCCTCGGCCCTGTCCTCGGTGGCAAACAGGAAGTGGAACAGGCGCTGCTCGGTAGCCAGGCCGTGGTCGAGGGTTTCGTTGAGGGCGGCATTGACGCATTCCTTACCCACCTCGACCGCCATCGGCGGACGCTGCGCCAATTTCGCAGCCAGGGCCTCGGCCTTGTCGAGCACCTCGTCGCCGGGGCAGGCGTAATTGGCGAGGCCGAAATTGATGGCCTCTGCGGCATTGAGGGTGCGGCCATTGAGGATCATACGATGCCCGGTAAGCGCTGGGTGCCACCGGCACCGGGAATCACCCCCAGGGTGACCTCGGGTAAACCGAGACTGACCTCATCGCCAACCACCACCATGTCGCACTGCATCACCAACTCGAGACCACCGCCCAGAGCCAGGCCCCTAACCGCGGCAATAATCGGCTTGCGGAAGTGTTCAATTGCCCGCCAGCTGGGACTGGAAAAGTGGCGGCGCGCATCGACGGCCGACAAAGTCATCAACTCGCCGATATCGGCACCGGCGGCAAAGGCGCGCTCACTGCCGGTCAGCACCACCGCGCGTACCGTGTCGTCGCTCTCAAAGCCTGTTAGCACCGCACACAGCTCATCGAGCATGCCCTGGCACAAGGCATTTAATTGCTTGGGGCGATTAAATTGCACGCGGGCAAAGCCCCTGTCGTCTGTTGCAACTATCAGGTACTGATAAGTCATAAGATCTGTCTCCCATTGATTGGTGCTGGTTTCCAGCAAGTACATGCTGGCAAGTGCGTCACAAGGCGTCGATCGATTGTAAGCAAATGGGGGACGACTACTTATAAAACCGGTGACTATCAGGTCATAGGCCGGGCGGGGGCTTCGGAGACATTGAGTTTATTATTGTTGTCGGGCTGTTAGCCAAACCCATCGGGCTTAGCGGGAGTGCCCGGCAAGAGACCTGCCAAGCACCCGAACAAGGACTTAATGAACTACTTAAACTGATCATCCAGCGGCGTGTGGGCCAGCTTATTGGTGAAATTGCTAATCGTCTTCTGGGCGATGCCGAGGATAATTTCAAGCAATTGCTGGTTGTCGTAGCCGACCGCCTTAAAGTCCGCAACTTGCTCATCGGTCAAATCGCCGCGCTGGTTTAATAGAGCCTTGGTGGTGTCTTTCAAGACCTCCAGCTTTTTCGTCGGTAGCGCCTTGCCCTCGAGCAAAGCGCTAATAAGGGCGCCGTCGACCTCCATCATGCCGGCAATAGTGGTGTGGGCTGGCACACAGTAGTGGCAGGTGTTTTCAAGATTGATGGACTGCCAGACCACGGTCAGCTCTTCGGCATCGAAGCTGCTTTGCTGAAACAAAGCGTGGAGACTTTTGTAGGCCGTGAGTACCGGTGGTGCCTGCGCCAGTACGGCGTGTAAATTCGGCACCCAGCCGAAGACCTCGGCAGAATTATTGAGTTCATCCTGAGCCGCCTGCGGGGCCGTTTCGGGGGTATATAAAGTGAAAGACATTGGCTATCTCCTGTTCTGAAAAAAGTTGTCCGGGGCAGAGTAGATACCACTGCTACCCGACGAGGCCATGACTTTACGCCGCAATAACCGTACGATGAATGCCTCATAAGCCGGAATTATAGCTCTGGAGTCCCAGTGTCACCCATAAACGATCTGACATCGCTGCTCAAGTTACAGGTGGAGGTCTACCACAATGCCCGTGTCTGCGGCGACTGGAAGATAGAAACCGGGGCCAAGCCCAGGGGTAAAACCTGCTTTCACATGGCCACCCAGGGCGGTTGCCAGCTCAACGTGCCCGCCCACGACAACTGGCTACTCGCCGAGGGTGACCTGGTGATCTTCCCACGGAAAATTGCCCACAGCATGGTCAGCCAGCACTCTCAGCAAGGCCCGCAGCAACACCTGCCCATTAACCAGTCCCAGGACACACCCGGCACCACCATGCTCTGTGGTGAAATCACCTTTGCCAACCCCGGCTTTCGGATTTTGCTCGACGCCCTGCCCTCGGTGTTTGTTATTCGACGCGATGCCACCACGCCCTGGCTAACGGAGCTGTTGAAGCTCATCCTCACCGAGAGCCTGAGCAGCGAAACACCCTCCAACCCCCTGCTCGACAAACTCTGCGAACTGCTATTTGCCTATGGCCTGCGCCACTTCATCGACCATCAAAACAGTAATATCGGCATCGTCGCCCTATTCGGCCACCGGCACATTGCTCGCGCCGTCAGCGCGATTCACAAAGAACCCAGCCAGGAGTGGGGCCTGATAAGCCTTGCCGAAGAGGCGCAAATGTCGCGTACCCAGTTCGCTCAAGTTTTTAAACAACTCAGCGGCTGGACAGCCATGCAATACCTCTGCTGGTGGCGCATGCAGCTGGCCTGGTCCTACCTGGATGCCGGTGAGCACGTTGCCGGTGTGGCTGAAAAGGTGGGATACCGCTCGGAGTCGGCCTTCTCGCGAGCCTTTCAAAAAAATCATGGCCTGAGTGCCGGTGCGGTGCGCCGTAAAGGGCGAGTACATTAATAAAGGTGATTGTCACCGCCTACCTTCAGATACAGCGCTTCTGAGTGCCTGAAATCAGATAATCGCGAACTTATAAAATTTATTAGACCTCCTGGTTCTTTTTTATTTTTATTATTTGCAAAAGTGGCTTGTCCTAAATACCCCATCAAACCCTAGGCCGCAAGGAAATTACCCCCTTCATCTTTCGTCATCCCTTTAGTCGTCTATAGTTAATGAATAAATTCAAATAACAAAAAAATTACCACGACATCGAGGACGACATGAACAAAATCCACCGCTCAATCACTGCAAGATTACCTGCCTTGGCGACTATTGTGACTGTTTGTTTTCTTAGTTCAGCCATGGCCGATTATCAGGTGCCGCGCAATTCTCAGGGTCAGCCCAACCTGCAGGGCATTTGGGACTTCCGCACCTTAACCCCGCTGGAGCGCCCCGTTGAAGTGGGCGACAAGGCGGTATTTACGGCAGCAGAGGCGGAGGCATTTCGCCAGCAAGAGGTGGCGAGTCACGATGTTGATAAGCAAAGAGATATTCCAGCCTCATTCGATGTAGAAGCCGCCTATAACACCTTCTGGTGGGATTTCGGCACCGAGATGAATGAAGATCGGCGCACATCGTTGATTGTCGACCCCGCCAATGGACGCCTGCCGGCCCTGACGCCAAAAGCACGGGAAGATATGAAAAGGAACCTATTGCATATTCCGCCGGTGAGAGTGTTTGGCTCCATCGGCGAAGTCACCTTTCGCCCCAAGGGGCCGGAGGCACTCGGGCTTTCCGAGCGCTGTCTGGTGGGCTTCAATGCCGGGCCGCCGCTGATACCCAGCGCCTATAACAACAATATTCGCATCGTACAGACGCCCGGTTATATTGTGCTATTCACCGAGATGATCCACGACGCTCGCGTGATTGCCATGGACGACAGCCCACATATACCGAAGGGCTTTGAAAAATGGTCGGGTAGCTCCAGAGGCCATTGGGATAAAGACACTCTCGTTATCGAAACCAGCAACTTTACCGATAAAACGCCGGTCTACCAGCTACCCATCAACTTGAAGGACCCGGCTATGAACGGCGTCGTCGGTAGAGGCAAGGATTTTACATTGACCGAACGTTTAACCCGAATCAGTGATGCTCGCCTGCTCTATGAATACACCATTAACGAAGCCAATACCTTCGCAAAACCCTTTACAGTGGCGATACCCATGAAGGCCAGTAAGGAGCAAATGTTTGAGTACGCTTGTCACGAGGGCAACCACTCTATGGCCGGTATGCTGGGGGGTGCTCGTACACTCGAGAGAGAGGCGGCCCAGGCTGGCAACACTCAACATAATTAAAGCAACGTCAACATAGAGAACAAGACCGGGCCGAACACCGGCCCACTGACCAGGAAAACAGTAGTACCGAAACAGAGGCTTATACTTCTTGGATTCAGTTTCTCATTAGCACTTAAAAACTGATTTACACTATGGGGCCCAGCAAGCTACTCAGCTCCTCCGAGCTAATAGCATTGGCCTTTTTCCCGCCTTTACCTGAATATACCGCATCGGCGAGGGCTTGTTTCCTTGCTTGCATTTCAATGATCTTTTCCTCTACCGTGCCCTCGGTGACCAACTTGTAAACAAATACTGCTTTCTTTTGGCCAATACGGTGGGCTCTATCGGTGGCTTGCTTTTCAACGGCGGGGTTCCACCAGGGGTCGTAGTGAATAACCGTATCGGCAGCCGTCAAGTTAAGGCCGACACCACCGGCTTTGAGGCTAATTAAAAAAACCGCATTATCGCCCTCTTGAAAACTATTGATCGCCTCATCTCTTTTACGCGTCTGCCCGGTTAATTTGCTGTAGTTGATACCGCGCTGTTTTAACTCTTGCTCGATCAGAGAGAGCATTTTGGTAAATTGCGAAAACAATAAAACCTTGCGCCCCTCTTCAAGCATCTCTGGCAGTATTTCCATGAGCAGTGACAGCTTGGCACTTTGCGTGACCTTTTTGGCCTGTGGCAGCGCGACGATCCTTGGGTCACAACAGGTTTGACGCAATTTCAGCAGCGCGTCGAGTATCATAATTTGGCTGCGGGCAAGTCCCTTATCGGCAATCTCGTCCCGCACTTTTTTATTCATCGCCATACGTACGCTTTCATAGAGATCCCGCTGCTTGCCCTGTAGCGTCACACTGCAAATTATTTCGGTTTTATCCGGTAGCTCTGCCAGCACATCTTGCTTGCAACGGCGCAATAAAAACGGGCTGAGACGTTGATTCAATTGTTTTTGCCGAAACTCATCGGCGTTATTCTCGATGGGTTTGCGGAACAACTGATTAAATTGTTTCAAGTTACTTAAAAAACCGGGCATTAAGAAATGATAGATCGACCATAGCTCACCCAAATGGTTTTCCATTGGCGTACCCGTTAAAGCCAGCCGATGATCGGCCTTGAGCTGGAAGCTTGTCTGCGCGGTTTGGGATTTCGGATTTTTAATGTATTGCGCTTCATCTAAGACAATATAGTGGAAGTGTTGTTGCAGTAAGATGTCTTGATCGCGATGCAGCAGGGGGTAAGTGGTCAAGATAATGTCGTAACCATTAATGCTATCGAACAAGGCCTGCCGCTCTGGCCCATGGAGCACCAGGACGGTAAGCGCACTGGCAAAATGCTCAATTTCCCGCCGCCAATTACCCATTAAGCTGGTCGGGGCAACGATCAGCGAGGGTTGACGCATACGCCCGCTTTGTTTTTCGATAAGCAAGTGGGCCAGGGTTTGCACCGTTTTGCCGAGGCCCATATCATCGGCAAGAATGCCATTAAACTGGTATTCGCGGAGAAATTGTAGCCAGTTCAAGCCCTGTTGCTGGTAGGGCCGCAGCTCGGCGCTAAAGCCGGGCGGTGGTGCAACCACCGCGATACCCTCAAAATCACGCAGCCGCGCATTTAAGCGCCTTAATTCCTCGCCACCCTGCCACGCCAAGGTAGGGTCGTTGAGCAGGCCATTCAGCTGCACGCCCTGGTGGCGAGTTAAGTGCAGCTTACCCTCCTCATCAAGCGCGTCATGATTGTATAACTCGACGAGGGTGTCGAAAACGGCTTGCAGGCGTTCGCTAGGCAGTTTAAGCCAGCGGTGCTCAGAGGCCAAAACCAGCACCCAGGGCTGGGCTTGCAGATATTCCCGCAAGTGCTGCGGTGTCTCGAACTCTGCCAACAGCTGTACCAGGGTGGGTAATAGGTTGAGCGGCTCACCATCGAGTTCGATACCTAGGCTCAGCGCAAACCACTCGTTATCGCCCTCTTCCAGCTCGGCCTGCCATTGCTCGGCCTCGATAAATTGCAGCGCAAAATTATCATCGCGGATAATTTCCCAGCCCTGATCTTGTAAACGGGGGAATTCATGCTCGAGCAGCGTCTGCCACTGCTCGGCAGACTCCACCGTGGTATTGGCACAACACAGCCAAATAAGCTCCGGCAAATCCTCCGTATGCGCCATCAGGTTGGCGCGGTGTAGCTGCTCCGGTGCCTTGTCGAGCACCATGCCGATACCGAGCAGGGTTTCGATCGCGGCAAACTCTGCAGCCCTATCGCGCTCGACCCGATAAACGCTATTACCCTCACTCACGCTGCTCTGGCCCGACAAGGAAAAATCCGTCAAGCCTATAGCGCCTTCGCCCGAGCGGTAATGGAAGCCCAGTTGGACACAGTGATAGCGCCGCCCCGATTCAGCCTCGCCCTCATCGGCGCGGCTGTGTAAGCGCAGCTGAAACTGTGGGCTCACACCCCTAATATGCACCTCCTTAAGATCTAGCTTAAGGGGTGTTGGTAGCTGATAAAAGGGCATATCGATCAGCAAACGGCGACTGACAGCCTCCAGTTTATTTTCGGGTATGAGTGGCGCATGCAGCAATTTTGCCACTTGTTCTGGCGATAAATGACCTGCATGGAGTAGCCCTAGAGTGGCCGCCTTGGCATCGATATACCAAAGTCTCGCCACCTGAGCGATGGCTGAAATTTTAGGCTCGACACGGTAGGCCAGCCGCTGACCACCTTCAGCACTCAGCCAATCAAAATCGAGCTCGCGCGATTCATCGGGATGCAGCACCTCACTGTCTTTATCGAGCCAATGGCAGCGACCACTGAGTAACATTTTATGCAGGGCCAACTCACCCATATCACCGCTCAGCTCATAGCGTGCAGCACTTGGCGCGCTGTTGTAATAGCCGAAATCAGCCTCCTCAACCAGCAGTCGCGCAATCTCACCATCTTCGCTGGTAAGAAAGCTTGAGTGGCTTATTGCCTCAAGGGAGAAACTAGCCGGCTTACCGTAGCCACCTTTCTTTAGCAGGCGTACTTTTTGTGGCAGTACCTCCAGCCCCAAATGACCGCCGGAACCGGGCTCGAGAATATATAACAGCCGATAGCGGGACGTGCTCTGCGGTTCGGCCAAAACCGGGGCGAATGCAAGTGCGTCGAGCTCGTCCAGCCATTGCGCCACCGCATTCGCTTCCCGCGCTTGTGGGTTGAACAGGTTCTTGTCGAGGGCAAAAAATAATGTCGCCACAACGTGCTTGCAGTTGTAGCTGACGGGGCAGGAACAATGCCCTATGAACGTGTTCTCGTCCCGCTTCACAATGATCGTTTGTCGATAGTGGCGGCGACCCCGCACCTGCGCTTCTATAAGCCAACCGGCGGGGTGCGGCTCGAGCTCTACCTTGAGGACATGGCGGCCTCTATAATAATTTTCACCGCGCTGATAAGCCCCTCTGCCACAGATGCTTTCTATTAACTGATGATCCAATGCCTATACCGCCTTCCGTCGTTGCGCATCGCAGCTTGCGCCGCCCATGGTTTGCTACCAAGTATTCTCTACTCGCCATAATACTAAAAAGCGCAAGGTAGTATTCGCCCAACGCCAGCCAAACAAGCTAGAGGTCCTCGCTGGCTCACCCCGTTAGCTTTTGCTTGTGCGCCTTAATACCCTCCGAAACGCAACGTTGCGACGTCACGACAATCTGTGCTGATTATGGTGTTTCGAGTTGCGCGCATATTTTTTGTGCCGCCTCAAACAAACAAGAATAGTGAGATAGGCCCTCCATGGCGTCAATGCGCGCAGCACCTGGAAGCGTATTGCGGAGATATGCCGCCATCGAGAAGGGTGACCAATTATCTTTTGGGCATCGCCATATTGGAGGGCGCCATATTGGGGCGCCATATTGGGGCGCCATATTGGAAATGGCGCCATATTGGACACCCATCTTAATAACAACAAACCAAAAAACACAGGCACCCTTACGACAAATCCACCTTTAGTAATACTGAGGCCCTTGTCCATACTGAAGTTAAAGCCACTGAGTTTACTCAGGTAACAACCCCATGACCAAGGCCAGACGCGAGCAAGTTTCACTGGCGGCGACCCCCTACTATCACTGCGTTTCACGCTGCGTACGTAGAGCTTTTCTCTGTGGTGAGAGTTTTGAGCACCGCCGTGGCTGGGTAGAAGAAAAATTACTCACCTTGGCGGATATATTTTGTATCGATATTGCCGCCTATGCGGTGATGTCGAACCACTACCACGTGGTATTGCATATCAACTCCCAGCAAGCAAAACAACTCCGTAAGATCGAGGTGGTAGAACGTTGGCACCAGCTGTTTAAGGGCAACCTGCTCAGCCAGCGCTATTGTCGTGGTGATACCTTAATCAAGGCCGAACAAATGGCTTTAGACGACGTTATCGAAATATGGCGTCAGCGCTTACAGGACATTAGCTGGTTTATGCGACTGATTAACGAGGGCATTGCGCGCCAGGCCAATACAGAAGACCAATGCACGGGGCGTTTTTGGGAGGGTCGGTTTAAATCACAGGCCTTGCTAGATGAACAGGAACTATTTGCTTGTATGGCTTACGTCGACCTCAACCCTTTGCGTGCAAAGATGGCAGCGACCCCAGAACACTCACATCACACCTCCGTAAAAAAGCGCATCACCAAAGCCAAAACCGTCCGCCAGGTCAACCACCCACAACAGCAAGAAAAAAGCTTAATGAACTTTGCCGGCAACCCACGTCAGGTCATGCCTGTAGGGCTGCCCTATCGTCTTAGCGACTATCTGGAGCTTGTCGACTGGACCGGACGTATCGTTCGCAATGATAAACGCGGGGCCATGGATAAGAACCTACCCCCGCTGTTAAGCCGCTTAAATATCACGGCAGACCACTGGCTGAGCCTCAGCACGCAGTTTGAGGGGCGCTTTGGCCGGGTGATTGGCACCCTTCAACACCTCAAACAAGCTTGTGTGACCCTGCACTATCGCCGCACACCAGCCATGGCCAACTGTAGACTGCTGTTTGAAGGCGACTGATCGTCAAGTACACCGCCAGCCCAAACCGTAAACCTTTCTCGTATTCAGATAGAACCTAGCAGCACGACCAAACAGCCTGCGTGGCGCAATGCCGGCCGGTATTACAGCTATTAAATCAATGACTGCCCGCTAAACCTCTGCAATCACTCGCCAAAATTATGGTGTTACGGCGTGGTGACGCTACAGACCTTCTTTTGGAGTGAATTATAGATGGATGTCCCTATGGGCTCCTCCCTATGGGCTCCACAACCCCGGCTTTCGGGTCTTGCTCGACGCCCTGCCCCCGGTGTTTGTTATTCGGCGCGATGCCTCCACGCCCTGGCTGAGCGAATTATTGAAGCTCATCCTCAGCGAGAGCCTGAGCAGCGAAACGCCCTCCAACCCCCTGCTCGACAAACTCTGTGAACTACTATTTGCCTATGGCCTGCGCCACTTTATCGACCATCAAAACAGTAATATCGGCATCGTCGCGCTGTTCGGCCACCGGCAAATTGCTCGCGCCGTTAGCGCCATCCACAAAGAACCCAGCCAGGAGTGGGGGCTGATAAGCCTTGCCGAAGAGGCGCAAATGTCGCGCACCCAGTTCGCTCAGGTTTTCAAACAGCTCAGTGGCTGGACAGCCATGCAATATCTCACCTGGTGGCGCATGCAAATCGCCTGGTCCTATCTCGACGCCGGTGAACACGTTGCCAGCGTGGCAGAAAAGGTGGGGTACCGCTCGGAATCGGCCTTCTCGCGGGCCTTTCAGAAAAGTCATGGCATGAGTGCTGGAGCGGTGCGGCGTAGGAAGTAAGAAGTACGCTTAAGGAGGGTTTTTTATTTTAAACAAAAAATTTCAGCTTAACGATGGTGCCAGGTATCGATGGCATGGACGTTTTACTCACCAGCCCTGAAACTCATGGGGCGATGAGCATAAGCAATCGACTGCCAGTACGATTGCCTATGCCGGAAAAGCTAAACAGAAAGCTGTTTTTTGTGGCGGGCCATGCCAAAAGAAATTACGCCCAGAGCTAACAGCGCTAATGAAGAGGGCTCTGGCACCGAGGATGAGCCGCCGACACAAGCGCCGCGATTAATTGAGAAATTTCCCACACCCCAGTACTCTGGCTCAATGGTTATGGAGGTTAGAGATGAACAACTACTACCGCCAGCGTTAACAGAATAAATACCAAATCCCGGACTATTGTTACGACTCACGTTGAAGCGATGTTTGCTCGAAATTCCGCTTCCATCGCTCTCTGTCGCGGTAATCCATGCATTATTCCCAGTACTACCAAGACTGGAACCAACGTTAAATGAAAAGGCAAAGGTATTTTCTGGCAGCAAAATGGTGATCAGGTTTTCATCGGTAGTAAAAATATCGTAGCTATTGGGCTCGCCATTTTTCCACCAGTTAACACCGCCAACCAGGCGCCGACTGAGTGACATTGAATTGCCATTTTTGTCAACAAAGCTCAAAGAGTCACCAGATAATTCGGGTAAGAAAACGCTTGAAGTACGCTCAACAAAACCATGCCTACCGGCATCGGCCCGTGTACTGGCGGCGAAATCGCTCATAGCATAGCCGCCGATATTGCCAGATGTTGCTGTGCCGCTCGCATAAGATTCCAACATTAAATTTGCCGAGACTGGCGCAGAAAAACCCGTCATTGATAATAAAAACAGCACAACAAAGCTTAAAGATTTATACACAACGCCTCCCATATTTTAACAAACATCAAGCACTTTCTAGAAAACAGAAAAATTACTTACCATGAAAATGTTTTATTCCATAAAAACAACACAAGCATCCTGCATAAGGCATATTTTAAAAAATCCGTCAGCCTTTTATCGGCAAAAGACAAGAGCGCAAAAAAGAAATACGACGATTCATTTCAGGACAGGATCATAAAGCAAGGCCCACCAACACCGGATACCAGTCATCGGCATCAGGCACCGATCATCAGAATAAAAATAACAAGCCGCGGAGAGCGTGAAGGATTCAAACTCGAGCCACTCGACAACCATTTATCAAAAAATTTCGACAGAGTAAAGCAACAAGCAGAACAAGCGAGACATCCACCTACAACTAGTGCCCTCAAATATACGAAGTGTGAGAAATCTTGTCGGGGCTTTTTAGCTATTGATTGCTGTAGCGCTGTAACGGCAGCTAACTAAATAGCTTATGAGGCCTCTTTAAGCAGAGCGTGATGCAATGAGGGGCCCTACTGATAGGCTTTAGCTGCGTAAAAGAAAGGATTTTGGCCTGACCGAACTGAGCACCAGTGACCAAGCCCCTTCAAACAGTAGCCTACGGCTGCCTATGCCGGGTGTAAGCCGGTAGTGCAGGCTGCGCAGGCCTTTTTTTGGTGCTGAAGGGTGCCGAGTACTCGACCCAAGCGACCCTAAAATTGGGCCCGATGATGATCCAGTTGTCGGCGGTGATATTAAAACGGGTGGGTAATAGCGCTATGCTTTTCTCGAGAACACCGCGCTTATCGCTGCAAACAATGCGTCCGGCCCCCATCCGACTGGTTGGAGATAGTCGCTAACACGGCAAGGTAGCCCCTCAGGCATGGTTTGACCCAGGCTGCGCAGGCCTTTTTTGGTGCTGAAGGGTGCCGAGCACTCGACCCAAGCGACCCTGAAATTGGGCCCGATGATGATCCAGTTGTCGGCGGTGATATTAAAACGGGTGGGTAATGGCGCTATGCTTTTCTCGAGAACACCGCGCTTATCGTTGCAAACAATGCGTTCGGCCCATCCGACTGGTTGGAGATAGTCGCTAACACGGCAAAGTAGCCCCTCAGGGTAAGCGTCTCGGCATCTACGTCTAAAAATCCCGTCCTGTCTCCGACATCATAGGTGTTTGATCAGGCGAGCACAGCATGTCCAAAATCACCGCAAAACAACAGTATTGGTCCGAACACCTTCTGCAAGCTTCGACCTTCGAGGGTACGGTCAGTGAATATGCACAAGCAAATAATATCCCCGTACAAACACTCTATCGCTGGCGTCATTATTTCAAACGCACAGCCGGT
>MAAC01006746.1_pt1 | contig 16029 bp, 12 predicted proteins | sample 1115981 | NCBI WGS metagenome assembly MAAC01 (sample SAMN04961126, study PRJNA320927) | seawater metagenome | isolation source: sample BD02T64 sea water enriched with oil for 64 days | place: USA:Gulf of Mexico | collected 2013-07-27 | reverse complement strand
TGTTCTTACCCAAGAAACGGGTATGTAATAATTCCGGTTTCAATCGGCTACCCAGGCAAGTGGGACATTCCACCCCGTGCAATACATCTTCGATATGTTGGATGTTCTTGTTATGGCGTTTCCGTAGGTATTCATCATCGATATAATGACAGAGGCCCAACCATTTGGAGGTTAGCTCTTGAGTACCTGTTTTCGTTTTGGTTTTAAACTCCCACGTCACATTCCAAATCGCATCGCCTGTTCCATACAGAATGACATCCTGTACCTCCGTTTCCAGTTCGTGCCATGCCCGGTCGATATTCCATTTTTTTTGGTGAGCGGCTTCTTTTAATGTGGCCATAAATTGCCCATTCACATCGGCATAATACGCCACCGCTTTATTTAGGGATATCGCCCCATCCCAAATGGATAAATCTGGAGAAATAATAATTTGATCCGGATCACAGGTGCGAATCTCACCCATACCGGCACATACAGGGCAGGCGCCTAGATGATGATTGAAGGAATAGTGCTGAGCCGTATAGATTTCGCCTTCCTGTTGAGCAATCCGGGAATACAACAATCGAAACGCATCATATACGCCCGATAGGGTACCCACCGTGGAACGTTTCGAAGGTGTTCCGCCTTTTCTGTTTATGCCAATGGCTGGTCCCAAACCGGAGTATGATGTGATGACTGCTTCACTATTTTGCTGCAAAAGACTTCGGTTATAAGTCGCTAATGATTCTGTAAATCTAGCATTCGATTCCGCAAACAAAGTAGCGTACACCAAGGAGGATTTCCCACTTCCAGAAACTCCTGTCACTAGGGTCAATTGATTTTTGGGAATTTGTATATCCATATTTTTCAATCCATGGGTACGTACTCCATTCAGTATTATTTCATTCGGAATAGGAGTAGAGCCTTCCTTTTTGGTTTCTGTAGACGAAGGTTTCGCATCCTTTCTCGGAATTCCTTGATATACTAGGGTACCGCCATCTTTGCCACTTTTGGGTCCCAGTTCAATATGCCAATCACTCCAACCAATCACCGCTTCATTTTGTTCGATACAGACCACTGTATTTCCTTTTTCCTTGATGCGGTCAAACAATTTTAGTAGCGATCTAATATCATTCTGATGCAGACCAATACTGGGTTCAATGATAATGTATAAGGTGTTTCCAGTATCTTTTTTCTGGAGTTGATTGGCTATTTTAATACGTTGCGCTTCTCCGCCCGAAAGGGTGGTGGAAGATTGCCCAAGGGTTAAGTATCCCAGTCCGATTTGTTGCAATACTTGAAGTCCAGACTGTACCTTTTTCTGATCGGAAAAAAACGTCAATGCTTCGTTGATGCTTAGCTTATAAACATCCGCAATCGATAAGCCTTTGTACTTTACCTGGAGCGTTTCTTCATTAAATCGGTCCCCGTTACAGGTTCCGCACACCAAGTCTACATTACCCAAAAAGTGCATGCCGATCTGCGTTTTACCCGCTCCTTGACAAGTTTCGCATCGTCCGCCTTTCGTGTTAAAGGAGAATCTGCTTCTGGTAAATCCTTGCGTTTTGGCTTCGGACGAATGGGCATAAATATCCCGAATATGATCCGATAATCCCAAATAAGTAGCCGGATTACTACGGGGTGTTTTTCCAATGGGGCTATGGTCAATAAAAATCAGTTGATGGATGGCGTCCAAATTTTCATGACGGACGAGCTTAACGGGCTTACCCAATTCAACCGATTCCATGCCCAATTGCTGGCGTACGGCTTTAAGCAAGGTGCCTTTGACTAAACTCGATTTTCCAACACCTGATCGTCCACTCACCACATTGAGTTTTCCAAGCTGAAAAGTAACATCAATGTTTTTTAGGTTCCGTTCCGAACAACCCATCAAGCGAATGCTGCTTGGAGTACTCGTTGATGAGCGAAGTGATTTATGCTTTTCATTCGCCTGTGTAATGGCTCGGTAGGTGGGACTAGTCGTCTTCAATTTATCCGCTTGTGCAAACTTGGAAAACGGTCCGTTAAATAGTACCTCTCCTCCATTCACTCCCGCTTTGGGACCAATCTCTATGATATGATCGGCACGGGTAATGGTATCCAAGTTATGTTCCACCACAATAACGGTGTTCCCTTTTTGAACGAGTTGTTTAAAATGGTGAATCAACCGGTCGTTCTCTTCTTTATGCAAGCCAATACTTGGCTCATCAAAAACGTACAATACATCACTTAAGGGAACCAAAATTTGATTGGCTATCCGAATCCGCTGAATTTCACTCGCTCGAAGTGATTTTGCCGATCGATCTAAGGTCAAATGACCCAAACCCAAATCTTCCAATAAATCGACTTGTGCTTCTATTTTAGTAATAATTTCTTTCGCTACAGTTCCCCAGGGGTACGATTGAATCCATGGTATCAATTGGTTCAATTCCAAGTGCCCTATTTCGGCAATGGATTTCCCATGAACGAGTACACTCAACGCATCGCTATTTAAACGGGTTCCGTGGCATTCCTGACACTTTACCGAATGTACATACTTGAGAATATTGGCGTTTCGATCTCTTCGTAGAATATCCGACATAATCGGAATCATTCCTTTGTAGTAACCTTCTTCCCTTGGTTTGGCTTTAATACCCGTCCATTTCAAACGCGATTCCAAACTGTGCTTTCCAAATGGGACTTTGATTTTATTACTCCCGTACAGAATCACTTCTCGTTGACGGTCGGTCAAGTCATTCCATTTAATATCCACATGAAAACCTTCGGCTTCGCATACCTGATTGAGTACATCAATGGTAACTTGTGAGTACATGATATAGCCATTGGGTAAGGTGGGCGCCAATGCGCCTTCCCGAATCGTTTTTTCGGGATGGATGATTAAACGATTTAAGTCTATTTGTTCCTCCTTCCCAATGCCGTTACACCGTTTGCATTTGCCGACTTCCGAATTAAACGAAAAGAGGGCCCGAGAAAGTTCTAGGTTTTTTGCGGACGTTCCGGTACGTGCATACAATAAACGCAACAAATCATACATATCCGATAAGGTACCCACCGTAGAACGCACATGCATTCCAGTGGTATGTTGACCAATGGCAATGACAGGCGACAGACCTTCAATTTCATCGACATCCGGACGGGTTAACTTCCCCATAAACTGGCGTGCAAATGAAGGCAGCGTTTCAAAATACCTGCGTTGGCCTTCTTTGGCAATGATTTCAAACACCAAGCTTGATTTTCCCGACCCCGAAATTCCAGTAACCACAATAAACTGATGGTGTGGAATTCGCAATGAGATGTTCTTCAGGTTATTGGTGCGTGCGCCTTGAATAACGATCTCTGGAGGTGTACTTGCGTTCATGGCGTGAAAATAATACTATGTTTCTGATTCACCTTATACCATCTTTCTACTCCGCTAAAACGCCAATTTGTTTTTTTTATAAATGAGCCAAAAAGGATAACGGAACAGCAAAGGATGGATATGATTTTTAGTTTTTACCCAAAACTAAGTTCCTTTTAGGTATTTATACCTTGAGTTTAGGAGTGCGTATTTTCAGGTAAAAACCACTGTTTTTCAGCCCTGGTTTGGAGCTTTAAAAATAATTTTCACCCGATCAAACAGCCCCCTAAATTCCCGCAATACATCTTACTCGTTTTTGCTCTTAAATGACTAATGGCAATACTTACAAAGGTTTTAATTTGGGGTAGGAAATAGTAGAGGATGTAAGAAATTAAAAGGGTCTTTGTTCTTTCGGAATTTGTCATTTTAAGAAATGAACTTTTTACTCTTTGTTTGAAAAATTCAAATCATGTCTTACATTTGAGTACCATTTTAAACGTGTTAAAGCTCTGATACCTATGAGACTAATTGTGGTAATACTATTTGTAATTTTTATTGGAAGTTCAATTCAAGCCCAAGAGTCAGTAAACGCATCTGGCGGTTTGGCCTCGGGGAATGGCGGAACATTAAGTTATTCGATTGGACAAGTGTTTTATTCTTCTTATTCCGGAGTAGATGGGACCATTAATCTAGGAGTTCAACAACCTTTCGAGATTTTTATTATTTCCGGTATGGAAAATAAATATATAAATTTAGAACTGGCTGTTTACCCGAATCCAACAACGGATTATTTAACACTTCGTATTAACAATTTCGATAATCAAAATTTGACCTATTATTTATTCGATCTTCAAGGTCGTTTATTGGAAAGCGCCTCTATGCTTAGTGATAATGCTTTGATTCCCATGGGGAAATATCCTGTAAGTACCTATATACTTCAAGTACGGAGTAATACTTCTCTAATCAAAACCTTTAAAGTAGTAAAAAAATAACCAGTCATGAAAAATCTATTTAGTGTATTTATCGCTTTTATTATTTCATCAAGTTTGATGGCACAAGCTCCAAATAAGATAAGCTATCAGGCGGTGGTACGAGATGCCGGAAATAACCTAATAACCAACCAAACGGTAGGAGTTAGGTTGAGTGTATTAAAAGGAACCATGTTTGGTGCCGAAACGTACGTGGAAACTCACAATGTTTTAACCAATAATAATGGGTTGATTAGCCTAGAATTGGGTATGGGTACTATTAGCTTTGGGATATTTGAAAACATTGATTGGAGTGATGGTCCTTATTTTATTAGAACTGAAATAGATCCAACAGGAAGTATTAATTATAGTATTTCAGGGACGAGCCAATTAATAAGTGTTCCTTTCGCACTTCATGCAAATACGGTTGATAGTATTATCGGAGGCGTAAGTGCGAGAGAATCGGATCCGATTTTTATCTCTTCTATTGCCCAAGGAATCTCCGCGTCCGATACGGCTAATTGGAACGCGCATACGATAGACACGGATACGCAGTTGGACTCTACTGGAATTTCAGGATTAGGGTATGTAGCCGGAGCGCATACGATAGATACGGATACGCAGTTGGACTCTACCGGAATCGCAGGAGTAGGATATGTAGCCGGAGCGCATACGATAGATACGGATACGCAATTAGACTCTACTGGAATTTCAGGATTAGGATATGTAGCGGGAGCGCATACGATAGATACGGATACGCAATTGGATTCTATCGGAATTTCAGGATTAGGGTATGTAGCGGGAGCGCATACGATAGATACGGATACGCAATTAGACTCTACTGGAATTTCAGGATTAGGGTATGTAGCGGGAGCGCATACGATAGATACGGATACGCAATTAGACTCTATGGGGATTTCAGGATTAGGATATGTAGCGGGAGCGCATACGATAGATACGGATACGCAATTGGACTCTATCGGGATTTCAGGATTAGGATATGTAGCAGGAGCACATACGATAAATACGGATACGCAATTGGACTCTGCCGGAATTTCAGGATTAGGGTATGTAGCTGGAGCGCATACGATAGATACGGATACGCAGTTAGACTCTATTGGAATTTCAGGATTAGGATATGTAGCTGGAGCGCATACGATAAATACGGATACGCAATTGGACTCAAGTCAAATTGCTAACTTGGGTTTTGTTGCAGGTGCCATTACCACAGAAATAGATGGGTCTATTTCTAATGAACTTCAGGTTCTTTCCATTAATAATGGAACGATTACTTTAAGTAATTCGGGGGGGGGCATACAATTACCTGATTCTTCGGTGTCTAATGAAATTCAAATGTTAAGCCTAAGCAATGACACCATTTATTTATCGGATGGTGGTTTTATAAAATTACCTACAAGTGGAGGTATTAATTCAAGTAATACGCCTGTTAATGGTAATCTATTAACCTTTGATGGAACGAATTGGGTTTCAAAAAATATTGTTACAGGAAATACAGGTTCAGCCACTGCGGTGAATAATATGATGCCGTATATTACCCTAAGTTATTGTTTTTGCTTAAATGGAATATATCCTTCTAGGAATAGTCAAAATCCATTTATTGCGGAGATTATGACTTTTTCAGGAAATTTTGCCCCTAGAGACTGGACTTTTTGTGATGGCCAATTATTAGCAATAAACTCTTACCCTGCGGCATACTCGTTGGTAGGTACAATTTATGGAGGAAATGGAATTACTACATTTGGAATTCCAGACCTAAGAGGTCGTGTAGGGATTCATGAAGGGCAAGGTAGTGGGTTGACAAATAGAACCTTAGGTAGTAAGGGTGGTACGCAAACAAATACCCTAATTATTAGTAACCTTCCAGTTCATAATCATACCATTATTATTCAATAATATTTTGAAAAAAAATAGTTTAAAAAGGAAAGAGCGACTCATTTTATGGGTGGCTCTTTTTTCATTATTGGGGTCCCTAAATGGCTATTCTCAATTACGAGTCGAAAATTTTTCGTTTACGGCCTATGAAAATTTGAATTTACCGGACTTGTCATCTCAGGGGAAATTAACGCAAGGAAGAAAAATAAAAATTGCAATTATTGATGATGGTTTTAATTTGGACCATGAATTAATCAAACCTTTTCTGTCGAAACAGAACCGTGAAATTCCGGGGAACCGATTTGACGATGATGAAAATGGGTATGTAGATGATGTTTACGGTTGGAATGTATCGGATGGAAATGGGGAGGTATCGGTAGTCCAAGGTCGTGAAAAAGAATTTTATCATGGAACCATGATTGCCACTATCATTTCGACTGTCTTTTTAGAAGCGTATGATAGTATTGCTACAGAATACCTGGAGTTGATACCCATAAAGGCCGTTTCTAATAAAGAATCCAATACATATATCAAGGATGGATATAAAGGGATTTCGTATGCGATAGCGCGTAATGTGGATATTATTTGTTGCGCTTGGAGCGGAGGTGAACTCTCTACCGAACAAAGAAATATTTTGGAAAAAGCAACTTCCAAAGGAATACTTATTTTGGGTTCAGCTGGCAATCATTACAACAATGTGCTTAGCCCAGCTGCAAACCCGAATGTAATTGCAGTAAGCGCTATTGATTCGAATGAGGTTTTGATTCCTACCTCAAATTCAGGAGTAGAAATAGATTTCGTAGCCAGGGGCGATGAGGTGAGAGCAGGACACCCATTGGATACCAAGGCCTACTTTTATGGAGATGGAACGTCTGCAGCTACGGCTTTAGTAACGGGGGTGTATGGGGTGGTTTGGAGTCAGTATCCCACAAAGACTAAAAAGCAGATTACGGAGGCGATAAAATATACGAGTAAATCGATGAATAACTCGAATCCTAGGTATGTGGGTAGATTGGGAGCGGGTATTCCTCAGGCTGAAAAAGCAATTATTTATTTAAGGAACCCGATGGATCAAACAAAGAATTTCAATGCGGTGGCCACGGAAGGAAGTTTTAATTTTTATTACAAGAATCAAGTTCAAAGTTATACGGTAAATCCGCAGCAATTATTATATGGATTTGAGCTTCAGGTAGACCCCGAATTGGTGAAATATGAAAAAGTAGTTTTGGAAATTAAAACGACCGATTCCACCTTTTTATTAGCGGGTACGGATCCCTATTTTTTTAAGAAACAATTAATAGTTGGAGAATCATTTACCGTAAAAAACATTTCTAAAAAATACAAAAAAACCATCCGTGTTACGTATCAAACCATTTTAGTCGATTCGGGTAAATTATATTGTAAGGATATTAAATTTTTGAATACGACCGGTACTTTGACAGATGGAAGTAAAGAACACAATTATTCCAATAAATGCGATTGCAAATGGCTCATTAAAGCGCCTGCCAATAAAAAAATTAGATTGCAGTTTATAAAAATGGATACCCAAGGAAATACAGATTTTATTTGGGTTTTTGCGGGTGCAAGAGCCTTAAACGAAAATTTATTGGCGAAATTTAGTGGTGAAAATCGCCCGCCTATTATAACCTCAAATACCAATGAAGTGCTTTTGTGGTTTGTTTCAGATAATACAAAAACAGGTAGTGGCTGGGAATTAGTATATACTTGGGTGGATTAGATTATCCGAACTCCAATATGGAGAGAGCGCTTGTAGGTTTTCGGGAATATGGGTATTTAATTTAAAGAAGCCAAAACAGATGCCTGTAATTTTTACTGGCATGTAGTGAAACGGCCTAGATAAATGGGATGGAATTAATTTTGAAATTTTTTCCCGAAATACCTACTATTTTTATTCTGTGTACATTCGTCTAATTAATAACCAGCGGTTTACTTCCTGATACCGTGAATTATTAGCGACAATAAACCATTTAATTAACGGTTAACTATGGGTTCCATTAAATAACTCCCGGTGTAATTCAAAAGACAACCATTGAAGGGAAACAAGACCCCATACGTTCAATATGTGGACATAGTTAACATCCTCACATGCGAAGGTTTATTTTTAACAAATGAATTGGATTAAATGATCGAGCTAGCCATTGGAAAACGGAATGAAATTATGGGAAATTGGCCATTGAATTTTGACGGATGTACCTCAGGTATGCTAATTTAAGAATGACAAGATGAAGAAAATATATTTGACCATTAGTATCCTAGTAAGTGGAATATTATCTCAGGCTCAAGATTGTTCTCGATACCAAATAATAAACTTGAAGGACTCGGTTATTCAGGGACATAGCTATGTGTATTTTGAGATGACAGTAGACACGGCTCTTTTGCAAAACACCGGATATACAGATTTGTTTTTTGTGGATAATTCGAACGATACGATTACAACCTATGGAAACTGGGGGTATCTAATCCCAGAGTCTATACATGGCTTAGATACCTTAAATTACCTGATACGATACCGAACAGGGATTACCAACTTCCCCAATACCTTTAGTGGATTTTTAATGATGAGAAATCCAAGTTGTGATATTCCCTTTGATAATATAGTGGAGGGAGTAGAAAATTTGGAAGTGAACTCAGCCTCCATTTACCCTAACCCTGTCCATGGATTATTACATATTGATAGTAGGAATCACGAAATCGAAAAAGTTGAATTATTTGACACCTATGGAAGATTAATCCGCTCTCAAAGGAATAGTGACCTAACTATTGACATGAGTTTATTGGATTCAGGGATCTATTATTTGGTCATGTCATTTACCAATAAAGAAATTACTCGTAAAAAAGTAATAAAAAACTAATCCCAATTACTCCGTTTAAAACGTTGATATACTGAGATAAGTGGATAAGCGGGATAAGTCTTATAAAAAGCGCTGCTTTTTTTCTGTCGGTTAGTATTCTACTAAGAAAATCAAGCCTCCGTTTGTGCATATAGCTAGCTGCCATCAGCGATCAGCTAGTGCAAAAGACAAATAGCAAACGGCCGGCAGCTAACAGCCTTTGTCCACGGTCCATCATCCATAGTCCATCATCCATAGTCCATAATCTTTATTCCATCATCCATTATCCAATGCCGTAAGCTGCAAGCCATCATCCAAATGCACCTGTGAAGAGCAGGGGCGAAGGAAAACCTTCGCTTTTATTTTACGAAAAATGTAATAAATCGAATTCTTAGCCACTAACTAAGAAAACAATAGAACGCATGACATTAAATAACGCCATTCATTTTTTTGAAAAGTTAGTTTCAGAAACTCCTAATAAATCGGAAATCAAGGTGTATGAAAAATTCCTTCATATTCTAAATAGGTTGAAGAGTAGAACTTTTTCCGAACAGGAAATGTTATCCATAGAAGCGGAATTGGAATTTTTATATTTAGAATCCAAACCGAAGAATCGTAAAAAACACATGAAGAAAGCACTCCATGAATTTGAGACATACTTAAAGGATACTTATTCTTTGATTTCTAAAGGGTATTATAGCAGTTTGGGGATGGCGCTCGGATCGACTTTCGGACTTCTTTTTGGATTGGTGGTTTTATCGCATTTTGAACGCAATTTGGGTGTTTTATTAGGTTCTATTTTCGGAATGGTGTTGGGTATGGTAGTGGGCCGTAACCTCGATGCAAAAGCCGTAGCCGAAGGTAGAGCGTTGTAGTTTTACTGAGCAAGGCTCAAAACTTGGCTATGGCTTGATTTTTCTATCCTCCGCTAACAGTCCCAAGATTCGCTCTGTAATTTCTTTATCGGCTCTTTTTTTATTTGTGATTAAAGAAAAAGGTCTAAAATCAACCGGGTCTAGGTCCCAATTCACCAAACGACCATCGGCAATAAAAGGAGCTGCGTTTTGAGCCAAAGCAATGGATAATCCTGACCCTTGTGATAACTGAAATAGTACCTCGTATTCATTGGGAATGATGTAATTGGGAACAATGGACGGGCGTTTTCTATTAAAAGTAGAAATCCAATACATTTTAATATAGCCCGAAGCGGGATCGTGGGCGTACCACTTTTGACGCATTAATTTTTTCTCCGCCTGTGCCGCATCCGACTCCCACAACGTTCTGATTCCCTGTAAATCTAGATCAGGTGTCCCTACTAGAATCAATTCTTGGCGGGGTAATGGGTGACCAATTATATCAAAGGAATTGATCTCGTCCGGTACCAGTGCGTATAACAGTTTGCCTTCCTCTACATCGCGTTTAAGCGTTTGTTTATTCCCAAATTTGATATGCACATGCGCTCCCAATTGTTGGATGTTTTGACATAAGGTGGTTTTGTACAAGTGTTGAGATATGCCAATGGTGATAATAGATTTGAGCTGTGATTTTTTATGCTGCAGTTGATATTCTACTTCCTCCAAGGTTTCAATAGAACCCGAAATCATGGTATTCAGCATTTTTCCTTCATCGGTTTCGAGTACCCCTTTCGATTTACGAATAAATAGTTTGTGTCCCAAATGGGCTTCTAGAGTCGCAATTTGCTGACTCACCGTAGGCTGACTAATACTTAAGGTTTCGGCTGCTTGACTTAATGACTTGGTAATATACACGGCTCTGAACGTTCGTAGCCACTCTAGATTTATCATGTTATTGGTTTTTCAATATCAAAAGTACAAATTTTCTATTTTCACCAATAACATATTATCCCTTCTTTTGAATTTTCAAATGAACAATAAAAATAGAAAAAGATGAAAACGATAGATCCAAAAGGAAAAATTGCACTGGTAAGTGGTGCCAACAGAGGAATTGGTAAAGCCATCACTTTAGAGTTATTAAATAAAGGAGCTGCTAAAGTATATGCTGGAGCCCGAAACGTAGAAACACTTAGCGAATTGGTGAGTCTGTATGGTAACCGAGTGGTTCCTGTTCAATTAGACGTTACCGATGACCGTTCCATTGAACGCGCAGCTGACCTTATAGAGGCTTTGGATATTTTGGTAAACAATGCGGGGATTTTTGCTATTGGGGGAATCCTTTCGGGTGCTGCTTTGACTAGTTTAAAAGATAACTTAGACATCAACGTATGGGGTTTAATTAAACTATCTAATGCGGTATATCCCCAACTCGCCAAAAGTGAAAATTCGGCTATTATCAATATTTCGTCTTTAGCCGGATTAGGAAACATGCCTATGGCTGCTACCTACTCGGTAAGTAAAGCAGCGGTGCATAGCATTACCCAAGGCATGCGTGCTGAATTATCCGACAAGAACACCTTGGTGATGGGGGTTTATCCCGGCCCAATTGACACCGAAATGGCGGCCAACTTAGAAATGGACAAGGACAGTCCAAGCAATGTTGCTCAAGCTATTGTGTCGGGATTAATAAACGGAACCGAAGATGTATTTCCTGATGTGATGTCGCAACAAGCGGGTAATTTCTACCTATCCAACCCCAAAGCAGTAGAGCAGGAGTTTGCCAATTTCAAAGCGTAAAAAAACGTTTGGTTTTCAATAAAAAGGCACGGGTGTTTACCCCGTGCTTTTTTATGCCCTAAGGTTTTTTCTCCAAAATGTAATAATTCGAAAACAGCCGCGAAGGTAGTTGCCGAAGGAGGAGCATTATAGGTTGAAATCTGTAGGTGCTTTTGAGTGGTAGATCCGTGGCAACAAATACTAGAAAACATATGTCAATCCATGTATTAATTAAAATTATCGATGCTTTAATGATCTTTCGATAGCCTTTGGACATTGAATACGTACTTTTATAAAAAAGTAAAAAAGCTTAATTATAGAGCGTATTTTTACTCTATAATCCATAGCATATTAACGTTAAAACAAGAGTAGAATGAAATTTCACACACGCAAATGGGTAAAACCAGAAGATTTAAATCCAAACGGAACATTATTTGGCGGACGGTTACTCGCATGGATTGATGAAGAGGCAGCTCTTTATTCGGTGGTGCAATTAGATAACCAGCGAGTGGTTACAAAATTTATGTCCGAAATTAACTTCGATAGTAAAGCGGTACAAGGGGACATTATTGAAATTGGGATTGAAGTAAAAAAGTTCGGAAATAGTTCTTTAACCCTTAATTGTGTGGTAAGAAATATGATGACTCGAGACACCATCATTACGGTAGACAACATTATTATGGTGAACCTCGATGAAAATGGGAAACCAGAACCCCACGGAAAAACAAAAGTAGAATTCGTTAGAGATAGACTCGGCTGAAAATTTTAGTTCCATTCATAATAAATAGGCCTTTGTCATTGGTTTTATTGAATGTTAATTGCTTGAAATACTGTAAGCTTGCCGCCACGAAAATCAGGTTTGGGCCTTAGCCAATTACCGGTGTGTTTTCAGAGCTAAAAACCATGCAACAAAACAATCATAATTACCTATATACGTTCAATCATGACCCTACCGAAAGGGAATTATGTCAACTCGAAGCACGGTTTGTTTTTAATAAGGTGCTCCAGGGTAAATGGCTTTTCACGGATGTAGAAGTGGATCCTTCCTGTAGTGCGTTTATTAAAAACAGATTACGCATTATTTCCTGCTCGGACTCTTACGATACGCTTATTCAAGAAATCAAAAAGGAGAATATTGAAGTAGAGGCTTTTAAAGTAGAGTATGTGGTTTTTGATGGAGATGAAACACCCTATACCGAAAGACTTCAAAAACTAAGAGATATAGGCTACAGCATTGAAGGTATGCATGAGTATTATAACCCAGACATTACCTATGGTATGTGCTATTGCGAAGGGACGTGGTATTTTGGAGAATTGCTTAAAAACAATTTTGACTGGCATAAACACAAGCAAAAACCATATTCATTCAGTAATTCGATAAGCGTAAATATTGGCAAAGCATTGGTCAATATTGCGGTGAATAACACTAAAGAAAGTACACTATTAGATGCCTGTTGTGGCGTAGGTACCATTATGTTAGAAGCTTGTTTTGCGGGTAACCATATTGAAGGGTGCGATATTAACGAGAAAACAGCGAAGAATGCCAAAGAAAACCTAGCGCATTTCAACTACAACGCAACCATTTACCACTCCGATGTAAAAGATCTTAAACACAGGTATGACTCGGCTATTATTGACTTGCCCTATAATTTGTTTACCAGTGCCACGGATAGTGATATTGAACACATTATTACCGCAACCGCAACACTCACCGATCGATTAGTGATTGTTTCTATTTCTGATATTACCGATTTAATTAACAACATAGGTTTTCGCATAGCAGATTATTGCAGCGTGAGTAAAAGAGGTAAAACCAATTTTGCTCGTAAAATATGGGTCTGTGAAAAGAGGAAATAGGTGGTCATTTTTGCTAAATCTAAAGCAAAAGCTGGTGCAAATGGCTAACAGCTAATAGCTAACAGCCGACAGCCAACAGCCAAAGTACATTAATCCTTAATCGATTGTCCATAATCCATCATCCAAAGTCCTTAATCTTAAGCCAACAGCTAATAACCGAAAACCACTAGCCCATAATCCTTGACTCCGTTTGCAATCGGAAAATTAAATTGGACTACTCACTAATTTTCACCCTTTACCGAAAGGACCACGTTCGCAAATGTGGGTAAACCCTCGGTAATGGTTCCTATACCCTTTTTATTGATTTTGAAAGAAACATCCTTTGAGGTGGTAAATAACAACACCGATGAAAAAGACGTGACGAGATAGGGTTTCATTACCTCAAGAGCCTGATCGAAGGTAAGTTCGTTTTCTATATCTTCGGTTTCCCGAGATCGATAGTGAAATTTCAATAAAACCATTAATCCGTCTTTAGAAGCGACTGGTCTTAGAAATATATTTTTCAAGTCCGGCTTACCAATGGTTTTTGCCATGGTTAATTTTGCAAAGTTTCCTTCTTGCACACTTTCTTTTACTTGTTCCCAGAATTGAGCAAAAACTTCTTGGTATGGCATAAACTAAAAATTGATGATGATGTTTTACGGTGGTGCAAAAATACGACTATTAATTACCTACCCACCGATCCTAAAATCTAAAATCGGATTTGAATTCGGGAGACAAAGACCATGACCATGACCATGACTAAGACCAACAGCTAACAGCCGACTGCTGACAGCCAAAGTCCATAGTCCTTTATCCATAATCCATAGTCCTTGATCCAAAACCGATAGCTAATAGCCGATAGCTCCTAATCCCCCCCTCATCCATAAAATCAAATAAAAACAGGTATTTACCGCACGGGTTATTTTAGGGGTTTCATTTAGATTAGTACCATCCAAAACCTACAGAATTTATACGCCACAGTTGCATCTAAGAACGGTTAACATCCATATTATGAAAAACCTAAAACTCCTTTTATTAGTAGTTGTCTTGATGGCAGCAGGCTGCCAATCGTCAAAAGGTGTGCTTCTATCGGTAACGGATCAAAGTTCCTTGTACCAAGAATCTATAGAAAACTCGATGTCTCCCGCTCCGGACAAAATTTATAGAGATTTGGTTTCTATTACCCCTCAAAATAAGGCGCTGATTTGGAGAAACATAAAGGGAGAAAACTACATTTTGGTGGTGACTTGGAAACAAAACACATCTTATTTTCAGCCTTACTTGGATTCTACCTATTATAATACCGGAGAATATCCAATATGGGTGACTACATCGCCAGAGTTATTGCAAAGAATGAAAACAGAAAACCCGGATGATGTGGACTTAAGATTAAAACAATTACTAGGTTTACCACCAAATTCAACGTATAGTTATTTTGTCGAATTCTGGGTGAGAGCCGCAGACCTTTTTAGACCATGTCCAGACAATGAAATTACAGATAGGCAGTGTGAATTATGTTTTCCCGAAAAAACAGATTCCGCATATGTTTCTTGGATAAATACCAATAGAATTAGTCGCTATTACCCATGTGAATTAGAGGATAAATATCCATGGACGCAACTAGGGTATACCTACGACTGGAAAGCAGAGAATACATCACATATTGGTTTAAGCGAGTTCGTCATTGATGTAAATAAAAACATCATTGTCCATGCAATTTATACTACCCAGGATTACCTAAATAAAGAGGTGAATACAAAATAAATGTTCCTGGCCGAGAGCTAATTGCTATTGCAAAAGGCCAAGACCAAGACAAAGGCTAAAGCTATTGCAAAAGGCAAGCAGCAAACAGCAAACGGCCGACAGCTTGCAGCGAAAGTCTATTATCCATAATCCTTCATCCAAAATCCTCCCACTCAATAGGAAACACGAGTAAATGGAATCACAATAAATAATGGTCCGAATAATTACCAGTAAACAAGTCCTCCTAGGAATTACCAAGAAGGTAATCTAGCGTATTCAATAAGTAAATATTTCATTGGCAGCATTAATTGAAATTTCATCATTAGCCTCCGTTAAATTAAAATAACTGACACCATCAATATCGTCATCACATTGAATTAAAACAACAGGGCTTGTAACTATAGGTAATGGGTTAACGAGTAATAGAATTTCATCTGAATATATATCACAACTATTACCAGTACGATTTAACTTAACTCTAAAACGCATATTGTTTAAAAAAGCGGGTGCATTTGTAATAACTAAATCATTTGATTGTACTCCGTTATATGGTATACCGTTAACTAGAGGGGTCCAAAGCAATCCATCAAGACTAGTTTCCCATTGATAGGTTTCTGCTTCTGGAGCTCTAACTGAAATTACTCCATTTAAAGTTTCACATATTGTGGTATAAACAGGTTGGGTGGTTATGGTAATTCGTCCATGTATTAAATAATTTTCATGAGGCAAAGTATAACCATCTGGAGCATTTGTAACTACACCTGAGCTATTGACAACAACGGGAATAT
>MAAC01006745.1_pt1 | contig 16032 bp, 18 predicted proteins | sample 1115981 | NCBI WGS metagenome assembly MAAC01 (sample SAMN04961126, study PRJNA320927) | seawater metagenome | isolation source: sample BD02T64 sea water enriched with oil for 64 days | place: USA:Gulf of Mexico | collected 2013-07-27 | reverse complement strand
GAGCGATTTCAATTCAAGGCGCTGTGATGTAATAATGGTTACTCCCTTATAAATCACAGCAACGATGAAGTGATATTGCTCAAGCCCTTCTTCGATGGGTTTAAAAGCCATTTATGCTGTGTTATTAAATTAAAGAATGGAACAACCATTCTATAAATTTAATGCCTTGCCTAAATGACTTTTATTTCCCACTGAAATCACGCACTTTGAATGATAATGGGTATAAATACCCAACAAACAGCTGCAAAAACAATCTCGAAAGATCAACAGACCCTAATGTAGTTAATCTTCTACCATAGCTTTTAATGCTTTTTTTAACGCTGTAGCTTGCGTATCGGTCAATTTTGTTAACATTGACTCTTCGTGACGCTTAGCAACTACGAAAAGTTCACTTTGAAGAATTTTTCCTTTAGCTGTAAGGCAGACATCATTGTCTGTTGATTTGATCAACTCTTGTTCAGCTAATAACTGCAGGCTTATTTTTAACTCTCCAATTGGTTGAACTGCTACCTCTGATATTGATTGAATGCTTATTGCAGAACTTTCAGACAATATCGTTAATATTCGCCATTGCTCTGGTGTCACATTACATTCGTCAAAAAGTTTCGGGTAGAGATATTTATGAAACTTAGAACTTGCCGAATGTAGAAGATAAAGCAGGTAATCATCTAAAAATTCATTACCTATATTGCTCGTGTTTTCAGTACGTTTTCCCTGATGTGGTGATGTGACCGCATAACTACCTTTTGAAAAAACAAGCGGTGTTAATGAATCATCATGTGTATATTTCTGTACTTCACCTACGATGATTAAATGATCTCCACCCTCGTAAACATTCCACGTTTTACATTCAAATTGAGCTCCACAACCATCAAACAATGGTGCTCCACCTAAACCAGATTTATATGAAACATCTTTGAACTTATCTTCTCCTCGCCCTGCAAAGCGATTAGAAATATCAACTTGACTCTCGCTCAATATATTAACGGCAAAATATTCAGATTTTTCAAAAATAGCAGCGCTAAAAGCAGACTTATCAACACTCCATAGAACCAGCGCAGGATCTATGGAAACACTGTTAAAGCTGCTTGCAGTACAACCAATAGGCTGGCCATCTTTATCTAAGGCAGTGATCACCGTCACCCCAGTAGGAAAGTGACCTAACGCACCTCTAAAATCTCTAATATCAAATTGAACTTTACTCATAACATTGCCTCATACGGTTTTAACGCCCTGCTTTGTGGGCCGGTAAAGTGCCAATACCCCAATGGGCTTTTGGATACTCACTTATTAGCACTCTAATATTTTCTTCTGGTGCTCCAATAGAAGCGATAACAGCTTCAGCAACAGCTTTTATCAGTGCTTCTTTTTGCTCTGTTGTACGACCTTCCATCATGTTTACATTAATAATTGGCATAAATATGCTCCAACTCTATTTAAAAAAACTACACGAACTTACCTGACAATGTTCCTAGATCTTGATATCTAACGGTAAAGTTATCGCCTTTATTTACTTGTACCGCTGCAGTGATAGCGCCAATCATCACAAAAGAACCTGCCGGTAATTCTTCGCCACGTTCAGCAAGCATATTGGCAAGCATTGCAACAGAAGCTGCTGGATGACCTAACACAGCAGCACCGGCACCGACTTCAACAACCTCACCGTTAACTTCCATAACAACACCTAAGTTTTTCAAATCAAGCGCTGAAACTGGCTTCATTTGACCACCAGTTACAAAACGTGTAGATGAACTGTTATCGGCAATAACGCTTTTCAAATCAAATTTGAAATCTTTGTAACGTGAGTCAATCACTTCTACTGCAGGCATGACAAAATCAGTTGCCGCAAGTACGTCAGCAATATGAACACCTGGGCCTTTAAGCGCCTTTTTAGTAACAAACGCTAATTCCGCTTCAATTTTAGGATGAATCAATTCATCATGCTTTATTTCACCGCCATCAGGCACACTAAAATAATCAGCTAAAAAGCCATAACATGGTTTCTCTACCCCCATTTGCTTCATTTTTGCCCATGACGTTAGACCCATTTTCATGCCAACAACTTTAGTGCCACGTGCTTCTTTACGACGTCTAATTTCCCACTGAATATCTTCAGCATCGTCAAAAGTCATCTCAGGATAATCATCTGTAATTTTAGTGACTTCATATGCTTCTAATTCAGCTTTTTCTAAGTGTTCTGCTAGTTGCTCTACTTGCGCTTTTGTTAAATTGCCCATTACTTTTTACCTATTATTGTTCGGTTATTAAGACGTTTTTTGCTTACTTAACGTTAATGCCACATCTTCAATCATGTCTTCTTGACCACCAACGGTTCTCTGGCGACCTAATTCCACTAAAATATCTCTTGCTGATACGCCATATTTCTTTTCAGCACGTTGTGCAAATAACAAAAATGAACTGTAAACACCAGCATAGCCAAGTGTTAATGCATCGCGGTCAAGACGAATAGGCTGATCCATCATTGGCACAACAAGATCCTCTGCAACGTCCATAATCTTGTATAAATCAACGCCACTATTAACCCCCATACGTTCAAGTACTGCTACAAAAACTTCAAGTGGAGTATTACCTGCACCTGCGCCTAAACCAGCAACAGAGCCATCAATACGAGAAGCACCTGCTTCGACGGCTGCAAGTGAATTGGCAATTGCCATCCCCATGTTATGATGGCCATGAAAACCTAATTCGATTTCATTTGGTAATTCACTTCGTAGTAAACCAATTTTTTCGCTAACTTCATCCGGCAGCATATAACCCGCCGAGTCAGTGCAATAGATGCAATTAGCACCGTAAGATTGCATTAACTTAGCTTGTTCCAGAATTTTATCTGGGCTAGTCATGTGCGCCATCATCAAAAAACCCACAGTGTCCATACCAAGTTTGGCGGCTAGGTTTATATGCTGTTCAGCAACATCAGCTTCAGTGCAATGGGTAGCGACACGAATTGTATTAACACCTAAATCTTTTGCCATGCGCAAATGATCAACGGTAGCGATACCCGGTATCAATAACGCTGATACTTTCGCGTTCTTCATTTTTGGAATAACTGCGCTTAAGTATTCCTCATCACTATGCGCAGGAAAACCGTAGTTGACTGACGAACCACCAAGACCATCACCATGGGTAACTTCTATTAGCGGGATGCCTGAATCGTCCATTGCAGTAGCAATATTAACCATTTGGTCGATACTAATTTGATGCCTCTTTGCATGCATACCGTCTCTTAAACTCATATCATGTAATGTGACTTTTTTGTCTTTTAAATTCATGCTATTTACTCCACATTCAAGATCGACTTGGCAATTGAACATTGCCCGATGCAATTTCTTCTGAAAACATTTCAGCAGTACGTAATGCGGCTGCGGTCATTATGTCTAAATTTCCTGAATATTTAGGTAAGAAATCGCCTAAGCCTTCAACTTCTAGAAACACTGAAACACGATTACCATCAAAGACAGGACCATTTTTTATACGATATCCAGGTACATATTTTTGTACTTCTTTCGCCATATTCAAAATAGATTCAGTAATGGCTTTTTCATCGGGTGCTTCTTTAGTTAAGCAATGTACGGTATCGCGCATTATTAACGGCGGCTCAGCCGGATTAATAATAATGATAGCTTTGCCTTTATCTGCACCACCAATTTTCTCTACGGCTCTTGATGTCGTTCTGGTAAATTCATCAATATTTTTGCGTGTACCTGGACCTGCAGATTTAGAAGAAACCGTTGCAATTATTTCTCCATATTCAACATCTTGTATTTGTGAAACAGCAGCAACCATAGGAATGGTGGCTTGCCCCCCACAGGTAACCATATTCACGTTCATTTCAAGCTTTTTGGCATGTTCTTTCAAATTAACTGGCGGTATACAAAAAGGGCCAATAGCTGCTGGGGTTAGGTCAATCATAATGACACCTAATTCATTTAGCTTGCGGCTATTTTCTGCGTGTACATAAGCTGATGTAGCATCAAAAGCAATACGTACATCGTCAGCTACAATATGTTCAAGTACTCCATCAACACCGGTAGAACAGGTTTTTATACCCATCTCACGAGCCCGCTTTAGTCCTTCAGATGTGTCATCAATACCTACCATCCAAACAGGCTCTATCCAGTTTGAACGTTTCATTTTCATCAATAAGTCGGTACCAATGTTTCCTGGCCCAATAATGACGGCTTTAAGTTTTTTACTCATAGTTTCACTCACCTGTTAAACGTTATATAAACCGCGTAGAAACACTGCCCATACCACCGACGCTAACACGCATAGAATCACCCGCTTTTACCGGCTCTAATGGCACTAACGAACCTGACATAATAACTTCACCTGCTTTAAGCGGGATGCCGTAGCTACCTAATGTATTTGCTAACCAAGCAACACAATTTACCGGGCTATTAAGCGCTGCGGCACCTGCACCAGTTGAAATAATGGCACCGTTTTTTTCAACCACCATTCCACAGGTTGCAAGGTCAATATTTCGTGGGTCTACCGCGGTATCACCTAAAATAAAAACACCACATGACGCATTATCAGCTACCGTATCTTGAATTTTAATTTTCCAATCTTTGATGCGAGAATCAACCACTTCAATGGCGGGCATAACAAAGTCTGTTGCGGCTAAAACATCAGCGGCAGTAATGCCTGGTCCGATAAGATCACTCTTAAGAATAAAGGCAATTTCACCTTCCGCTTTAGGTTGTATGAGCTGATCACTAATGACAACGTCTTCGCCTTGGTTAAACACCATTTTGTCGGTTAGAAAGCCAAAGTCAGGTTGCCCTACTTTCAACATATTCATCACTACTTTTGAAGTAACACCAATTTTTTTACCAATAATTCTTTCGCCATCGGCTAAACGTAATGAGTTAAGATGCAAAGATACTTCATACGCATCATCAATCGTCATTTCAGGATATTCGTCTGTTAATGGCTTAATTTGCTGACCTGTTCGTAGTGCTTGATAAAGTCGGTCACCACATTGTTTTATAATCGTTTTATTCATTTTTATTCTCTACATTTTGATACATATATTTTTTGTCTCGGTATAAAACTCAAGACCATGAATCCCGCCTTCACGACCAATACCCGATTGTTTAGCGCCACCAAACGCTGTCCGTAAATCTCGTAAAAACCAACTATTAACCCAGGCAAGTCCAACATCCATGGATTCTGCAACACGAATCGCACGGGATGAGTTTTCGGTCCATATAGAAGCACAGAGCCCATAATTTGTATTGTTGGCAAGTTCAATTACTTCGTCTTCTGAATCAAAAGGACGAATATGACAACATGGACCAAAAATTTCTTCATTAATGACTCGAGCATCATCGGCTAAGCCTGTCCAGATCGTCGGTTCGATCCAAGCGCCTTCATTCATTTGTGCCCCCATATCAGGAACACCACCACCAATAATAAGTTCAGCGCCTTCTTCAATAGCCAATCGATAATACGACAACACTTTGTCACGATGTTCAAGACTGACTAACGGACCAAAGTTGGCCTCTTGATCTTCCGGTCGACCAAGTTTCAAACCTTCGACACCCGCTTTGAGTCGAGTAACAAACTCGTCAAAAATGGGGCGTTCAACATATACCCGTTCGGTTCCAAGACAAACCTGGCCGCAGTTAACAAAAGCAGAGCGCATCGTACCTTCAATTGCCTTATCCATATCACAATCGGCAAATACAATCGCAGGGTTTTTACCGCCACATTCCATTGATATATTTCGTAACCCAACAGCCGCAGCTTGCATAATTATTTCACCCGTGCGGGTTTCACCTGTAAAGGTAATAGCATCAACATCTTTATGGGTAGTAAGAAATTCGCCAGCCGAATCAGGTCCAAATCCATGCACAACGTTATAAACACCAGCGGGTATGCCACATTCATTCATGACTTCACCGAGTAAAGTTGCGGTAGCGGGCGTTTCTTCTGAAGGTTTTACCACTACGGTATTACCGCACGCCAGAGCAGGCCCAACTTTAAAGGTCATCAACAACAGCGGCAGATTCCACGGACTTATGACAGCAATGACGCCTTTAGGTTTACGGTGTCCGTAGTTCAATGCACCACTGCCATCAGGAGTATTCAATTTAAACGATTCTGTTGGGTGGTTGGCTAACGTTTCTGAAAAAGCTTTAAAATTAGCGGCCCCCCGAGGAATATCAATATGAGAGGCCATCGAGCGTGGCTTGCCAGTATCTTGACATTCTGCGGTAAGAAACTCCTCAAAACGTTCATTGATCCGGTCAGCGACACGATTTAATATTTCTATGCGAGCAGCTTGAGTCATGCGACCCCACGGTCCTTTCAAGGCAGATTTTGCCGCTTTGACCGCATTATCCACTTCTGCTTTACCCGCTTCATGCACTAAGCCAATAAAGCTATTATCCACAGGGTCGCGATTGTCAAAAGTGACACCACTGGCCGAAGCCAAAAACTCACCATTAATAAAATGTTTAAATTCTTTCATTTTTTATTCCAAATTAAGTTAATACTGAAAGGTAGTTTTCGTGAATTTCGAGTTCATGATAAAAAATTGCTTTACCTAAATCTTCAGCCTTCCAAGTCACCGCCGGATGGTCTGGATAATGATAATCACCACCAGCGAAGACCTCATTACGGTTGCCTGAAGGATCAAAAAAGTAGATTGTTTTACCATGAGTTAATCCATGGCGTGTTGGTCCAATATCTTTGGTGGTATTAGTCATGGTTAGTAAATCGGCGGCTTTAAGCAAGTTTTCCCACGTCTCTAACAAAAATGAAAGGTGATGTAACTTATTCGGCTCAGGGCACTCTACAAATGCTATGTCATGTGCTTTCATACCTACGGACATAAATGCAGCAGCTAAATTACCTTCAGGGTCAACAACCTGCTCTGCTAGATCAAAACCAAGTACTTCGGTAAACAGCTTATGAGTCGCTTTAACATCAGGACCAAAAAGTAAACAGTGATCAAAACGTTCAGCTTTCATTCCCGTTAAATCAAGAGGCCAAGCATCAGGGTTAACATCACTGATACCCCATTTACCCGTTTGTTCTTTTTCAGCATACAATTCAAACGTATGACCTGTAGGGGCAACAAAACGAACACGACGACCACAACCTTCTAGATCTCCTGCATGTAATTCACTTACCTCACAGCCGTATTTAACCAGTGCTTGTTGTAAGTTATTAAGTACTTCTTCGTTGAGTACTTTAAAGCCCATGAAGTCCATGCCCGGTGTGTCTGATTCAGTCAAAATAAGAGAATATTTATCTACCTCAGTCCAGCCTTTTAAATAAACACGACCTTGATTGTCACGATTAACTTCAATTAAGCCAATAAGGTCTCGATAATGTTTTAATGCTTCTTCCATATCCATCACTCTAAGTTGAATATGTCCTGGTCTCATTACACCTTTACGCATGTTGATTCTCCAATTTAGTTATTAACGATATTGCGAATTAGGCGTTCAAACAGCGAGAAAGCCTAAACCGATTTATGCTGTTATTTTATTCGTTCAATTTTTAGGTCACTGCTTGGTAAAATACGACATGCCAATGCAATACCTTGATTCTCTTCTTCTATTGAAACTTGAGCTCGGCTCATGACTTTTGTATCGTAGCTGCCCGTAAGCACTCTTACTTTACATATGCCACAGCCACCAGCACAGCAGCCCGCAGGTAAGCACTTTATCCCCTGCCCTTTCATGGCAAGTAATACAGTTGTTCCCGTTGGGCAATCTAAGTATTGCCCGTCAACTTCAATGCGATAACTCATCATTAATCTACAGGTCAATCACAAGCCTTTGGCCCTTAGCTCGTGAGCAACATAAGGCTATCTGGTCGTTATCCGCTTTTTCTTCATCCGTTAAAAAGTGATCTCGATGATCAGGTTCACCTTCAAGTACATCAGTAATACAAGTCCCACAAACCCCCTCTTCACAAGACATATTGACTTTAATACCCGATTTCCTTAATGCTTTAGCAATTGACTCTTTTGCTCCAACAGTTACGGTTATATCACTTTGATCGCAATACACTTCAAAACTGTCACCGGTAACATCAACGTCAGCACTAAAGTATTCAAAATGCACTTGTTCAGACGGATAGCCCATTTCCTTAGCATTATTAATGACCCAGTCCATAAAACCCGTAGGCCCACAAACGTATATATGGGTACTAGGATCAACTGGACTAAAAGTAGCTTGCGGTGAAAAGAGCTGAGCTTTATTTTCATCGTCATAATGAAAAATAACTTTATCGCCAAACGATTTCACCAACTCCTGTTCAAAAGCACCTGCACCTTTAGAGCGAGTGCAATAGTGCAGCTCAAACAATTCATCTGCTTTTTGAAGAGAATGCGCCATAGCAATCATTGGCGTAATGCCAATACCGCCTCCCGCTAAAATGCTTTTTTTAGCACCATCAAACAGCGGAAAATGGTTACGAGGAGCGCTAATTTTTATCTGGTCATTTTCAGAAAATTCTTTACTAATTTTTACTGAGCCACCTCTTGAGTTCGGATCATTAAGTACACCTATTCGATATAACTCAGGGTTAGCCGGATCGTTACACAGTGAGTATTGACGTATGAATTCACTGCCAATGTGAACATCTATATGCGCACCCGCAGTAAAGGAAGGCAGAGGCTTTCCATTAACAGGCACTAGCTCCATTACCGCAATGCCTGCACCTTGTTCAATACGTGATGCAATAACTACATCTATAAGTTCGTTGTTCATAAAACACTCCTATTTATGCTTAACGCATATATATGCCGCCATTAATATCCCAAGTTGCGCCCGTTACTGTATTGGCCTCTTTTGAAGCCAACATAATGACCATAGAGCCAATAAACTCGGGATTACTCATGGCTTTAACAGGAATGACGTTATTAATAATATGCTCAAGTTTTTCTGCCGGAACTTTGTCTCTTACAGAAGGGACATCAACGGGTCCTGGGGCTATTGCGTTAACAGTTACGCCTGTACTAGCAAACTGGCGAGCAAATATTTTAGTCAACGTGACAATACCTGCTTTAGAAGAAGCATAATGGGCACCTGATGCAGTTCCGCCCATTTGTCCTGCTAACGAAGATAAATTAATAATTCGCCCAAAACCGTTATTAGAAAAATGCTGACCAAACACCTGACAACCTAAAAAGTTACCACGTAAGTTAATATCGAGTACTTGGCTAAATTCCTCAGGTGTAATGTCCATAACCGCCGTTGTTGGTGTCATTGCTGCATTATTAACTAACACATCACAACGTCCAAAACGGTTAATCGTATAAGCAAGCGCATCGACAAAATCTTGTTTATTCATAACATTCAATGCGAGTGCAACAGCCTTATCACCTGAAGGATCTAGTTGCTCAGCTGCTTTTACAGCCTCATCAAAATTAATATCGCTAACAACAACACAATAACCGGCGTCGACTAGTGATTGACTGATGACAAAACCTAGGCCTTGAGCAGCCCCCGTAACTAAAGCTACTTTGGACATACATAACTCCTAAAATAAGTAACTAACCGTGGTTAAATGTCGGCTCGACTGCATTATTTTGACCACTTTTTCAGCAATTTTAAAACTACCGCCATCTCGAACTAATTTGAATTGCAAATTAGCCGGATACGTTCTTATGCCATTCACGTTGTTTTCAAACAGGCTGTACGCACAACGAACACGAACAACGCCATCAATATCATCAAGAATTCTAAAACGTGAAAGCGTTCGTACTGTTTTTTCTGACATTTGTGTAGAAATAGCTTCGCCACTTGTTAATCGTTCTATACGTAATTGACGCATTTCATCATCGTCGTAAGCGATATTTAGATTATTTTCATAGTCAGTTGCGGCATGATCAACAGGGACAATGTACAGGCCAGACTCGACCCATAAATCAAGCCATTGTCTATATTCTTTGTTATCAAGCATGTCGGCTTCTACGTTTAAAAATGCACTGACGTCTGCTAATAATTGGGTATCTAATTTCATTTTTTATTCCTCAATTTTTAGTCTATTACGACATGATTTTTTTGTATTGTTGATATGCTGCGCGCATACCGGTTTCTGAACACACGGCACCTTTTACATTGCCATCTTGTGATGTAGACAGTTTTGACATACCACGGTTAACCATGATCCAACCATCTGTACCAGCGAGTGAACCCGCCTGAACGCGTTCCCAAGCTTCACCGTCATCCGGCGTACCAAAACCCATAGGGCCTTGAAAATGCTCGTGCAAACGCATTCTTTTTTGATTAAATGCTTGTGGAGCACCTTCACCGCCCAAAGCAATATGATGAATTTCAGTTTCATTAACACTGATAGGCACTAAGTTTCTAAAAAAGGCCATTGAACAAGCAATGTTAGGAAATAAATTAAGATTGAAGCCACCACCACCTACAGCACGTACCAAGCGACGTACTTCTTCATCAGAATGACCTTCGTCAGAAAGCTCTTTAGCTAAATCGGTAAAACGCTCAGGTATTGGTTCATCCAGGTTGGCTTCTAAATCCACTAACTCAGGGATCATTACCATCACGCTGTGGCCATTACCTAAATCTTCAACAAAACCTTCGCCGTCAAGGAAATCAAAGACTTCTTTTGCTTCTTCATCAACAGAGGAGATGAATGACTTATGTACAATAGGGAAATGGTAAGCGTCAGTAGTATTCTCTAGCTGAATTTTCCAATTACCAGGAAATCTAAATCTATGATCACCCATCGCTTTAATTGGGTAACCACCACCTTGTTTCATGAATAGATCAATCCACTTTTTAGCACCACCGAGATAGTCCTCAAGTGATTCAATGTCATCATTTAAGGTAGCGAAAATCATGCCGTTATATGATTCAGTTCTTACTTTAACTAGCCCATATTCAGCTTTGTCTAATATGTTTTCGTATTCTTCAGGTTTTGGTAATGCACGTAAGCTACCGTCTAAACCGTATCCCCAACCGTGATATGGACAAGTAAACGCTTTTGTTTTACCTTTTTTCCCCTCACAAACTGTAGCGCCACGATGACGACAACGATTGAGCATCACATGAATATTCTTTTTTCTGTCTCGTGAGACAATAACCGGTTGTTTACCAATTTTTGCTGTTTTAAAAGCGCCCGCCTCTGCTACTTCACTTTCGTGAGCAAGCCATACCCAGGTGTTATTAAATATTTTATCTAATTCTTCTTCAAAAATATTTGGATCAGAATAAAGGGATTTATGAACGCGATCATCTTTGACTAGATCCGCGATACCACTGATATTTTTTACTTCAATTTCTGTTGTCATGTTTAATCCTAATTTAATCGTTTCGTAACAGGTAAGTTATTTAGGTACAGGTAACGCTGCACTATTATCCCAAGGCTCATTGATGGGACGACTAAATTTATTTTCTGTTTTAAAATGGGTTATTTGGCAGAATCGGCCAGAAAGTTTAAATTGTGCTGTTATGTGTGCACAGCTGAGTTGAGACTTACCATCAATAAAGTCTGATGGCTGTAATAACATCCAACTGCCTTTAGCAACATTGCCATCAACCGTAATAACTTCATTACCAAGCACATGAACATTCAGAAAAAAGTGTCCGGGCTCTTTAGTATATTTTGCGAACATCATTTCAATCGCATCAACACCTACATGCCGTCCAAAGGTTTTGGCATAACGTTTACCCTTACCTTCCCAAATGGCATCTTCCGTAAAAAGCTGCATTAAGGATTCAAGATCAAAACCAGGGCCTATATCATCACATAGACTCATGTAACGATGCATACATGCACTTACTCGCTTTTCATTTTCAAGGGCTACTAGTCTTTTATGTAAAGCGTCTAGATTAAGTAATGAAGTCATAGTATTAAACTCTCTATTTAGGCTGGAACAACAAGTTCACGACCGATGCGTGCTTCTACTTTTGCATATTTCCAAAGACTGTATGTACCATCGCCAACAGGGATTGAACGAAAAAAGTCACAAGCTTTAATGACGGTATCTAAGTCGGGGACATCTGCCATAATATAGGCAGTCCATGGCGCAGACGCTGAAGGACCGACTTGAATACGGTCATCATCCATAATACCAAGTACATCTACACCAGGGAGTTCAGATATACCTTTCATCATGGCACTAAATGCTTGCCAAACGTCACCCATCTCTTTTTTTGGTGCGTCCATAAAATTTTGATTTATACCAATACAAAATAGTACGCGATGGCTTGTTGATTCACTCATTTTCTTCTCCTACAGTAGGTTTAATTGATTGGCTATAAATAACCAGGGAACGGTTCATGATCAAACATCATTGCGCCTGCATTTTGATAGGTTATTTCTCCCATGAAGGCGTGTTGTGTTGCTAAATGAATATCGCGGAAGCAACGTGAAAGAGGATGCTCTAAATAAGTACCTTCCATGCCAGATAAGTGATAAGCAATACGAGTAGCTTCTGCACACTCTCTAGTGACATTAGTGGTCGCTAAACGGATCATACTTACCTGATGTTTAGTCGGTTTATTTCCAGCTAAAATGGTATCCCATACTTCATCAGTAGCCTCGTAGAAAAAAGCACGTGCTGAACGTACTTTTGCTTCAGCTTTGGCAATATCAATTTGAGCATAATGACGTTCACCTAAATTTGGCGCGCCTGTTACTGATTTTCTTCCTTTAGCTGAATTAACAACATGGTCAATTGCTGACCTTGCCACACCTAAAGAGGTGACAGAAAGCACTTGTGCTGCAAAAGACAAGGAAGGATATTTAAAGAAAGGGGCATCAAGTGTAGGTGCTCCACCTCGTATAAAGGTCATATCTTCTGACACAAATACATTATCTACAACCAAGTCAAAACTACCTGTTGCTACCATGCCGTGAACATTCCAGGTTTTTTCTATTTTTACTTTATCAACAGGAATTACAGCCATACGGGGTAGCTTACTGCCATCATCGGGCATAATACCAACGCCCAGTAATGATGCTCCCATACAGCCACTGGCAAACTGCCAACGACCATTAACAATATATCCACCATCAACCTTCTCTGCTTTTTGTGGTGGGAAAATACCACCAGCAAAAACCACGTCAGGTGATTCTTTCCAAACTTCTTCAATAGTATTCATAGGTAAAGAGGCTAAATACGCTGGATTCATGCCAAAGCTTGCTACCCAACCGGCTGAACCATCTGCAGCAGAAATTGTTTCTATCATTTTTAAAAATTCGCTCGGTGATTTCTCACTACCGCCAAATTTTTTGGGAACAAAAGCACGATAAATACCAATATCTTTAAACTGCTCAACGATATCTTGTGATACATAGCGTTGCTCATCAAATTTGTCGCTTTGCGAACGTATATCTGACAGCAATTTATTAACTTTTTCTTCGCCGCCCCAGAGCTCCATATCAATCGAATCTCTATACATTATTTTTCTCCATCATTGGTATGTTAATAGTTGATAATTTGGTCATTTTTTTAGCAATGGCGCAAATAAGTTCATCTTTACCTTTTGCGCCAACTAATTGCATTGCTACAGGTTTCCCTAAGTCATTACCTATTGGAATTGTGATGGCTGGGTGACCGGATAAATTAAAAGGTCGCGTTAATGAACTTATCAATAAATCTGATTTTCCAGCTAATGCGGCTTTTCTAGATAAAGGAAATGAAGCTAAGGTGGGTAAAACTAAGGCATCAGCGTTAGCGAGTGCTCTATCAACTTCATCTGTAAATTTTTGACGTACTTGCTCAGCGTTATGTAGTATTTCTGGTGAAATATTTTTTGCTGCTAGCAATCGTTGAGCAACATCTTCACCCAATTTCCCTGTCTTTAACAAATGACCAAATGATCGCCACATTTCTGCATTCATCAACACAAGTGCCGCGTCAAATGCGTGCTCAAAATTAGGTAAAACTATATTTTCTTTATTGATATAATCTTTATCTAGCTCATTTTCTAACGACGCTAGAATTTCCTTTTCAGCGTTAACTACAACTTGCCCTAGGCGAATAGAATTTGGTAAATCACAGGATTTATAAGTACTGTCTATTATCTGCATAGCCTCAATAAGTTTGTTTGCTGATAGCGCTAATGGGCCAACACAATCAAGCGTAGACTCAGCAGGAAAAATACCTTTTCGGTTAACTCTGCTAAAAGTTGGTTTAAGTCCAAAAACGCCACAACAGGCTGCTGGTACACGAATAGAGCCACCCGTGTCTGTGCCTATACTGAAATCTACTATCCCTTGTGCAACAGCTACTGCACAGCCACTTGATGAGCCACCCGTAATATAATGCGGAAAGTGATAATTCAAAGGCGTACCAAAATACGCGTTAACACCCGTCATACCGAAAGCAAGTTCATGCATATTCAACTTACCAATCAATTTGCAGCCTGAGTTCAAAACGTTATCTACTACATTGGCATTTTTACTTGCCACATCATTATCAACGTAAGCAGCACTGCCCGCTGTAGTTATAAAACCTTCAACATCGATATTATCTTTAACTGCAACAGTTAAATTAGTTTCTTTACCGATAATAAATTTCTCTACAAATACACTCACGATGTTTCAACCTCAAATTAGTAACAACTAAATACTAATTCAACTTACTTTACTTTTCAAGTAATATTTCACGTAAAATATCAACTTGAAAATACCATCCGCTATTTTAAAAAATAGTCATTACGAATAAGAAATATTTGATGTACTAAATTACACCTAAAAGACATTCACTTAGAGTCGTAACAGAGGATTAATCTGGTGCGGCTAATTTGATATTTTAATGATGAAATAGATGAAGAATATAACCAAACTGAATACTTTGAATTTATAGATTTATCTATGGAGCAAGGACGATTCCTGGATTTTCAGAATAAGAGTGCAAATATTTTATGCTACTTTTTACACTACTTCTGAGACGATATAAGCATAGGTTATTGTTACGCTAGCCAAAAAACGAGTACATACAGCTTGGCATATTATAAAAGGCGGATAGGGATTTTCAGCTAAAATCGTTGCTAAAATACAGTTTTTAAATCTCATTATTTTATACAAGAGTTTGCATAAATTAATAAATAAATGGCCCGTCGTCACGGAATATCCTGACTTTTCAGGTTATATTGTTGTGATAAATAAACGAGGAGTGGAATTACGTCTAGGCTCAGGTAAAACAGCGCTGACGCTGATTAATTATCGTGAACCAGATAATACGTACTAGTATGCATCGATATTTATAAACAGTTTTTGCAATACTTCATTTAATTGTTCAATTTCATTCGATGAAAGACCATCATATATATGTTCGAATGTTTTTTTAGTATTATTTATAATATCTGATACTGCCTTTGAGCCTTTTTCAGTCAATACGACAATTGATACACGTCTATCGTTATCACTAGTTTTTATTTGAACTAGGCCCTCAGTCTGCAACTTATAGGTCGATTTAGTGATAGTTGGCATTTTAACAACTGCATGGGCTGCAATATCTGTAACACTCAATGCACCTTGCTCTCTTAAGATAAGCAATATTCGCCAAGATGTACTATTAATGTTTAATTTTTTAAGCGATTTTTCCATTTTCATCATATAAGCATTTGAAACTCGCACTATCCAGTAAAATGGAAATTGTCGAAATTCAAAGCTATCTGATGCTGGTTTATATTTATTTAAGTCTTCTATATTATTCATTTGATATTACTGTAAAAAAAATCTAATGTGGCTATAATAATTTAAAATACGATAAAAGTAACGTGAATTGCACTACAACTTGATTTAAGATAAAATTTTTCAGAAATGCATTAAAGCCATCACATTGTTTACCCAATATTATCTCTGTGCAAAGTGATGAATGTTAATCGCTCTGCTTATTATGCTTGGCTAAAACGACAGATGGCCTTGATGTTGAAATACTAGCAAAACTAAAGTGAACGTCTAGCCAAATGCACATATCCTAAGCTAAGCATTAACCCTAGACTTGCTCCAACGTAATAAAAGGAGCAATGTATGAGCCGTAAAACTTCCCATGAGTGGAAAAGTCTT
>MAAC01006744.1_pt1 | contig 16038 bp, 16 predicted proteins | sample 1115981 | NCBI WGS metagenome assembly MAAC01 (sample SAMN04961126, study PRJNA320927) | seawater metagenome | isolation source: sample BD02T64 sea water enriched with oil for 64 days | place: USA:Gulf of Mexico | collected 2013-07-27 | reverse complement strand
TTTGCACTGATTAGTGCTGGCTGGCAATTTCTCTCAGGGCTTGCTCAAATGCTTCAGCGGGCTGCCCGCCACTGATCAAATGTTTGTCGTTAATGATCACTGCAGGGACTGAACTGATGCCTTGGCTCTGGTAAAATTTTTGCCGTTCGCGCACTTCTTGCTGATACTGGGTGCTGTCCAATACTTGTTTGGCTGCCTGGACGTCCAGCCCGACATTTCCTACCACTTCCAGTAGTTGTTGATGATTGCTGGGGTCGCCGCTGTGTTTGAAATATAAATCAAAAAACGCCAGTTTAAGTTGAGTTTGTTTGCCTAGCTTTTTGGCCCAGTGCAACAGACGGTGAGCGTCAAAGGTATTGTAAATTCTACCACCGGCGCTATTGCTGAACTGATAGCCAAGGTCTGAACCACGTTCTCGGATCATTGCCCGGTTTTGCTCTATTTGTGCCGCATTGATGCCATATTTCTCAGTGAGATGCTCAATAAGGTCCTGCCCCTCTGGTGGCATAGCAGGATTGAGTTCAAATGGCTGCCAGTTGATGTCGGCGGTTATGTCCGGTGCCAGGGTTGTGAGCGCCTGTTGCAGCGCTTGATAGCCGATAATGCACCAGGGGCAGGAGATATCGGAAACTATGTCCAATTTGAGTGTGATAAGCATAGATAAGACCTTTTATTACTATTGGCGCCAGAGTAACGTATTTTCTTAGTTTTTTCAGACAAAATAAATAAGATATGCATGGCTGGATTTAAGAATCTGCCTTTACTTTGTCTCCTCACACTGCCCTCGATGTTAATTAAATCATCGAGGTATGATCATTTGAGTTTTGTTACAAATAAAGCCTTAGATTTTGGCTTACTTCTTTTATTAGTGATTGTGGTACATCTTGTTCTGAGGCGAGTTTATCCCAGTGCGATACAGCTTCGATGGTTTGATTTAAAACATCATCTATATTTCGTTTGCTGAAGATAGGGCTTAGTTTTTCAAAACTATAGAAATCATCTCTTGTGAAGTTGTCTTGTTTTCCGTTTAGTGTCATCCAATGTTTGCTCACCCAGTGACTGTCGGGTTTATAGCTATAGGCCAGATCGTAAGCCGGGGCTAATTGCCATTTATTATCTTTATCTAATAAAAAGCCGAAATTCTTGGCGTGATCGTCATGATTACGAGAAATTACGTTAAATACCATACGTTTTAATAGTTGCATGGCATCGTCTGGACTAAGGCTTAGTTTTCTTGCTGTGTTAAAGAGCTCAGCATAAGAGTAGGAACCTATCTGTTTGTAGCTTACGTGCTCAAGTGCGTTGAGTGTTTGTAGGTGTATTTTTTCATTGCCACAGCGATCAAATCTTTCGGTGATAAAATGTCTTCGTTTGCCTTCATTAAGGAGGTGGCATGGCATCATATCGATAGCGCATTCTTTAGCTAATAAGTGATAGGTATATTCCATTGCGCCATAACCCATAGGGTCGCCAAAGGTTTCTTGATTTTTGTTGTGCTCGCTAACACCGTCAAATTTCATCAGGTAGTGGCTAAAGCCCACTGGTGCATTCGTTTGCCCTGAGCGTACTTGGGTGAAATCTTTATTGAAGGCAAGCACAGCTTTTGGTCTTGCTCCACCTGCACTCATACCGACTGACATGAGAGACATCATTGCGTCTTTGTCTTCATGCCCATTATTGGTGAGATTGAGATTAAATTGTTTACGTTTATCTAATACATCTTGTGCGATAGAAATGAGGGATTCAATCTGTACTGCCTGAGAAGCATTAAGGTTTTTTCTTTTCGTGGCTGGCGAATAGCTTAAAGCACCCATCCCGCGTGTCCCTGTGTACTGCAGTCGCTGCAAAGGGGTGACATCACTTGTTGATTTACCTTGGCTGGCTATCCATGCATTCATTACGGCATTACCAAAGTCATCGGGTAGTGAATCAGCTATCAGTCCCGGTAGCCCTTTGAAAGTAGCCTGGTCAATCTGGGGAAATGAGTATACTTGTTTAGTGAGGGGCATTTTAATCGGCGATAATTCAATGCCAGTTTTGATAAAGCCTGGAAAATATTCAAATGCACCCATTTGCGTGTCTGTATTGTAACTGACAGCGCCTACGTCGTAATCTTTGTACTTAACCTTTATTACCTCGGTTACCATTTAGGGGTGTCCTTACTCTGGTTGTTACTTTTGCTGGAGCTAGTTGCTCTCTTACGCTTTTTTCCTTGCAGTTTAATTAGTTGAACGGGGGAAATTTCTTGTTTGGGTATGAAAAAATTTAATTGTTCTGTTAATCCAAGCGCTATTAGAATGGCTATCATGGACTCAAGTGTCGATTTTCCTTTTTCGCCATTAGTCACTGCTTTAAGGGAGACCCCTGCTTTTGTAGCTAACGCTTTTTGGGTGAGGTTGGCATTGAGCCGAGCGGTTTTAATTCTATCACCGAGTTCGTTTGCAATAGCATGAGCTGTTAAATGGTCAAAAGTCATAATGAACCCTAAAAGGTGCTTTGTACCGAATATATTTAAATATAATCCTTTAAAGGAGTATTACACGGCGTAAGAAAGCAGTCAATTGCTTTAGCTTGGCCTCCTTAAAGGGGTTGTTAGTGGATAAAATTAACATTAACCTGCTTAAAAGGGTTCTTATGGTGTTCGTTAAAATAATGGTTAAGTTGTCTAGCTTTGGCTAGCGGGAAAGAAGCCCAAAAGCATTGATAATGCTGATTACTCCACAGAGTTTAAGGCAGATAAATTTAAGGTTTATGATTGCCTGTGAGCTATCCGCCCAACTTTGAGAGTTTCGCCTTCAATACTGCCTGGGCGAAATTGCAGGGATTTGTAAGTGATTTTGTGTCATTACTTAAATATCATTGCTTTATGTAGGAGTGAGAACAGCCAGGCTGCTCTTTTTGAGCCTTTCCCTATATAGCTTACGCAGTGCCATATCAACAGTTAGACTCTGGTCTTGCTCACAAAAAGATTCTACAGTGCGCATTACAAATTTTATGTTTTGCTGATGTTTAAGGGAAAAATCTCTGCATTGAGCTTTTAAGTCTTTATCGAAAATCCTACCTGCAATTTTTTGATGGTGTATGTTTATAGCAGTATCAAAACAATTGTTATACACAGTGAACATTTCTATCAGTTTGGCTTTGGGGATCCTATAGGCTTTGCTGGCATAATCTAAGGCGCCTCGAAAGTTATCGAATTTTTCATCGAAGACAGTAAATACCTCATTTTTGACATAATGGGCACTGTGTTTCTCGCCATCGGCTTCAAAATCGAAACCTGCAAATTTTACCCGTTCAGAAGACTCCTTACCCAAAACCATGCCAGCATTAACGCTATGTTTTAACTGATAACTCAAATCATCAATCTCGTCCTGTTCCCACACTTCGTATATGCGAATGGCTCGTTGATATTTTTGTACTAGCTTTCGTTTTGCAATATCTACGCGTTGGCCTAATAAGGCACTTTTATCATTTTTTAAAAAATCAAAACACTCTCTACAAGCAGGTACTGAGTAGAAGTCAGCCTCTTCATGGGTCGTTAAATAAAACTGCGCAAATTTTATCGGTGGTGCTAAGTCATACTTTGTCGCAATACAACCGCAGTAAAAGCAGGTATTAAAATCTTTACTATGCAATGCACTCATTTGGCGATATAGCGTGGTCTCATCATGCATGGCTACACTTGTATTCCTGTTTATTGAAAGTAATTTTCTGTTGCTATATTACCCATAGAAGTTGGGTTTTGCAGATGATTTTTTATATTTATATGAATAGAGTAATTTCTAGCTCTTTTAAAGAATAAAAAAGCATTATCGGGTTTGACCTCAAACCAATTGCATGCATCGATAGATTACTTTCTAACATGGATTATATATTTGTGTCGGGATAGGTTTAACAGTTCATCTAATAAATTTTTTACAGCAAGCAGTCTGTTAAACGTCGGTTAGAATACGCTCTAGCCGATGGGGAGCATGGTTTAAAACGGATATTGTTGTCTTTGTTGAACATGACTTATACCGTGTTTAAGTAGGGAGAAGCGACTAATCATGGCCTCTTTAATCGATTGTATCCGGCTAACAAAATTGTTCGCCGGTACCACATGTAGTAATGGAGATCCCGACATGCTTGTAATACAATAAAAATCAGTTTCTAAAGGAACAACTATCTTATATAGGATTATCAATCCATGGCTCCAAAATTTGGACAGCTAGATCGAACACCCCGCCTACCTACTAGAGTGGCAAGCTTAATATCTAAAGAAATAACAGAGAACCGTCTCAAACCAGGTGATCGTTTACCTACGGAACAAGCTCTGGCAGCCACTTTTGGTGTCGGTCGCAACGTTATACGAGAAGCCATTGCCAGATTAAAATCCGACGGGATAGTTGAGTCCAAACAAGGAGTGGGAGCATTTGTTGGATTGCCTGAAAATCAAAGCGCTATACGTATTGATTTTCAGGAACTCAAAGATAAGAAGTCACTACTCCATCTATTTGAATTACGCCGAGTTCTCGAAGTTAACGCTGCTGAGATGGCTGCGCTTAACCGCAGTGAACAACATCTGATACAGATGAGCGCAACGTTTCAGAAAATGAGTTTAGCAAACGAAGAAAGTATCGATGCGGATTTGGAGTTTCATCGTATCATTGCTCAGGCCAGTGGCAATCCTTATTTCTTAACTTTTGTCAGTTACATTGGTGCACAAGTTGCTGCTTCCATTCGCACTGCCCATACTTACAGAGAAGACAATTCCTCAACAATATTTGAAATAGTTATGAAAGAGCATAATGCTATTTTCGAAGCGATTAAGGAAAAAAATCCACAAAAAGCCCGTGAAAGCATGCAACAGCATTTGCTAAATGCCGAAAGCTATTTGGGACTTAAAACTCAGGATCAACTTGAAACGCAATGAATCAGGTTGAACCAAGTTAATACTAATAGATAAGAATAGTGACTCTTTAGAAGTACTTTTTTAGATCTGTATCTATCAGATATAGTTATTGTATATAAATCAGACGGTTAACTTAGTTCGTTCACTAGTTCAGGGACCGCATCGAAGAGGTCCCCAACAAGAGCATAATCTGCTATTTTAAAAATTGGGGCCTCTTCATCATTATTGATTGCGACAATCACTTTTGAATCTTTCATGCCAGCTAGATGCTGAATGGCACCGGAGATGCCCACAGCGATATAGAGTTCAGGCGCTACGATTTTCCCCGTTTGACCTATTTGCATATCATTTGCTACAAAGCCTGCGTCGACAGCCGCACGTGATGCACCAATCGCCGCATCCAGTTTATCAGCGACCTCTTCAAGCATCGCGAAATTTTCACCTTTAGCCATACCGCGGCCACCGGATATTATTACTTTGGCAGATGCGAGTTCTGGTCGCTCAGAAACTCTGAGTACTTCATCAATGAAAATAGTTTTACTAAAAAAGTCTGTGCAGGGTACCAGTTCAATAGGTGCAGGTATTAAATTTTCTGTCGCTGCCACAAAGGCTGTAGCTCTAATAGTGAGAACTTTTATTGCATCACAAGATTGAACAGTAGCCAATGCATTCCCTGCATAAATAGGGCGAACAAATGTGTCTGCGCTTTCTATTTTGATCACGTCTGAGATTTGCGCAACATCCAGCAACGCTGCTACACGTGGCATAAAATTTCTGCCGTTTGCCGTTGCTGGGGCCAATATATGACTGTAATTACTCGCCAGAGAAACGACCAATGTAGCGATGTTTTCTGCTATTTGGTGTGTGTAGATCACATCATCAACATGCAAAACTTTTTTTACACCATTAATTATTGCACCTGCATTTGCGGCGACCTTGCAATCATTTCCTACTATTAACAATGTAACAGCACCTAACCCACTCGCTGCTGTAATGGTGGACAATGTTCCTTCTTTGATTGCGATATTGTCGTGTTCTGCGATAACTAATATGTTCATCTTATATCACCTTTGCTTCGTTTTTTAGTTTATCTACAAGTTCCGCCACTGTTGATACTTTAATTCCCTTAGTACGGCTTGTTGGTGCACAGACTTGTAGAGTTTTAAGGCTGGGAGTTACATCGACATCAAACTCAGCAGGGCTGATTACCGTCAATGGTTTTCTCTTGGCTTTCATTATGTTTGGAAGCGATGCATAGCGCGGAGTGTTGAGGCGCAGGTCGGCGGTGATAATTGCAGGCAATGATATTTTTAGGCTTTGCAAACCGCTATCTACTTCGCGGGTAACATTTATATAGTCTTCAAATAATTCTATTTTTGAGGCAAATGTTGCTTGGCCCCAGCCTAGCAATGCAGCCAGCATTTGCCCTGTTTGTCCGTTATCCATATCAACAGACTGTTTTCCCAAGATGATAAAATCAGCACTTTCTTTTTCGACAATACATCGAAGAAGTTTGGCGATAGCCAGAGGTTGCAGTTCTTGATCTGTTGCCACTAAAATACCGCGATCTGCCCCCATCGCTAGGGCAGTACGAATTGTTTCCTGGCATTGTTTGTTGCCGATAGAGACAATGATAACTTCAGTAACCGAACCTGATTCCTTAAGGCGAACTGCCTCTTCCACTGCTATTTCGTCAAATGGATTCATCGACATTTTTACATTTACAGTCTCTATAGCGGAATTGTCCGCTTTGACACGAACCTTTACGTTATGATCTATAACGCGTTTTACTGCAACGATAACTTTCATTGTTAATTTGTTCCTGTGCTTATTCTGTAAAATTTTGTACTTAACAGTACCTATTAAACAGCGTTTAGGTGCACTCGATTCACAGTGGATAAAGGTCTTATTGAATGCACATGTTGGGGCAATTACATGCAGTAGCTAATGCCGCTGATGTAGAGAAAAATGGGCAAGAAAACCGTAATTTATGATCATAAGTAACGGTTCTCAGCCTAATTCAACGTTAATTTACTGATTGTAATAAAGAAGCAAAGTTGGCTCTTTAGTGCTTACATAGCTTATTTCTACCCGTAAGCTACGGATGGAAGCCAGGTAACGAGGGGTGGGTATAGGGCAACAATCGCCAAGCCGATTAGTTGTAAAATAATGAAAGGCACAACTCCCTTATAAATATCTACCAACCTGATTCCAGGTGGGCAAACACCTTTGAGATAGAACAGAGCAAAGCCGACAGGCGGTGTTAAGAAGCTTGTTTGCAGCGTCATTGCTACCAGCATTACAAACCATACTAAGGCCGGCTCTTCCATTACCCCAAAGCCATTTATTTCTAGCCCCATGTTGATAACAACCGGCGCAAGAAGGGGCAATATGATCAGCGTTATTTCAATCCAATCGAGAAGAAAACCTAGTAGAAAAACGATTAATAGGATAATGGCGAGAACACCATAAGGCCCAAAGGGTAGCCCAGAAAGAGTTGATTCAATTAACTCATCCCCGCCAAGTTCACGAAGAACTAATGCGAAACAGGTTGCACCAATAATAATTCCAAAGATATACGCGGTAGTATTAAAGCTAGATCTGAGAGTTTTAACTAACACTTTGTAGTTTAATTTTTTGTAATATAAAGCCAAGAGGGTAGCGCCAAGTGCACCAATGCCGGAGGCTTCGGTAGGTGTCGCTACACCCGCAAAAATCGACCCCAACACAGAAAAAATCAATACTACCGTAGGCAAAATAGCTTTGAGCACATCAATGACCACTGCAAGGTCAATAGACCTACGATCTTTTACTAATGGAGCGCCATCTGGTTTCATTAGCCCATAAGCGAGAATATAGGTGATATACAAAATACCCAGCAGTAACCCTGGGAAAACAGCCCCCATGAATAAGTCACCGACAGACAGAGCTAACTGATCAGCCATAATCACAAGCATGATTGACGGAGGAATCAAAATGCCCAAACACCCAGCGGATGCGATCGTTCCCAACGCCAAAGGTTTATCATAACCCTGTTCCAACATTGGTTTTAAACTAAGCAAACCAAGCAATACCACAGAGGCACCGATGATGCCTGTAGATGCGGCTAAAATTATGCCAATCGCAGTCACTGTTACAGCGAGGCCACCATGTGCCCGGCCAAATAATTCTTGCATAGATTTCATTAAGCGCTTAGCAATACCTGACTCATCGAGCATCAGCCCCATGTATATAAACATAGGCAGTGCAATGAGTACCCAGTTATCCATGATTTTGTAGATGCGATTTACGACTAATCCTAAAGTTAAAAAATCAAGTCCCGTCACTGTGTCCAAATAGGTATCAGCAAGCCAACCTATACCCGCGAACAAGACTCCCACCCCAGCGAGAACAAAAGCTACGGGGATCCCTGAAAACAAGAAAAGTATAAATGTCAGGAACATAGCGAGGACAAGTATTTCGTTTACATCCATAGTACTATTTCAACTCTTTATTAGGGTTAATAATGAAACTGCTGTAGCGGATCAGCCGAGAAATACAAGCCAGGCCAAATAGAGCAAAGCTGATAGGAATGACCGACTTAATAGCCCAGCGAAAAGAGAGGCCGTTCGGCGCATCAGATTGTTCACTGGTCCGCCAAGAATCGTAGACAAAATCTAAACTGTGATAAAAAACTACCCACACAAACGGAAGAATAAACACCAAGATGCCAAATACTTCGATAAGGTTTTTGGTTTTTTCAGAAAGTAGGGAATGCAAAATATCAACACGGATATGGCTATCATTAACCTGAGCATAGGAGATACCCATCATCACGCCGATCGCATAAAAATGCCATTGCAGTTCTTCGAAGAATATCAATCCATTGTTAAAGCCGTAGCGCAAGACAACCTGGATAATTATCATTAAGATCAATAAAGCATTGGTCCAACATACGATATTACCGATGCCTAGGATAAAATTATCAATTTTGTCCAGTATAGGAAATTGTTTTTGGGCAAGGTCTTGGCCTGATTTTTGAGGGTCACTAAGTACCTCTGGCTTATGCTGAGAGTTATTTTCTGTTTCGAATGACATGTGATAGCTCACCTAAAGACAGGAAGGCGCCTGCAAGGGCACCCTCCAAATGACTAAGATTTAAATATTATGAACGGGGGAGGAATGCGTTGTTTTTCCAGATTTTGTAATCATCACGGAATTTAGAGAGGTCGCTGTATACTTTCTTAAACCCAGCATCTTTGCCAGATTCTTCGATCGCAACTTTGTCCCAAGTTGATTCAAATGTCTTAAGAATATCGTTGCTCCAGCGCATAATGTGTACGCCATTGTTTTCAACATTATCATTCATGGCATCAAACTGACCTGCTTCGCCGTCGGCAAAGGCAACAGTCATTGCAGCTTTACAAGTGACTTCAACAGCAGCTCTTTGGCCATCACTCATTTCACTGTAAGTATCTTTATTGATCAGTAACTCCCAAAGGGTTGCCTGCTGGTGCCAACCAGGGAAGTAGTTGTACTTAACAATTTTATGAAAACCGAGTTTCTTATCGATGGCAGGCATTGAGAATTCTGTTGCATCAATTGCACCTTTTTCCAGTGCAGGGAAAATCTCGCCCCCGGGTAGTAATGATGTAGATACCCCAAGCTTTTGCATAACTTTCCCGCCAAGACCAAAAAAGCGCATTTTAAGGCCTTTAAGATCAGCGACAGAATCAATAGGCTTAGAGAACCATCCTGAAGTTTCTGGAGGTACAATTCCACAAGGTACAACTGTTACATTGTATCCATTGATATCATACATATCCTGCCACAATTTACGGCCATTGCCGTGGTAGATCCAAGCAAGATACTCACCTGCTTCTGGGCCAAAAGGAACCGCAGAAAACAAAGGTGCAGCTGCCATCTTCCCGGCCCAATAACCAGGAGTAGAGAAGCCCGCATTTACCTTACCCGTAGATACAGCATCCAAAATCTCGAAGGGTGCAACTAGCTTATTAGGCTCGTACATCTTAACTTTGACTGTACCACTTGTGATTAATCCTAAATTATCGGCAATGTGCTTAGCCGCAGTACCAATGGATGGCAAGTGAGACCCTAACGCAATTGGCATTTTTAAAAGAACTTTCTCTTCTGCCTGCGCCGTAGACAAAAGGCCTAGCGATAGTGCTACCGTAGCGACTGCTGGTAAATACTTGTGCATTGTGTTGCTCCTAATTATTATTAAAATAGTCACTCGGCGGGCCGAGCTATGTATTTAAGCGCCATGAATCAGACTGGCCACTTAAAAAATTCATTCACTAGACATCATTAACGTAGGTCTGCTGCTGCTGTCCGAGCCCTTCGATACCCAGTTGGATTTTATCTCCAGCCTTAACAAATCGTGGGGGGGTAAATCCATTACCTATGCCGGGAGGAGTTCCCGTGGCAATAATGTCCCCTGGATGTAGGGTCATAAATTTTGATAGGTAACTGATAATAAAAGCTACATTGAATACCATTGTGTTGGTCGAGCCTGTTTGCATGCGCTCTCCATTCACATCCAGCCACAAATTTAAGTTTTGTGGGTCTGGGATTTCATCAGTTGTTACTAACCACGGACCGACAGGGCCGAAGGTGTCACAGGATTTTCCCTTGGTCCATTGCCCACTGCGGTGCAGTTGATACTCACGTTCCGAAACATCGTTTAATACGCAGTAACCTGATAGATAATCTAGGGCTTCGTCTTCGTTTACGTATTTGGCTTGTTTACCGATGACTAAGCCTAGCTCAACTTCCCAATCGACCTGCTCAGCTCCACGAGGGATGATAATGTCGTCATTTGGCCCACAAATAGCGCTGCTTGCCTTCATGAAAATAATGGGTTCAGCAGGAACTTCCATACCGGCCTCAGCAGCATGGTCTGAATAATTCAAACCGATGCATACATACTTACCAGTACCAGTAACACATGGACCAATCCGTGGATTACCTTGCACTTTTGGAAGACTGCTCAAGTCGAGGTCAGATATTTTTTCTAAGTTTTCTGCTGAAATTCCCAAACCGTCAAAATCCGTAATGTATTGAGATAAGTCCCGAATATCCCCGTATTCATCTAATATTCCCGGCTGCTCTTTTCCCGCATTTCCAAAACGTAACAACTTCATATTTTTAAAACCTTCCAACTATCGTTTCGTATTATTTTTTCAGCATCATTAGTTCTATGAATCTGTTAATGGCTAAAAACTCTATAAATCAGGTTGTCCTACAATACCATCATAATAAAATTTTGTTCAATAGATTTATGAAATAATAAATCTAATGACATTTAGTTTTTATTAATCAATAGGTTATATGGATGTATTTATTTTTAAAATAAAACGAACAACTTATTTTTGACAAGAATGAATATTTATCTCATTAGTAAGAACTAGATTTCTGATGCTATCGGTCATAGTCATAGTGTTGTCCTACAAGTTATCGTCTGGTATAGTTTTTCCATTAAATATGTATCACTCCTTTGTAAGGGATAAGAAATCAATGACAATTTCAGTGCAATCCTCGACCCACATATCTCAGTTTGAACGCATACTTGGCGAAAAAAATGTAGTCACCGATAAAGAAAGCAAAGACCGTTACTGTTGGGATTGGTCACGTGACCTAAAAGGCAGCACACTTGCTGTTATCCGCCCTGCATCTACAGATGAAGTCTGTGAAATTGTGCGCTATTGCGCACAGAAGGGACTTATCCTTATCCCACAGGGCGGACACAGTGGTCTTGTTTACGGAGCGCTACCACAAGATGAAGAAAATCATGTGGTAATCAGTATGGAGCGAATGAATAAGATACGAAAAATCAACGCATTGGATTTTTCTATGCAGGTGGATGCAGGCTGCATACTAGAGAATGTTAAGGACTTTGCCGCGACCCATGGGTGTATTTTTCCGCTGTCTCTTGGTGCCCAAGGTAGCTGTCAAATTGGCGGGAATGTAGCCACCAATGCAGGTGGCTTCAACGTTCTGCGCTATGGAATGATGCGAGAGTTAGTGCTCGGGCTCGAAGTGGTCCTGCCCAACGGCGAAATATTTAATAACATGTCATCACTGCGCAAGGATAATCGAGGGATTGATCTTAACCACCTGTTCATTGGCAGTGAAGGTAGTATGGGAATTGTAACGGCTGCATCCCTTAAACTTTTTCCAAAACCGGATCAAACCGTCACCGCATTTTTGGGCTTAGACTCAATTAAAGATGCCATACAACTCTTTGCTGATGCCCGCCGTGATTGCTGTGATCTGCTCAGCGCTTTTGAATTTATGGACAATGAATGTATCGATTTAGCATTCAGGACAATCCCGGATCTCACCCCGCCACTTGAATCTCGCTATGCTGTAAATATTCTTCTTGAAGTCTCTGCTAGTGGTTTGATTGATCTTCAGTCAATGGTAGAAAAGTTTCTGATGTCGTCTATGGAAAAAGGACTGGTCAAAGATGGGACTATTGCGTCTAGTCAGGCTCAAGCAGACAAGCTATGGCTCATTCGTGAAGCTCTTACTGAGGGGCAAGCCCGACATGGACAGCATCTAAGAACAGACGTATCCGTTTCTATTGCGGACCTACCCGCATTTCTCGATACAGCTTACAATGCGGTACAAGCAGCTTGTCCAGGCAGCCTGCAAATTCCCTTCGGCCATATCGGCGATGGCAACATCCATTACAATCTTTTACCACCAGAACACTTGAGCGAAGAAGAAAAAGCCAAGGTTATTAAAATGGCACAGAAGTGTGTCTTTGAAACAGTGGACGCCTTTAACGGCAGCATAAGTGCTGAACACGGTATTGGGCGTCTAAAGCAAAATGATTTTTTACAACGGTTACCCGTTGAGCACCGCAGAATTCTCGAAGGGCTGAAATCTGTCATTGACCCTAAGCAAACACTTAACGCGGGGTGTATATTACCTGCAATCATTGCTGATCAAACCTCAATGTAGAGTTTAAGCTATTAGACTGCCGGGGAGGGCCAAGAAAGGACTAGATGAGACTTCAATGGATTGAGGAAATCACTAATCCATTTTATGGTATCTACAGGATAGGGAAGAAAGTCATAACGAGTAAGAATAAAGGCGAATCGAAATGTTCGCCTTTTTTGTGGTTATAGGTATTTGTTTATTTGTTAGTTTAAACAAAACGGTTAAGGAACATGCGATTAAGTCCGGTATCTTCTCTGCGGGTTCCAAAACGATCATATGTGCGGCTGTCAACGCAGCACAATGTCGGGCCCTTTCCAAGTTGACTAACAAAGCAGATGATCGTTTTAGAACCCGCCCGTAGGGTCATGCAGAGCATCCCGATCTCGTTGTTATCGCACCCACGGGCATGATAACTTTCGACAGGCAACCAGCATGCCTGTAGTTAGCATGCCCTTTGGGTGCGATGCCTAGATCTCAGAATGCTCTGAATGCCAGAGGCGCACCGGACTTGATCGCATGCTCCCTAACTGATCTATCCAAATTAGGTTTAAAAAAGTAAAAGATAAAAACGTTTTTTTACACGAGTTTTAGGATTATTTAAGGCTCGGTTTATCCCTGGCCGGTGCAATACTCTTCCTTAACTAATTTCCCCGGCGTGTCTTAGCGCAAACAGGTAACATCGTAAACATTTAACCCCAAATGATGGTTTCCAATACATGACGGAATTTAACAATCGAGTTGTGAATTAGGATGTGTTTATCTAATGATGGTTTGGCAGATGGATCATTCAGGCGGCCTAGTATACCGGGACTTATTTGCATATTACCAAACTCACTGGATAAATAGCTTACACTTAGATAGCAGTTTTTTACAACGTTATATAAAGGGGAGAAAAATGAGCAACGCAGTAGTGATAGAAGCATGGAATACGGTGCTGTTTACTAAATTCACGCGCTTTAAATATCTCTTTGTCGAAGGTTATGCGGCGATCAGTGAGCAAGCTTTTGAGCGCCACCCTCCAACAGTGGGCTCAAAAGTGTTGGATGTTGGCTGTGGCTTTGGCGATTGCACGGTACGTATAGCCCATTTAATTGGTGATAAAGGCCTCGCTTGCGGCGTTGATTGCGCCAGTAATTTTATTCAGCAATGTGAGCTATTAGCAGAGCAAGAAGCGCTTAAAAATACCCAATTTTTTGTTGCTGATGTTGAAGTGAGTGATTTATCAGGCCCCTATGATCAAGCCTTTGCCCGTTTTGGCACTATGTTCTTTAATATGCCGAGCCTGGCGATGAAAAATATCCGTGCATCACTAAAGCCTGGTGGTAAATTTACCCAAGTGGTATGGCGTAAAAGAGAGGCAAACCCTTGGTTATATGATGCTGAAATATGTGTACGCAATATTGTACCCGTGGTTTCTCATGATGAAACAGATGCCGTTCACTGTGGACCTGGTCCATTTTCAATGGCAGGTCCGGATATGGTAAGTGACATGTTACAGGCCGTAGGCTTTGAGCGTATTCAGTTTGAGCGTTTTGACTCTGAAATTTGCATAGGTCGCAATGTAGATGAAGCCATTCAGTTTGCGCTTGAGATAGGACCAGCAGGTGAAATAATACGTCTTGCCGGTGATGAAGGGGTGCGCTTAAAGGGAGAAGTGGAGAGCGCATTAGTCGATGTTATTGGTAAATTTAAACGCGAGGATGGCACTATTTGGGCTCCTTCAAGTGCATGGTTTATCACGGCATTTAATCCAATGTAACTGCATAAAGTACGGACTTATAATATCGATCAATGACAAAGCAGTATGCTTGCTTTAATACACTTTGGGCTATGCCTAACAGTATAGTAAGAGCTGGTTTGTATAAGATGTTGACGCTGTTGCTTTATCATTTGAGCTTAGTGAAATAATTGACCATTACAGCCAAAGCAAGATTTGAAATACGCTGTCTCATTGAGATGTACAGACGTTGACCGCAATACAAACGGCGTTGCGCCAGCTAGTCCCCTATTGATCATTAAACTCCAGCCGCTGACTACAGCCCAACTTCTTTTATCCTCCTGCCTTAAGATCCTATTTTCCGGGAACTGATTTCCTCGAAATTTATTTTAAAAAAAATTAAATAAACACTTTACCTCAAGTTAACTAGAGGTATTAAGATGATCTCGTTTTCAGGGAAAGCGCTTTCGAAATTTAATAAAGAGGAATAAATATGATTCAGCTTGAGCACATTAACTTAGTAGTGTCAGACATACCTGCGATGTTGAACTTTTATCAAGCGGTATTCCCTCATTGGGCTGTGCGCGATCAGGGCCAGGGGGAATGGCATGGGAAAGCCCGTAACTGGCTGCATTTTGGTGATCAGTATCAGTACATCGCCATGAGCGATCACGGCGAAGGCAGTAACAGGCAATTAGAGGGACATCAAGTAGGCTTTGCACATTTTGCCTATGTAACTAGTGATATCGACGGGGTGATCAATCGTTTGGCAACATCGGGGTATGTTGCGGCTAAAGACGGGGCTGAGGAACCGCATCGTCGCAACGTCTATTTTGTAGATCCCGCTGGATTTGAAGTCGAGTTCGTTCAGTACTTGAGCGATGACCCTGCACTTAGAAACCTTTCAAGCTAATAAAACCTGATATTAAGGGAAAACTTATGAAAATACTCGCCTTTGCCGCCAGCAATAACAAGAACTCAATCAACAGGACACTGGCCAGCTATGTCGCCAATTTGCACCCCCAAGCCGATGTTGAAACATTAGATATACACGACTATGAAATGCCAATATATAGCACTGAGCGCGAGCAACAGTTGGGGCAACCGGACTTAGCCAAGAAATTTTTTGCCAAAATCGGCGAGGCCGACGCCCTGGTTATATCTTTTGCTGAGCACAACGGTACTTATAGTGCGGCCTATAAAAATCTGTTTGATTGGACCTCGCGGATTAATCAGAAACTGTTTCAAAATAAACCGACCTTGTTATTGGCAACCTCACCAGGCGCTGGTGGTGCGGCCCGAGTGTTAGCCACTGCCGTGGACAGTGCGCCACACTTTGCCGCCGATGTCAGGGGCTATATTTCAATACCTTCCTTTCATGATAATTTTGACACTGAGACGAATCAACTGATTGATGCACAGATTAAGGACCAGTTGATAACAGCGGTAGGGCGATTAGCTGATAACTGATTTAAGTGCTGGT
>MAAC01016819.1_pt1 | contig 16040 bp, 17 predicted proteins | sample 1115981 | NCBI WGS metagenome assembly MAAC01 (sample SAMN04961126, study PRJNA320927) | seawater metagenome | isolation source: sample BD02T64 sea water enriched with oil for 64 days | place: USA:Gulf of Mexico | collected 2013-07-27 | reverse complement strand
TGCTTGAAATATGATTATAATTGTATTTTACTTCAAGTCATACAAATTTATTAAAAAAATGATGCCAAGCGTCAATTAATTTATCAACTTATGCACAAAAAATTAGCAACCGACTTAACAAGCTTAGCTCACAGTATTTTACAATTAAAAAATAAAGAGGACGTTTTTATATTGAAACAAAAAGCGTACGAGGTTTATGAAAAATTGACCGTTTTAGCATATGTAGAAGAATATATAAATACGACACCAAATGCTACAGAAACGAAAGAAGAGATTCTGGAAAAAATAGAGAATGTTGTGGTTAAAGAGGTTGTAGAAACTCAAACAGATGAAGAGATTGAGGAAGCTATTATTGAGCTTTTGGTTGAAGAAGAGGATGAAGAGGGGATTGTTGTTGAATTTGTTGTAGAAGAAACAGATGAGCATGTTGTGATAACTTTTGATGAAGAAGAAGAAGAAGAAGAAGAAGAAGAAGAAGAAGAAGAAGAAGAATTTCTGGAAGCAATAGAAGAACCAACTTTAAAAGTGGTTGAAGAAATAATAGAGCAACCTTTTGATGAGTTAGAGAAAACATTATTTTCTTCAGATGACTTTGTGAAGAGTGATGAAAATGAAGTTGAAGAAAAAAAGACAGTTACTTTAGAAGAGGAGCTAGAAGATACTATTTCTGTTGATGTTGCTGCAGATTTGTTTGAGAAAGCACCTGAGAAAAAGTCGTTAAATGATGCGTTGCAAATGAACTTGCAAATAGGATTAAATGATAGAATTGCTTTTGTGAAAAATTTATTTGACGGGAGTCAAGGAGATTTTAATAGAGTGGTTTCTCAGATCAACTCTTTTAAAACAGAAAAAGAAGCTAAAAAGTTTATAAATAAAATGGTGAAACCAGATTACGATTGGTCTAGCCAAGAAGAGTATGAAGAGCGTTTTATTTCTTTAATTGAACGTAAATTTGTATAAAAAAAAACCCACCCATGAAGATTGAAGTATCAAACGGAGAAATTATTGATAAATACACAATTTTAGAAATCAAACTTTCTAAAATTACAGACACAAAAAAGTTAGTAAACATTCAACATGAATACAATACATTAACTCCAGATGTGAAATATATATATGCTGAAGTAAAGGAAGAATCGCATCTTAAAAAATTACAACAGAATTTATTAGAAGTAAATAAGAAGTTGTGGAAAATTGAAGATGATATTAGAGAGTGTGAACGGGCAAGTGATTTTGGACAAACCTTTATTGACTTGGCAAGAGCAGTGTATTATGTAAATGATGATCGTTCTGATGTAAAGAAAGAGATCAATACCTATACCGGTTCTGACTTAGTTGAAGAAAAATCTTATGAGAACTATAAATCTTAATTCATATAGATTTTAATGGCCTCAAAATTTAAAACATTTTTTAAAGCTACAAGTATGTTAATACTTGTAGCTTTTTATTCTTGTAAAACAAGTTATCAAATACAAAATTTTCAAGATAAAAGCATTCCAGAAGCACCAGATTATTCGAATGAAAGTTCTTGGGCTGTACTACCTTCAAAATATCCAAAATCATTACAGAAACTTGCAGCACATGATATTGATTCACTAAAAGCGGATGTTTTTTATGTGTACCCAACACTATTGATGGATGCAAAAGATTTACGTTGGAATGCTCCAATTGATGATGTTATTCAGAGGAATAAAATTATTGATATGGCCATAAAAAATCAGGCTTCTCCATTTGCAACTTCTGGAAGAATTTATGCGCCAATTTATAGACAAGCACATATTAAATCGTATTCTTTATATAATAAAGGAGGAAAAGAAGCTTTTGAAATTGCATATGCAGATGTTAAAAATGCATTCGAATTTTATTTAAAGAATTACAATAACAATAGACCAATTATCATTGCAAGTCATAGCCAAGGAACAAATCATACGACACAATTATTGAAAGATTTTTTTGATGAAAAGCCTTTGCAAAAAAGGTTAGTTGCAGCCTATATTCCGGGAATGGGAATAAAGCCCAACCAGTTTAAAACAATACAACCAATGACAAAACCAAACCAAACGGGGGGCTTTGTGTCTTGGAATACTCGTAAAAGAAATTCGTACCCTAAAAAGAAAGATGTGTATAAAGGTTCGGTTACAACAAACCCAATTACTTGGGATGAAATTAAGACAACCAAATTACATCACCATAAAGGTTTTCTATATTCTAATGGTAAAATATATAGACAAGCATTAAAAATAGAAATAACAGACGGAATCGTTTGGTCTACAAACCCAAAGTTTCCTTTGCGATTATTCATGTCCTTTATAAAAAATTATCACGCCGGTGATATCAACCTTTTTTGGCAAGACATTAAAGAGAATGCAGTGTTAAGAACAAAGACATGGTTTGAAAATAACTAACCAATAAAAGCTTTTAGTTTTTCGATTTCTTTTTTACTATTTCCGATAAAAATATTGTTATCAACAATAAAAACAGGGCGTTTTAAAAAAGTATATGCATCTAAAATATATTGTCTGTAATCTGCTTCCGTAATCTCTTGGTCTTTTAAATCCATTGCTTTGTATAGTTTAGCACGTTTGTTAAACAATGCTTCGTAGCTGTTAGAGATTGCATGCATTTCATCCAATTGATGTACGGTAACTGGCTGCCCCTTTATCTCTTGTTTTTCAAATCCTTCAAGGTTCACTTCCTTTAAAATTCTTCGGCAAGTATCACAAGTTTGTAAAAAGTAGACTTTCTTCATTTTATGCTGTATATTTGACGCTAAATTTAACGATAAATAATGAAGACTCAATTTGATATTCTAAAAAAATCTAGACAGCTAACATTAAAAGCAATTAATGGTTTGACCTTAGAGCAAATCCATATAATTCCTGATGGATTTAAAAATAACATTGCTTGGAATGTAGCACACTTAGTAGTTACCCAACAATTATTGCAATACAAACTTTCTGGATTGGATTGTTTGGCTCCAGATGAATTGATTGAAGATCATAAAAAAGGAACCTTTCCTACAAAAACATTTACGCAAGAAGAATTTGAAGAAGTAACAGATTTGTTGGTTGGATTACCAGATACTTTAGAGGAAGATTTTAATGAAGGAATTTTCGAGAATTACAATGCATATGAAACAAGTACAGGTTTTGTGTTAGATACTTTCGAAACTGCTGTTAATTTTAATAACTATCATGAAGGAATTCATTTGGGAATTATCTTAGCACTTAAAAAATTAGTGTAATTATTAATGTTTCTGTAGACTTTTAAACAGGTACACGATCTTTAAACCGGAGCAGTAATGGCTCTAAAATTACAATCAACATACAGACTAGCTTTAGATAAATAACATAAAAAGCCGATGCAATTGCATCGGCTTTTTATGTTATTTATAGTGAGTTAATTTTTACAGAATATTCCCCCAGAAAAGTTAAGATGGTAAATAATTCCGACTTGCAAGTGAATTAACCACTCATTATTTTTGTTTGAAATATGATTTGCTTGTAAGCCATCTACAGCATCAGAGAAAAAGAACTGCCAATTAAAGTTTGCAGCTAAGTCAAGTTTTTCTGATAATTTATATCTTGTTCCAGCTCCTAAAGTTAAAGAAAGTGCACTACCACTACCAATCGCTACTTGCCCCGCTCCTTGATACTTTAAAGGTAAAATAGTTGGGTCAGTTCTCCAATCTCCTGATCCATATGTAGAGCTAAGCGTGTTTGAATATAAAGTGTATTTTAAGCCTAGACTAAAATATGGGTTCCATTTTATGTCAGAATAAGGAAACATAAATTCTCTTAAGTCTTTGAAGTAATACTCTCCTTGTACACCAAAACTAGTCATGGAAAGTGTACCGGACATTGCTCTTAACTGTTGAGCGAGTACGTTATCGCCTAGAGTGTATTGACCATGATGTTGAAATTCAGCCTTGGTCATCAAGTTTATTTCTGATTTAATCATCAGATGATTGGCAAAGTCACCTTCTGAATTCCAGCGGGTGTCAACATTAAAAAAGTGGAGATAATGAACTAAACTAAATGATATCGTGCTGTTCCCATAACTACTAAAGAATTCATCTCTTTGTCCATAGTCAGTTTGGATGGTAGCAGTACCAACAAAGAATCCAACATCATGAGTAAGATGTTGTGCTTTGGTCGAATACGCTATCAATAAGAAAAATAATATTTTAAGGGGTTTTCTCAATGATTCGTTTTATGTGAGCAAATATATTAAATTGCAGGTAAATACAATAACTCAATAAACATTAATTTATTGTAAATGTTTCTACATCGTCCCAATTAGATTTAAGAGAGAAAATTGTTGGATGATACAGTATTTTTTCTGGCTTTATTTTTTTTAAATAATTCCCTGTGTCCCACTTTGAATTTTTATTAGCGTCAATTATTGCTCTAACAATGTACTTTCCTGGTGGTAATAACTTAAAATGAACAATGGTGTTGTTAAAGACTACAACTTTTTCTATTAGTTTGTTGTTTTTTTCAGAGCGTAATTCAACAATGATTTGAGAAGAGGGTTTTTTAATTATGTTTAACTTAATACTAGCATAATCTTCTGGCTCTATTGTGTTAAAATTATAATTTAAGGTATCGTTTTGAGTTTCAAAAATATCAGTTAACGCTTTTGGTAATAATTTTAACGAATAGATTTCGCTATGTTTTTTGTTAAATAGAAATTTTATTTTATTTGTTTTGTCATTTACCAAATTAGTAAATGGAACATTAACAGAATCTTTATCAATAAACGAAATCTTTGAAGGATCTATTTTTGTCACAGGGTTGTTACTCGTTAAAGTTAAGGTGTCTCTTAAATCTAAAGTTCTTGTAACATTTGAATTGATTTTTAGTGAATCAGTAATTTTCTTTCTAAGAAAAACGGTTACTGTGTCAATAAATTTATCTTTTGAAACCTTAAAAACTAATGAGTCATTTTTAATGGCAGTATGCCAGTAGTTTAAAGTATCTTTTTGAGGTTCTAACTTTATAATGCTTTTAAAATTGTTGGGAACTTTAGAGAGTAACTCAATTTTTATATTAGTACCATCTCCTTCAAATCCAAATTGTATTTTCCCTTTGTTAATTTGTTTTGGTATTGTAAATTTAAATGGATTAACTTCTTTAAAAAGAACAATTGCCTCGTTAATTATACTGTCTTTCGGAAGTTCAATAATTCTACTATAGAATCCTATTTTGTCCTCTCTAGGGTTAAATAAATAATTATTAGAGACATCTTTTAAGGCTATTAATAGGTATTTTCCTTTTTTAATATTTGTGATGTCAAACAATGTAGAGTCAATAGTGTTTGCAACGTAATTAGGCTTTTTCTTATATATAATTGAATCAGTATACATAGAATCTATCTTATACAATAATACACTTATGTTTTTATCAAAATCTTTTTTATACGCATCTTTAACGCTGCCTTTAATTTTTAAAGAATCAATATAGGTTCCTGTAGAAATTACATACTTAAAACTTTTTAATTGATTCCCTTCGTTGTTGTCTTGAATGCTGTTTCCAAAATTAAAGGTATAAGTTGTATTCGCTTTTAGCGTATCGGTTAACTTTATTGTTATGTCTTTACTTGGAGATCCTTGTGGAGTTATTGTAGGTAAGAATTTTAAAGGAGGAGAAATTATTAATTGTTGATTTATGTTTTTTAGGGTGATGTATTCGTCAAAAGAAATTTTAATTTTTTTACTTGAAAAATTAATGCTTTTGTATGGCGGATTAGCTAAAACCATTATTGGAGCAATACTGTCTTTTAAACCTCCACTAGGCCTTCCTTTTCTGGCACAATTACTTGTTAAAAGAATAATGATTACTACTGAAAATATGACTTTAAAAAAATGTTTCAACACGTTTTATTTTGATGCAAAATAACGATTTTTTTGCATCAATAGGTTTAATTTAGTAGTTAAATTATTCTGTATATGCCATCGTAACAATACTGATTTTTATGTTTTCAGTTTTTAATAATTCTCTACAGCAAGCTTCTAAAGTTGCACCAGTAGTAATAACATCATCAATTAATAAAATATGTTTATTCTTAAAAGCTTCTAAATCTACTACTTTGAATTTTGTTTCATTATTGCTAAATCGCTCAAAACGCTGTTTAAAAGTCTGAGTTTTAGAAGCGGATGTTCTTATTAATACAGTAGGCATGTAGTTAGAATTTAACTGCTTAGACAAGCTTTTACCAAAAGTTGTTAATTGATTATAGCCTCTTTGTTTTATTTTTTTAATGTGGAGTGGAACAGGAACAATGTAGTCAATATCATTAAACTCATTTGATTCTTTTAAAATACTTCCAAACCAATTACCAATAAAATTTCCAACTTCTTGATTCCCGTTGTATTTTAAACTATGAATTATTTGTTTTGTTTTTCCTTCCTTTCTATAAAATAAAAATGAAGCAGCTTTTTCTATAGGAATTCTACCTAGAAAAGCATTTTTAATTTTATTATTTTTAAAGTTTTTGTAACAAATTATAGGCAAATCATGTCTACATAGAGTACAGATTAATTTTTCAGAGGTAAACAATTGTATATTGCAAGTAATACATATCTTTGGGAAAAAGAGATGTAATACATTTAATAAGTACTTCATTTTCTTAGCTTTTTAAGGTTAAGATACTAAAAAACAATTAATTGAATAAGAGAATCGATTTTTTTAAAGTGGCAGTAAAGAATTTAAAAACTTCAGGAACTATAGCTCCGAGTTCTAGGTTTTTAGCACAAAAAATGTTGAAAAATATTAATTTTTCTACCTCAGAAGTTTTGGTCGAATTAGGTCCGGGAAATGGAGCTATTACACATAAAATACTTAAAAAAATAGCTCCAAATGCACATTTAATTTGTTTCGAAGTGAATGATGCCTTTTATGAACACTTAAAAAAAATAAATCATCCGCAGTTAACAGTACTTAAAGTTTCTGCAGAGCACATACAAGAAGAATTAGAAAAATTAGGCTACACAAAGGCGTGTCATATTATTTCTAGTTTACCACTTAGTATTATACCAAAACCAATTTCTCACTCTATTCTCGAAAATTCTTTGCAATCATTGGGAAAAAATGGGACTTTTATTCAGTTTCAATACAGTTTAACCTATTACAAGTATCTAAAGACTGTTTTTAAAGATGCTATTTCTTTAGATTTTGAGGTGTTAAATCTTCCGCCAGCATTTGTATATCGTTGTAAAAAACTGAATTAATTTTTCTTGTCAGCTTTTTAGATTGATGTATCTTTGTCGCCATTATGGCAAAACAAGAAGATCAGTTTAAAAAAGTATTATCGCACGCAAAAGAATATGGTTATGTATTTCAATCTAGTGAAATTTATGACGGATTAAGTGCGGTGTATGACTACGCTCAAAATGGAGTTGAGTTAAAGAAGAATATTAGAGAGTATTGGTGGAAAGCAATGGTGCAGATGCATGAAAATATTGTGGGTATAGATGCCTCAATTTTAATGCATCCAACAACATGGAAAGCTTCTGGTCACGTAGATGCTTTTAATGATCCTTTAATTGATAATAAAGATTCTAAGAAACGTTACAGAGCTGATGTTTTAGTTGAAGATTTTAGAGAGAAAATTTCTGAGAAAATTCAAAAAGATATTACAAAAGCAAAAAAACGTTTTGGAGATTCTTTTGATGAAAATGAATTTAAAGCTACAAATGGCAACGTTCTTCGTCGTCAAAAACAAATAGATGAAATTACTGTTGAATTAACAAGAGTTCAAGAAGAAAATGATTTAGTTGGATTTAGACAACTTATTATAGATTTAGGAATTAATTGCCCTGTTTCTGGTTCTAAAAATTGGACAGAAGTAAAGCAATTTAACTTAATGTTTGGAACTCAAATTGGAGCATCAGCAGAAAGTTCTACCCAAGTATATTTGAGGCCAGAAACGGCGCAAGGAATTTTTGTAAACTTCTTAAATGTGCAAAAAACGGGAAGAATGAAAATTCCATTTGGAATTGCCCAAACAGGAAAAGCATTTAGAAATGAAATTGTTGCGAGACAGTTTATTTTTAGAATGCGTGAATTTGAACAAATGGAAATGCAATTTTTTGTAAAACCAGGCACTCAAAAAGAATGGTACGAAAACTGGAAAGAAACCAGAATGAAATGGCATTTGTCATTAGGAATGGGAGCAGATAATTACCGTTTTCACGATCATGATAAATTAGCACATTATGCAGATGCAGCAGCCGACATTGAATTCAAATTTCCTTTCGGGTTTAAAGAATTAGAAGGAATTCACTCAAGAACAGACTTTGATTTAAAAGCGCACGAAAAATTTTCTGGAAAGAAATTACAATATTTCGATCATGAAGAGAATAAAAGTTATACTCCTTATGTCGTAGAGACCTCTATAGGTCTTGACAGAATGTTCTTAGCCGTGTTTTCAAACGCATTACAAGAAGAAACATTAGAAAATGGCACCACAAGAACGCTATTAAAATTACCAGCTATTTTAGCCCCTTTTAAAGCGGCGGTTTTACCCTTGGTAAAGAAAGATGGATTGCCAGAAGTAGCACGCGAGATCTTAAATGATTTAAAGTGGGATTTTAACGTGTTTTACGATGAAAAAGATGCTGTTGGTAAACGGTATAGAAGGCAAGATGCTAACGGTACACCGTTTTGTATTACTGTAGATCATCAAACCTTAGAGGATAATACAGTTACTATTCGTCATAGAGATACAATGGAGCAAAGTCGTGTCGCAATTTCTGAATTGAAAGCGCTTATTAAAGCAGCAGTTGATGTAAAAACGTGGTTGCAAAAAATGTAGATATTAAGTGTCATGCTGAACTTATTTCAGCATCTCATAGAATTAATAAAAAACCTCATCAAATTGATGAGGTTTTTTATTTTTACCATCGATAAAATTCATTTTCATTCACCACAATTGTTGTTAGTTCAACAATATGTCCATTAGGATCTTTCGTGTAAATGGAATGGAAATAATGATGGTCTTGAATATTAAATTCTAATTTTAACTCCTTGTATCGTTTTTTAGCTTTTTCAAAATCCTCATGCGTAACATTGAACGCAAAATGATGAATTTTTATATTTTTTGATTCCAGTTCAAGTTCTGTGTCTTTAGGGTTTGATGGAAATAGCGCTAATCCAGATTTTCCAGAAAGCATAAAAATTGGGGAATTCCCCATTCTAGGGGTTGATGTTTTTTTAGTCCAAGAACTTTTTCATACCAATGGGCAGAAATATTTAAGCCCTTTATCTGTAAAGCTACATGGTCTAAAAAATCAATTGATATTTTATTTTCAGTACTCATTTACTCAAAATAGAACAATAGTTTGATCTCGTTAGCTTCGAAGCTAATTTACTAAAATAAATATTAAACTTAAAAACCTCAAGAGCAGTACTCTTGAGGTTTTTAAATGTTTTAGTAAGTAAAAAGAAATGCTAAAATCTCCAGCCAACATTTACACCAACTCTTGGCACAATAACAGGAGAGTTGTCACTGAATAAATTTCTTCCAGCTCCTGCATATATGTCAATAGTCATTCCTTTTTCAGAAATGTATTTTGTTCCTATTGCAACCCCTAAAGCACCATCTGTATAATCCTGATACGTGTTTGGCCCGCCATTCATTTTAAATTCTTTTTCTCCAAAATTAAAACTAAAAAAGCCTTCTCCAAAGAAGTTCCATTGGCTATCTGTAGTAAAGTAGTGACGAAAAAAAGGTGTAATTGCACGCTTTTCATTGTATCTAAAGTCTGCAGAGTTTTTTTCAAAGTTGATCAAGCCAGAAACACCAAAAGAAGATTGTTCGTCTATATATCTTTCATAAGTGACTTCAATTGTCTTTAATGCCAAGGCATCAAAAATATCTACTTTAATTTCTTGCTGTGCCTGTGTAAAAGATGCCGTTAGTACAGCAATTGTAAATAAAAGCTTTTTCATTTTTCTTGTTATTTGTTTATGGGTCTTTTAGTATAACGGTTTTCAAAAGTAACAATTATACGAATGTGTAAATTTAAAATATTTTTTTGTCTTTTATTAAAAACGATATCCTAAAGAAATACCACCTCTTCCAACAACATCATTGCTACTAAAATAGTTAGAATTGTTTAGAAGGTTTCTCCCTAAACCTAAATAAATTTCAGCAACAAACCCATTTTCAGTTACAAATTTACCACCAGCAGAAATACCAACAGCAAAGTTAGTGAGGCTTTCATTAGAATAATTATTGGATCCAAGATAGTAACTACTTCGTTTGTATCCATTTAACATTCCAAATCCTTCAACAAAAAAACCTTTTGCATAACCTTTAGAGAAATAACGTCTGTAATAAGGGGTCAAAGAAAAAGTTCTATACGAGTCAAAATCATCATCACCATCAAAGTTTATTAATGCTCCGACACCAAAAGAAGATTCGTTATTAATTAAATATTCATAAGAAACATCTAACCACTTAAATGCGATTAAGTTAAGCGCGTTTATTTTTACTTCATGTTTTTTTTGTACCTCTTCAGTAAAGGAGTTTTTTTCTTGTGCAAAAGAAATTGTAGATACAGTCAATAAGAGTAATAATGTAATTTTTTTCATGTACTTTTTTTTAAGTTAGCAATTTTAAAGGCAATAAGCATGCCTAAATGCGAATGTACTCTAAAATTTAAATAATTGCAGAGATAAAAATTAAAAGTCAGCTCTTAATTGTACTGAACCAGTATGAATTATAGAAGAATTTTCGCTTTTTCTAGCCAGGTAATTTACATTTACATTGATAAATGAATTTATTTTTTGTTGAAAAATTAACGACCAAGTATAGTTTTTACCAGCTTGTAAGCCTTCTAGCATTTGATATGCAACAGGGCTATTTCTATTGCCTGTAAAATCATTGAAAAATAAATTGAATTCTGCTCTTAATAAAGAACTCTTTTTAGATTTGTAATAATACGATGTTCCTAATTTTTGTTGTTCTAATGTTTCTAAGCTAGCTACAGTGTTTTTCTTGTTTTTGAAATTATAGAAGAATGAAAATTGATGAGTTTTACTATATTCAAAAGTGAATTTTGGAGTTATCTCAAACGCATCAATTTGATAGTTTTGATTGGTGAAATTTTCTGTGTTTATATAATCTTTAGAAATATTCGAAGTAAAATCAAACAGCCAAAATTTACTTAGTTTATGTAAAAGTTCTAATTGGTGTAGCGTCGTATTGAATTCTTGAGATCCTATTGAGTATAAATGTTTGTTTCTTGATGTCGCATAGGTGAAAACGAAACTGTAATTCTGTAAATTTCTGTTTAGAAATAAACTGTTTCTAATGCTGAAATTTAAACCTAATAATTTTGATTCATCAACATCAAAAGGGTTTAAGTTAAACGTGTTTTTACTTCTTTCCTGTTCGTTATTTATAGAGAAATTCGTTTGGTTGTAGAAGTGAGAAATCAAATTTCTTAGCCCTTTTTTAGTTGACCATTGTGATGGGTTTATTGTAAATACCTGTGTTAATTTTGCGCGCTGTGTATTTATGAAATTTAAGTTTGGTAATGCAACACGTAAATAAGCAGCCTGATCTTTATAAATGGCAACTTCAAATTCGTTAAACTCCTTAATACCGTTGTTGTTGTAATCTATCCAGGTATAATATCCTTGTCCTGGTTCTGTTTTAATATATACATATTCTTGTCTAGGAATGTTACCAGAAGAGGTTTCGTAAATCGTATTTATATTGATGAAATTGTTGAATAGTTTTTGGCGATATGTTATTCTCGAATTTAATGCTTTTTCATTGTTTAAAAACGCGTTGTTTGTAACTCTAAAATTAGCAAAAACTGACAAATTTGTATTAGAGTTTTGAATAAGCCTACTTCTAATATAAAAGGTTTTTCTGCTGTTGATTTTTGTAAATGTATTGTTTCTTATACTATCATTTTGTCTGTAATTAAACCCTGTTTTAGAATATACTTTTGTGCTGTCTCCAAATCCAACATAGGTTTCATACTCTTTAAATTGATGACTTAAGGGTGTCAGTTTTTGAGTTGTCTTTAATTTCTTCTCATTCCTTTCAGTATGTATAAGGCCCCCAATCCAAGCTGTTTTTAATGAATGCTCAATTTTTCCTTTTGCTCTTAAAAAACTATTTTTCTCTAAAGATGTTGTATTTTTTAAGAAGCTAATATTACTGCTTAAAACGGTGTTTTTTAGTTGTGTTTTACTTTTAAAATCATGTTTGATTCCATTATAATTAGCAGCATAATTCATCAAATTAATACCATAGGTATAAGAGGTGTTTTTTTTGTTTCTTAAATTAAGAAATAAGTTAAATAAATTTCTGTTTCCGGTAGGATTGATAATGTTCCAATCACGTTCAAATTCTACTGCTTGAAATCGTTGTAATGTAGAAAAGTTTTGAGCGACATATTCATACCCTAAATCTGTAGAAAATTTCCAATTAGAATCTATAAATAGTTGTTTCCATTTTAATTTTGTTGCAGCGCCATTATTTTCAGTGTCATCAATACTAGAAAATAAATTAGCATCATTATTACTCAATGAGATTTCTCCAAACACACTTGTTTTTTTAGAAGTGTAGGTAGAATTAAATGCCATTATTTGAGATTTTGATGGTGCTGCTAATCGAATAATTGGACTGTAATCTCCTAAGTTAATTCCTGCATATGTATAAATGTTACCAATAGCAATTGCTCTGTCTAAATCATAATTTCCTTTATTTGGCCCCACAAATGTAAAAGTTACATTGTATAATTCATCGTTTTTATCTGTAGAGTATTCAAAGGTCTCAGAAGTGCCTACGAGTTGTTTTTTATATAGGATTCTACTATCAGAATAAACATCCTTATAGGCACTGTTAGAAACCATTTTAGAAATATCATTTCCAGCATTTGCTAATATTTCCTTCTGAGAATCGGTTAAGTTTTGTTGAATTGGTTGGTTTTTAGCATCATTTTCATTGTAGAAGTATCCGTTAATTTTCCATTTTTCAGTAGTGTAATTTACTTTTTCATACGTGATAAAACGTGTGTAATTAGTATCCGAAAACTGATAATCCATATGAAAACGCATGTCATTAGTTACAGGGAATGTTGTGTTGAATCTAACTTCAGAATTGTTATAATCTATCGTGTAATCTTTGTCTTTACCACGATTTAATAACCGACCATTTACATACAAAGACTCACTGCCAGCAACTATAATAATATAGGTTTGATTGTTTTGGCCAATGATTTTATAAGGTCCTTGATTTCCTTCTTTACCAATAAACTTGAAGGTATTGAAACGACCCCTAACAACTGCACCAGAAGCCAAAGTATTAAAATTGTCAGAGATTTTTGCTTCTACTTCTAAACCAGACACCTTTTTAGTAAAAGGCATAAAATAACTCGTTGTGTTTTTTAAATCTAAATCTCCAGCCTTAACACGCCATTTTGCATGTTCAAATTCAATAAATATTCTGTCAAAATCTGTAATTTTTTGTGAATATCCATTACTCTGTAGCGGAATATTTGTGTCGAAAATGTTCGCTTTTATAGTTACCTCCTTAGAAAGGTTTCCTTTAATTGTTAAATCTAAAGATGAGTTTACAACTGAGTTCTGATTGTTTCCAATGGTTAAACCACGTGTAACATTTCCTTTGGTTTCTAGCTCATTAAAAAGTACTGCTCGCTTTTTATTTTTGTTGGTGGTTAAACTATATAGTTTCTGTGTGTTTTTGGTGTCTGGAACAATTATTTTTTCATCAAACTTTTTATAAACTTTGGTAACAAAATCTGGAAAGAGAAAATACTCAACAGTAATAAATGTGTATTTTTTAGCATTGATAATTAATTGTGCTTTTATAAAGTTAATTTTATATTCTGATCTAGGAATGATTTTGTTGTTGATATCAACAACCTTAAATCTTTGCGAATTGATATTGATTGTGTCAATTTGAATGGTATCTTTAACAAGCTCGAATTTTTTAGAGCGAAATTGGTTGGATTTAATCTGAGCGTTTACAGTTAAACCTAAAAAGAGACAACAACAAAAAACAATTTTTTTAAGCATACATTCCAAACGTAATAAATGTAAAAATAGTTTAAAATAATGATTGTTGTTTTACAGGGTTTTCGTGTTCTAATAACCATTTTTTTCTCCACAATCCACCAGCATAGCCCGTTAATGAGCCATCAGAACCAAGTACTCTATGGCAAGGAATTACAATCCAAATAGGATTTTTCCCATTTGCAGAAGCTACAGCTCTAATGGCTTTTACATCTCCTATTGCCTTTGTTTGCTCTAAGTATGTTCTGACCTTATTATAGGGGATGTTCAATAGTTCTTTCCAAACTTTTTTTTGAAATTCAGTTCCTTGTGGATTTAATTTTAAATCAAACGTTGTTCTTGTTCCTGTAAAGTATTCTTCTAATTGAGAAATGCACTCTTGCAAACAAGCAGGAACTTCTTTTTGTAAACTGAGCGTAGTCGGAGTGTCATCTAATACTGATATAGACTGAATGCCATTTTCATCTCCAACAATTTTTGCAGTTCCAATTGGTGATCTGTAATATGTTGTTTGTTGGTTAGACACCAAAAATATCTTTTGAATTTTCAGTTGTAATTTCGGAAATTTCTTGGAAAGTTAAACCATATATTGTCGCTAACTTTTCTACTACTTGTGTAATATAGCTACTTTCGTTACGTTTCCCTCGATAAGGAGTAGGAGCTAAATAAGGTGAATCAGTTTCTAAGACAATATGTTTAATGTCTATTTCATTTAGAAACTTGTCAATTTTTCCATTTTTAAAAGTAACAACGCCACCAATTCCTAGTTTCATATTGTAAGAAATAGCTTTTTGTGCTTGCTCAAAAGTTCCTGTAAAACAATGAAAAATACCAAATAAGTTATCACTTTTCTCTGTTTCTAGAACTTCGAAGATTTCATCAAAAGCATCTCTACAATGAATAACGATTGGGAGTTTTTTTTCTTTTGCCCATTGAATTTGAGTTCTAAATGCATCTTGTTGCTGCGGTAAAAATGTTCTGTCCCAGTACAAGTCAATTCCGATTTCTCCAATGGCAAAAAAATCTCTTTTGTCGATCCATTTTTTAACATGTGCCAATTCGTCTTTGTAATTTTCTTTAACAGATGTTGGATGTAAACCCATCATTAAAAACACATCATCTTTAAAGTTGTTTTCTAAATCAAACATGCTATCTGTGTAAGAACTATCGATAGCGGGAATAAAAAATCGAGTGACTCCAGCATCTTTAGCTCGCTGAATCATCTCGGTTCTGTCTTCATCAAATTGTTCAGAATATAAATGTGTATGTGTATCGGTAATCATTAAAACTGTATTTTTGCAAACACAAAAGTAGGGTTAAATGACAAGTCTTAAAAAAGTATTACAAAAAAAGAAATACATTCAAATAAAGCTAAAGAAAACAGCTACAAATCATTTAGAAGTAAAAGCAAAAATAAATGATGTAAAAGGACGTTTTATTTTAGATACAGGAGCTTCAAATTCTTGTGTTGGGATTGATTTGATTGACCATTTTAAATTGCATGCAGAAGAGTCAGAAACAAAAGCGGCTGGGGCAGGAGCGACCGATATGGAAACGTTGAAATCTGAAAATAATTTTTTAGAAATAGGAAAATGGAAAACAGCTTCTAGTAATTTGGTGTTGTTTGATTTAACGCATGTAAATACGGCTTTAACTCAGCACAGTGCAAAGGAAGTTCACGGGATTATAGGCGCTGATGTATTATTAGAAAGTAAGGCTATTATTGATTATAGCAATATGATTTTATACTTAAGGAAACCTAAAAAGAAGAAGAAGACAGAAAAAGTACCTTTTTAAATAAAAGCCCTCACAATTGTGAGGGCTTTTTTTGTTTGTATTTTCTTTTTCTTAAAACTGATATTGAATCAACATTTCAATAGATCCATTGTTATTTACTTGATTGATGTTTGAGGTTGTAAAATCATAGGCAGCTCCAAAACGTACATTGTCCATAATATCGAATAATGTGAAGATCGAATA
>MAAC01006743.1_pt1 | contig 16042 bp, 14 predicted proteins | sample 1115981 | NCBI WGS metagenome assembly MAAC01 (sample SAMN04961126, study PRJNA320927) | seawater metagenome | isolation source: sample BD02T64 sea water enriched with oil for 64 days | place: USA:Gulf of Mexico | collected 2013-07-27 | reverse complement strand
GTGTAAAAAATAAAGCAGTAATACGGCTAATCGACTTCATGTCATTCCCTTTAGTGTGTTTATTCTAAAACGGTGAAGTCTACTGTAACGAAGTCCCTTTTTCACTCTCAGATAAAGTCAAAATACCAAAACAAGGCGCCTTTTTTGTGTCGTTGTGTAAGCTGATAAAACCATCAACCCCGTAACAGTCACCAGGTAAACCAATGCGGGCAAATTTAGCTTTATCGATAATCTAAAGTGAGATTAAGTATCGAGGCCATTGAAATATTGAACGCCTGCCTTGTTTGCTCTTCTTAGATATCGCTGTCTACACCAACATCGGTTAATGTCCCAACACGCATTCCCTCAATAAGGGGCTTATTGTAAATAAGTTTAGAATGTTACCGTCGCTGACGCCTGGACTGTTCTTTCTTCACCCGGTAATCCCGCATTGGCATATACCAAAAAAGAGGCTGTAGGCAATCGATAATCTTTATCAAATACGTTATCGATCGTTAGCGATAAATTTAGCGTGTTGTCATCAAAAGCCTGATCCCAGTTCGCACTAAAATTCCAAACGAAATAACCTGCGGTTGTTTCCCCTATTCGACTGCCACTGTCCTGTGGCCCCACCCATAATGATTCAACCTCGGACATGTAACGGCCACCAAAATTAACCGACAGTGAATCGTCTACAGAATAGAGAAAATTCAAATAGGCTAACACTTTGGGGGAATATTCGAGGTCAATATCCTCGAATCCATCTCGGGAATTTTCGGAATCCTGCAATGTTACACTCGCATCGACTTTTAGCGCATTGAAAAATTTTGCACCTAAGATGAATTCCACACCAACGGTATCAACTGCACCAATACTGACGGTTTGGCTGGTCCAGCTTGAAGGTACGTCGGGGTCAACTAATTCAGTTTCACGTATCGCTAGATTAGTTACCTTATTGGCGAATAAACTTGCAGAATAATTGGAATTATCGGTAAATGAACCCTGCCCAACAAGTTCCAGCGTTCTCATTTCTTCGGGTTCAAGCTGTACACCTTTGGCTTCACTGTATTGAAATAAGCCAGGCCGGTAAATCGACTCAGCATAGAGCAGTTTTAAGGTGTAATCTTTAAATTTATAAATAAGCCCTAAACGGGGTATAAAACTATAGCTACTGTCATGATTGCCGTTGAGCTCCACAGTCTCTGGCCCAAATACGTCCCCCGTACCTAAAAGCGTTTCCAATAAATCAAAATTAACATTACGCATCTTTACAACGGTATAATCAGATTCATTTTCAACTCTGAAACCGGCAACCACATCCATATTTTCAGAGAATGAATGAGACAATTGCGTATAAATCGAAGAGGTTTCTTTTTTATCACCATCCTTGAGTTCCATCGATTCGTTAAAACCAATTGATGTGTAATCCCAATCGTAGCGAAACAAGTCTACTTGACGATAAGAAAACCCAAAAATTAGAGTGGTTGTTTTCTGTAAATCATAAAAGCCGTCGATATCAATAAATTTGGCATTGGTATTCATCACTTCGATAAATTCCAGCCCCTCATACCAGGAGTGAGTATTCCAGTTAGCAACAAGCTTAGAGGCACCCGCTTTGATCGAATAACTAAAATCATCACTAAATTGATCTTTATAAGTAACGGAAGCAACCGTTTTGGCTCCCTCCTCAATGGATCCAGGTTCAAACGTAATATTAAAGATTTCTCCCTCTCTATCCCCTCCGTACATCAAATTAACGGTAAACTTTCCGACATTTAGAGAGGTATCAAAATAGACTCGGTCATATTTGAGCAAACCTTTAGTTGTTAGGTTTTCCGGATGCTCTAGCAGCGGTACCATCCTAGCGATACTACTAATGCTGGTTACGATATCAGCATAATCATACTCCCGGCCATCAGACGTCTCGTTAGTTAAGTTCACGGTTAAACGAATGGGTTTGCTTTCATGTCCAAATACGGTATTTCCCACAAGTCGAATACTGGCACTCTTCGTATTTCGAGAGCCGGTTACCACTTTGACTTCGGAATATAACTCGGATTCAGATTGTGACTTTGTAATGATGTTGATTACACCGAGAAAAGCGCCACTGCCATAGATAACGGACATTGGTCCTCTAACCAATTCAATACGTTCAATGGCACTAACCGGCACATTACGGCCTATCGATCGGTAATTGTTGTTCCAATCACCGACCATGTCATCACCATTGATCAGGAATTTGATGTTTCGCCCTGTATCCGTCCAATACCCTCGTACACCAACGGGGTCACCATAATAGGAATCTGTTTCGATTACATAGAAACCTGGAATGTTCTTCAAAATATCCGTTAAGTTGCGGTAACCTTTTAGGGCTATTTCATTCCGTGTGATGATGACTACGCTGGCAGGGATATCGCTGACTTTTTGCTCCTGTTTAGCGGCCGTTGTTATTTCCACATTCATTAATTCAGTGAGGTTCATTGAGAAATAGTCGTCAGCGTTTACCTCCGCTTGCACTAGATTAGGGTTGCTCGATATAAACACTAAAACCAACGATACTACTGAAAGAAGAGGCCCCCACGTCACCCGTTTTGATTTGTACTGATGAGACACAATTCCTCCCGACAACAAACACCGCCGCTAACAGATACACACCTATTTAGCCTGATACGTTAATAGTTCGATTATTAACGTATTGTAGTATACGGTAGAAATTTCGCCCGAATGAATCCGGCACAACCACTACTCAACGTAGCGGCGTTTACCTAGACCTCTTCCAGCGAGGCCACCTTTCCGTCTAAAAGTGAACACTCTGGCAACATACCTTCTCTCACAATAAACCGGATAATCTCATGTAAACCGACCTCCTTCTTCAAATTTGCAAATACAAAGGGTTTATCTTTACGCATCATTTTTGCGTCCCTATCCATAACGTCTAGACTTGCTCCAACCATCGGTGCTAAATCGATTTTATTAATAATCAACAAATCAGATTTGGTTATACCTGGGCCACCTTTTCTCGGGATTTTGTCACCCGCAGAAACATCAATCACATATAAGGTAAGATCTGATAATTCTGGGCTAAACGTGGCACTTAAGTTATCCCCTCCACTTTCTACAAATACGATATCAAGATCACCGTGCCGTTTACAAAGCTCATCTATAGCCGCCAAGTTCATTGATGCATCTTCACGAATGGCCGTATGGGGGCAACCTCCCGTTTCCACACCAATAATACGATCAGGGCTTAGTGCTTTATGTTCAGTAAGAAACTTAGCGTCTTCCTTCGTGTAAATATCATTTGTTACCACAGCGATCTCGTATTGATCTCGCAAGGCACCACACAAGGCACGTAATAACGCGGTTTTTCCGGAACCTACAGGACCACCCACACCAACACGTAATGTTTGTTTATTTTTCATTATTTATCTCTCCAGTCTATCGTTACGCATAACGATAACGTTGTATTTATTGTTAAGAACGAAATAGTCGTGAATATTGTGTTTCATGCCAAGCACTTGCCATAGCTAATCCCGGCAGTGATGCTCCAATCGCGTTATCCTCCAACACCTCTGAGTGATCTATCGCAGCAGGAATATCTAATTGTAATTCCCCGAGTAGACGCTGCGCACTGGTTTGACCAAGCGGTACCAATTTTGTCGCTGCCGCCACTTGATTTTCCAACCACGACCAGCAGTACCCATGACTTGCAACACGCGTTTCGATCTGCCAATGATTTGCTGCCAATGCAAATGCGGTAACAAAACTAATATCATGTAAGGTTTCAGGCAATTTCATTGAAAAATCTAAACTATTCAATAGCTTGATTAATGCGCAGCCCATTGCAGTGTCGGTTAATCGTAATTCTTCAGTTTCTCGACATGCCAGAATATAATCATTCCAATACCCCAACATCGTCATATCACAACAACGAGCAGCTTCACATTGACGGCGCAGTATTGGCAAATCAACCGCTGCAAGTGACTCACTCAATTGTTGTGACAGCCAATTGGCGATATCGGATTCATTACGTAACCAGCCATCATCAATAGCGTATTCCAATCCTTGTGAGAATGAGTAGCCACCTACAGGTAATGCTGCGCTACTTAACTGCAGCAATCTCAATAACGCTATATCAGTGGTGGTGATGGCCATGGTCATTCCCTCGCTGGCTCACTGGCAGGTTTTCTGATTGACGTACGTATGCCCCTGACTCCGGTACAAAGACCGAATGCTCATGATGAACTACCAGCCCCAACTGCTCTAACATGTCTTCCAATACATGGTCAGGGGTAATACGTAACCAGCGATCACCTACTTGTAATTTAACGTGCCGATTTCCGAGGTGATAACAGGCTTTGCTAAATTGCGCCCAATCATCGGTACTCGCTATAGCCACCGGCTCAACAGCACCAATAACAGAAAGATTTTTACCACAGCGGCTACGTAAAACGTCACCAATACGCAATGTGTTTCCACGTTCTAAAAAAACACGAACTTCCGTTCCTGACGACGCCATCGCTTTAAAGCGTCCCTTCTCTCGCTGAAGGTGATCCAATATCAATTGATCATGAATTGATTCTGCCTGATTAGAGGCCAAACGCTGATACACTTCCCACATGATATTTCCTCAAATAGCAAACCTGATGTCGATTATCTAAAACAAACTGTAGAGTTGACCTAAAGGTAAAACGTCTGCCGGTTCACAGGTTAGCAACACACCATCAGCTCTCACTTCATAGGTCTGCGGATCAACACTAATATTGGGCATCCATGAATTCAGAACCATATCTCGCTTGGTGATTTTTCGTGTATTTCGACAGGCAACAATACGCCGACCTAGCCCCAATTGCTTTTTCACGTCATTATCGATGGCAGCCTGGCTCATAAAAGTCACAGCAGTTTTTAATGGCGCATTCCCAAAAGCACCAAACATCATTCGATAATGTACCGGTTGTGGTGTTGGAATAGAGGCATTAGGATCCCCCATCGGTGCCGCAGCGATAAAACCACCTTTAATAATCAATGCGGGTTTAACACCAAAAAAGGCCGGTTTCCATAACACCAAGTCCGCTAACTTACCGACCTCAACCGAGCCGACCTCATGATCTATCCCATGAGTAATGGCCGGGTTAATGGTGTACTTGGCAACATAACGACGAACACGAAAGTTATCCATACGTTCATTGTCCTCAGGAAGAGGACCACGCTGGACTTTCATTTTATGTGCCGTTTGCCACGTACGAGTAATGACTTCTCCTACTCGTCCCATCGCTTGGGAATCAGATGCAATCATGCTGAATGCACCGAGATCATGAAAAATATCCTCCGCCGCAATTGTTTCTTTACGAATGCGAGAATCAGCAAACGCAACATCTTCTGGAATAGAAGCATCAAGATGATGGCATACCATCAACATATCAAGATGTTCATCAATAGTATTGCGGGTATACGGTCGAGTTGGATTGGTGGACGACGGTAATACATTCAGTTCAGCACAGGCCTTAATAATGTCCGGTGCATGACCACCACCAGCACCTTCAGTATGGTAGGTATGAATTGCTCTACCTTTAAAGGCTTCTAACGTGTCTCCAACAAAACCCGACTCATTCAGCGTGTCGGTATGTATGGCAACTTGAACATCAAACTTCTCGGCAACACTAAGGCAGTTATCAATAGAAGACGGTGTTGTTCCCCAATCTTCATGTAACTTTAACCCACAAGCTCCTGCTAACACTTGTTCTTCTAATGCTAGGGGTAAACTAGCATTACCTTTTGCGAGGAAACCCAAGTTCATCGGCATACTATCCGTTGCTTGTAACATCATGCCAATATTCCACGGCCCCGGTGTACAGGTTGTCGCATTAGTCCCGGTTGCTGGCCCTGTACCACCACCTAACATGGTAGTAACACCAGACATTAGTGCCTCTTCAATTTGTTGTGGACATATAAAATGAATATGTGCGTCAACACCACCGGCTGTAACAATTTGACCTTCTGCTGCAATCACTTCTGTACAAGGACCAATAACAATAGTCACGTTATCTTGAATATCAGGGTTGCCGGCCTTACCAATACCCACGATACGTCCATGTTTGATACCGATATCTGCTTTAACGATACCCCAATGATCAACAATAAGTGCATTGGTGATCACCGTATCCACGGTATCAATGGTACCCAACTGACTTTGGCCTTGCCCATCACGGATAACTTTGCCACCGCCGAATTTTACTTCCTCACCATAGGTTGTAAAATCCTTTTCAACCTCAATAATCAGTGCAGTATCTCCCAAACGCACCCGGTCACCTGTCGTTGGGCCAAACATCGAAGCATAAGAGGATCTATCAATACGGCTCATTGATCATTTTCCTTATCTAACGCACCCATAATTTCCCCACGAAATCCAAATACTTTTCTTGCGCCAGCGTACGCCACCAATTCAACTTCACGGTCTTGCCCAGGTTCAAAGCGAACCGCCGTACCGGATACAATATTAAGGCGAAAACCCCGTGTTTTTTCGCGCTCAAAAACCAACGCGGGATTAACCTCATAAAAATGATAATGGGATCCCACTTGCACAGGGCGATCACCGCTATTCTCGATACGTAGTGTAAATGTCGACCGGCCTTCGTTTAAAAGGATGTCACCATCAGCAACCAAAATTTCTCCAGGAATCATCGTATTTCCTTTCTTTACTTATTAATTTATAGGATTGTGAACAGTGACTAATTTCGTACCATCCGGAAAAGTCGCTTCTACCTGCACGTCATGAACCAAATCCACCACACCATCCATTACCTGGTCAATATTAAGAATTTCTTTGCCATAGCTCATCAATTCAGCAACCGTTTTACCATCCCGAGCCCCCTCGACAATTTCCATAGAAATATACGCCACCGCCTCGGGGTAATTTAATTTAACACCCCGTGCCAAACGACGTTCTGCCAACAATGCTGCGGTAAAAAGTAATAGCTTGTCTTTTTCTCTAGGTAGTAATTCCATAGTAATTAATCCGTTATGTAGACCAAATTCGTGGAGCACACGCATCGCGCTCTAATACAAGAGGGCGTAATATTTCCCACCACGCAGTAAATATCCGGCGAGCCTTATCGGCACTATCCCCAAGATAACGCCCAATAAAAAACTCGCCAACTTTTGATATAGCAGCACACTGCGCAAGCCCTAAACTATCTGCAGATTTTCTTAATAACGCCATACATTCAGAGACAACCTCATCATTAGCATCGACATCACATGGACCTGCGAGAAAAAAACCGTTCACCGCCTGGCCTTGCATACTCGCCTTCCCTGACAATAAACGCTCTCGATTGTTATCCGCTAATACAAACCTATCGACAAAGAGCGGTCGACCATCACGCAATATTCGATAATACTGTTGAAACGTGCCACTAACAAAAGGTGCATCACTTGCTGGCAAACCAAAACAGTTAATTTCCCAGCCCATAAAACGGCTACCATTAGATAAATTAATCACCGTATCAAGTTCAACATGTGCGCTGTTATAAACAATCGTTTCTAGCGGAAACCATTCCAACGTGGCATTGCGGGCAACATCAAGTTCCACACTCTGACGCTGCAAGGGTTGTTCATCACGGGCCCGATAAATTCGAGCAGCTCCCGGTGTGGTTACCAACACACCCGTTCCCTCCTTGGCTTCAATGTTAATCTGCAAATGATCACCGGAAACCAAACCACCAGGGGGGTGTAACAAATAAACGTGGGCGAGATCACTCCCCTCAGGATAGAACGGCTTTTGTACATATAGCGGCCCAACATGACGGCTACGTGTTAAACGCGTCCCTCTGCTTGTTTTGTTAAATTGCAGATCCAACCTTGCCAACCAGCTACGATCTGTTACAACGGGACGTTCGAGCACGGAGTTTATCGTAGCGTTCAAGGTAGTTTTCGGCATTGCGTTCGGCGTTGTATTCATCACTGTCACCTATACCGCTAGATGTTTTGCAATTAATTCATCCGACAAATCTGTCATTGGCCCCGAAGCTACCACTCGCCCCTTTTCCATTAAACGAAAATCTTTTCCTACCCGACGAGCAAACCCCAACTTTTGCTCCACCAGAATCACCGTCATATTCTCTTCTTCATTTAGCTTGGTAATAACATCACCAATTTGTTTAACAATATTGGGCTGAATACCCTCATTAGGCTCATCCAGAATCAGCACCTTTGGGTCAATAACCAATGCCCGACCTATAGCCAACTGTTGCTGCTGCCCCCCAGACAAATCACCGCCACGCCGATGCATCATCTCATTTAATACTGGGAACAATTCAAAAATTCGACCGGGTATCTCTTTGGCTTTATCAGGCCTAGCGCCCAAACCCACCCTTAAGTTTTCTTCTACTGTTAATAATGGAAAAATATCCCGCCCCTGAGGCACATAACCAATACCATTATGTGCCCGAGATTCCGCTGTCTTGCGGGTAAAATCATCACCATCCAACAGCAGTTTTCCAGATGTCACGGGCAACAAACCCATCAAACATTTTAATAACGTCGTTTTACCCACACCATTTCTGCCCATAATGCAGGTACATGAGCCTTTCGCAATCTGTAAATCCAAGTCCCAAAGTATTTGCGTACCACCGTATAACTGGTTAACACCATTAAGATTAATCAATCGGATTCTCCCAAGTACACTTCGATTACCGCAGGATCATTCTGAATCTCTTGCATGGAGCCTTCAGCCAGAACTGAACCTTGATGTAATACCGTGACTGTTTTTGCAATACTGCGAACAAACTCCATATCATGCTCAACCACCACAACCGTATGTTCACCCGCAAGGGAAGTTAACAGCTCTGCGGTACGCTCTGTCTCTTGTGCCGTCATACCCGCAACGGGTTCATCAATTAACAGCAAACGTGGGTCAGCTATTAGCAACATACCAATTTCCAACCATTGTTTTTGACCATGGGACAAAGCCCCCGCCAGCATCAAACGCTGTTCCTTTAACCCGATTGTTTCTAAAACCTCATCAATACGATCAAATTGAGCCGCACTTAACTGCGCTAACAACGTAGGTAATATTCCTCGATTGGCCTTCATCGCCAATTCAAGATTTGAAAATACACTTTGGGCTTCAAAAACCGTTGGCTTTTGGAACTTACGGCCAATACCTAATTGCGCTATTTCTGCTTCATCTTTTCCCAGTAAATCGATAGTCTGACCAAAATATACATCTCCGCTATCGGCTTGCGTTTTACCGGTGATCACATCCATCAACGTTGTTTTGCCTGCACCATTGGCCCCGATTAAACAACGTAGCTCACCATCATTAACATAAAGATTTAGATCATTCAGTGCTTGAAAGCCATCAAAACTAACCGATAGACCTTCCACATATAAAATCACATTATGTGAAACATCTATATTAGGAGGCTGTTTTTCAATTAAAAATGGCCATACCTGATCACGACGCATGGTCTGTCTTACATTATCTAACATCGTCATTATGTTTTCTCAACATTGTTATTCTCAACATGACTTCGCTTTATCAACCCCATCAACCCTTGCGGCAAAAATACCGTTACCGCAACAAACAATGCGCCAAGGGCAAACAGCCAGGCCTCTGGAAAGATAGCGGTAAAACGTGTTTTGGCATAGTTAATCAATAATGCTCCAACAATTGCACCATACAAGGTGCCACGCCCCCCGACAGCAACCCAAACAACCACTTCAATGGAATTAAGCGGTGAAAATTCTCCAGGATTAATAATGCCAACTTGAGGCACATATAACGCACCCGCAATAGCTGCCAACATGCCAGAATATACAAATAGCCAAACTTTATAATTTTCTGTTTTATATCCCAAAAACCGTGCCCGTGGTTCAGCATCTCGAACACCAACAATAAGGCGCCCTAGTTTTGAGTTCATAATCCACTGGCTCAACACATACGCCAAACCCAAAATCACCGAAGTACAAATCAGCAACGCAACCCGGGTGGAATCCGCCTGTAAACTAAATCCTAATAAATCCTTAAAATCCGTTAACCCGTTATTGCCACCAAAACCCATTTCATTACGAAAGAATGCCAACATCAATGCATACGTTAGCGCTTGAGTCATGATAGAAAAATACACCCCCGTCACTCGTGAACGAAACGCCAACCAGCCAAATACAAATGCTAATAAACCAGGCACTAACAACACCATCACCATGGCAAACCAAAACTGGTCAAAACCTTGCCAAAACCAAGGTATCTCCGACCAATTAAGAAATACCATAAAATCCGGCAAGTCAGGATTGGCATACACACCTCGGTCACCAATTTGACGCATCAGATACATGCCCATGGCATAACCACCTAATGCAAAAAAAGCACCATGGCCTAAACTTAGAATACCGCAATACCCCCAGACTACATCTACCGCCAACGCCAATAAGGCAAAACTCAGATATTTTCCCAGCAACGTAATCGTGTAAGTACTAACGTGAAAGATCGAACCTTCAGGTACATATAAATTACACACCGATGCATAAAGCGTCACGCCAAAGAGCAGTGACAAAAACAACGGCGCTTTATCACGTAGCTCATGTAAGGCCGAAAAACGTTGAGTCAATGTTTGTGGAGCTAAATTAGCATCCGATTGAGCAGAAACAGTCATTCAGCCGCCCTCCCTTTCTGAGGAAACAATCCACGAGGTCGTTTTTGGATAAAGAGAATAATAAACACCAATACAATAATATTTGCTAACACCGCACCAGTGACCGGTTCTAAGAACTTATTGGTAATACCTAAGGTAAACCCTGCCACCAAGGTACCCCACAAGTGACCCACACCACCAAATACTACGACCATAAAGGAGTCAATAATATAAGACTGACCTAGGTTAGGCCCAACGTTGGTTAATTGACTTAATGCCACACCTGCGATACCCGCAATGCCAGATCCTAAACCAAAGGTCATTGCATCAACCCACTCAGTACGAATACCCATTGCCTTGGCCATATTTCGATTTTGTGAAACCGCGCGAACATTAAGCCCTAGAGACGTTCTTTTCAAAATCAACTGCAAAGCAAAAAATACTAATAAGGCAAACACTAAAATATACAGTCGGTTATAGGTAATTGAAAAAATAGCATTAAACTCCAAGGATCCACTCATCCACTGAGGTGTTTCAACTTGGCGGTTCAATGGAGAAAAAACCGAACGCACCATTTGCTGCAATATTAGGCTAATCCCAAACGTCGCCAACAGCGTTTCCAATGGTCGACCATGTAAAAAACGAATGACGCCACGTTCAATTAACACCCCTACAAAACCTGCCACCAAAAAAGCTGCTGGAACAGCTACAAGTAGTGAGTATTCAATGGCATTCGGCATGAGAAGCTGAACAACATAGGTAGTGTAAGCACCTATCATTATCAACTCACCATGGGCCATGTTAATCACACCCATAACGCCAAAGGTTATAGCTAAACCTGTAGCCGCTAACAACAACACCGACCCAAGACTTAATCCGAAGAATAGTTTTTCCAAAAAACTGTAGAAACCGACTTTCCCTTCAATTTTTTCCGCTACTACAGCGGCCTTGTTACGCAACACCACATCAGACTCAATAAAATTTCCATCATCGTCTTTTTCTAACAACGCCTCCACACTACTTTTAACGATAGGTTCTAAGCTATTGGACAAGTCATCCAACGCAGCTAAACGCACTTCTATCTCAGCGTTATTTAATAAGTCATTCAACGATAAAGCCGTATCAATCAATACTAACAAATCCTGGTCTTCCTCGTCAGCCTTGGCTTTTGATAACAATACAATGTTGCCTTCATTAAGCGCGTTTAACATATTCTTTATCGCAGCTTCACGTGTATCCCGATCACTACTAAATAACGTTAACCGAGAAATCACCGAGCGCAACTGCGTACGCAGCCGGTTATTGACACGAACTTTCTTGATTGTCTTTTTCTTTACATCACCGATCGTCTCAGCGGTGATAACATCAACTAGGGAAAAGTTACCACTTTCCATTTTTTTTGCATGCACTAAGCGACTATCGTCTTTTCTATAATACAGTTCTCCAGCGAGCATAGCGCTAAACAATGGCAACATACGCTCTCCGCCCTGAGTTTCAAGCTGCTCAATAATATGTGGAACTTGTTTTAATTTTGCTGTTGTTAGTTGATGAGTTAATCCGTCTAACGATGGTTCATTAGCCGCAAAAAGGTGTGAGCTGATCAACAACAGCATCACATTAAATAAGGTTAAATATAAACGCCTCACAGCATAGTTCCCGTTCTAAATAATAAAAAAGAGAGGCCTTTAAAGGCCTCTCATCTAGCAAGATATCAGCTGTTGTTAGTAGTTTTGACCAGCACATTTCTTGGTTTTTGTATTGTAGTTACCACACGTCATTGGTGGCTTCCAGTTAGCAATAATGTCCTTAGAAGAAGGTAAGAAGTTGGACCACGCATCACCAGCTAGCAGACCATCGGTTTCCCAAACCACCTCCAACTGCCCATCGGCTTGAATTTCACCAATTAACACAGGCTTAGATAGGTGGTGATTAGCATTCATCACGGCAACTCCGCCTGTAAGGTTAGGAGTAGAAACACCAATCATCGCTTGTTCAACCTTGTTCACATCAGTGCTACCGGCCTTTTCAACCGCTTTAACCCACATATTGAAACCGATATAGGTCGCCTCCATTGGATCGTTAGTTACCCGCTTATCATCCTTAATAAAGGTTTTCCATTGCTTAATAAACGCTTCGTTTGCGTCATTTTCTACACTTTGAAAGTAATTCCACGCCGCCAAATGACCAACTAATGGTTTAGCATCAATGCCAGAAAGTTCTTCTTCACCGACTGAAAATGCAACAACCGGTATATTCTCAGAAGAGACCCCTTGGTTGCCTAGCTCTTTATAGAAAGGAACGTTTGCATCGCCGTTAATTGTCGATACCACAGCAGTTTTCTTTCCCGCATTACCAAACTTCTTAATGTTAGAAACAATACCCTGCCAATCAGAATGTCCAAACGGTGTGTAGCTAATCATAATATCTTTTTCAGCAACACCTTTAGAACGCAAATAGGCTTCTAGTATTTTGTTAGTCGTACGAGGGTAAACGTAGTCCGTGCCTGCCAGTACCCAACGTTTTACATCCATCTCATCCATCAAATAATCAACCGCTGGTATTGCCTGCTGATTAGGTGCCGCACCTGTGTAAAATACATTTTTAGATGATTCTTCACCTTCGTACTGCACGGGATAAAATAACAAACCGTTAAGTTCTTCTATAACCGGCAATACTGACTTTCGTGATACCGATGTCCAGCAACCAAAAATAACATCCACTTTTTCCTGACTTAATAGCTCACGGGTCTTCTCCGCAAACAATGGCCAATTTGATGCAGGGTCAACAACCACAGGTTCTAATTTTTTACCTAACAATCCACCTTTTTTGTTTTGCTCCTCAATCATCATCAACACGGTGTCTTTTAGCGTTGTTTCACTTATCGCCATTGTTCCAGACAGTGAATGCAATACACCTACTTTAATCGTATCCGCCGCATACAACGACATACTCAGTAAGCAGGCCCCTGCGGTTAGTGCTAATTTTGACGCTATTTTTTTCATTTTCATAATGTATAACCTCTCATATTATTAGGTACGTTTTTTGCAATTTACTTCTATAGCTGAACCTGAACACCAAAAGACAAACGTTTTGTATCAGCCCCTTTATAACCACTGATATTGGCATCGCCAGTTCCATAATTAAAATTCAACCGTGCATTGTGACCAGACAGAATGTAGTTCACACCCAATTCTTTAAGGTCACTATCAGAACCATCATCGGGTTTGTTTTTCACCCAACGAGCATAGGGTTGGAATTTCCCTGGGCCAACGGCTTTAGGTATAAGGAATGCACCAGAAACAAACGTGGACTTACCATCAAATAAACAGAAACAAGGATTCGTACCTGCAACAACATCCGCTGGTGCCGTACCACCGGTATAGTCAGCATCAAACGCCTTATACTCGGCCTCAACCGTTAAGACACTGCCTCCGCCCAATACGGTTTCAGATAACAAATCAACCGCATAACCACTAAAATCACCTGAGGTAGTTGCTGTTCCGGTTCCATCATCTTGGCTTTGATAAGAAAGGCCCAACGTTAAAATATTGCCTAATCCACCGTGGTAGGTGCTGCTTGTGTAGTATCCTGGGTTATCTTCCATATTGAGGAAGTTGTAGGCGACACGAGTAGCCAATAACATGTTGTCATCAACATTTGATCCACCCTCCAGCCCATCAAAGAAACCAACGGCATATTGAAACTTATTCACGGTTCCCCATACGGTCACACCGTCATCACGACCCAAACGACCGGCTTCTCCACCTTGATCCGAAGGATATAAAGGCTGAGTATATTGATTCCACGTTAACGCATAATAGGGACCGTTCATTTCAATACGATCCGCAGGCGTTAACATTTTCCCCATCCAAATATTAAATGCAGGGCTTAGCTCAAACTGAACAAAAGCGTCCAGTACCGCAATGGAGCTATCAATTTCTTCAGTATTTAACGTAAATTTAATATTTTCATGCACCTGACCATTAAGGTACAAACGCACACTTTCGACATCAAAGTCATTTCCACGCTTGTCACCGCTTGGTGCACCATCTTCAACGGAGGTGAACGACGTGCGTATCCCTGCCCCAACACTGATCCAGTGTGTATCATCAATAGACAGCTTTTTACCTGCAACGACGGGTAACGAAGTCCCCATAAGGCACGCAAGCCCTAGGCTTACCGCTATGTTTGGTATATTTCCTGGTATTGTTATTGGTCTTAACATCTGCAACATCCTCACTCGAGTTTGTGAATTAACGCTTTTCCCCGGCAAGGATTATTAAGAATCTATGGATACTCGACTATTCGTACATTGACTCAGTCACCTACGTCATTTGACGTAGGTGACCTCTACACACCGGAGTAGCACTGTTACAATGGGGCCCATCCCATTGAGAGAAAAACAACATACCCAATGCGAGCAACACAACAAATCTTTCGCGTTCGACGCCAATATAACCAGTGGGTAGCCAACCAAACACTGGAAGATTATGCGCTGCGTTTTACCGCAAAAAAAGCCCGACGATGGAGCGCAGAGCTAGTAGCCATGACGGCTCTAGGGGCAACAGCATTCCTTGCATTAGAAGCAATTGGTGGTGCAATCACCTTACATTACGGCTTTATCAATGCCGTGGTTGCAATGTTTACCGTGGGCATTGTTATCTTTATTACCGGCTTTCCGATCAGTTATTACGCAGCACGATACGGTGTTGATATTGACCTACTGACCCGAGGCGCCGGTTTTGGTTACCTCGGGTCAACCATTACCTCTCTCATCTACGCATCCTTTACCTTTATATTCTTTGCCATCGAAGCGGCAATCCTCGCCATGGCTCTAAAAGCCCTGTTCGGCATTCCAATGTCGATTGGCTACGTTATCTGCGCCATCGCGGTCATCCCCATCGTTACCCACGGCATTACCTTCATCAGCAAGTTTCAGGTTGGAACCCAACCACTGTGGTTAGCACTTCAATGCCTTGCTTTATTTGCTGTAGCGTATTTTGAAGCAGACAATCTCAGCGACTGGATAAGCTATCCTGGCCTCGAAAGCACCACAAACAACGAAGTAGAACACACCGACAACGGCTTTGACCTTCTTCGCTTTGGTGCTGCGGCATCGATATTATTTGCCATGACAGCTCAAATCGGTGAGCAGGTTGATTACTTACGATTTCTCCCCCCAAAAGAAGAGACACCTCCGCTGCGCTGGTGGACTGCGTTAATTGTTGCTGGGCCAGGGTGGATTTTTATTGGCATTATAAAAATGCTTGTAGGCTCCTTTCTTGCCTACCTTGCATTTAGTCGTGGTGCTTCAATAGAAGTCGCCACAGACCCAACTCAAATGTACCAAGCAGTATTTACTTACGTTACCCACTCTCCTACAGCATCACTCATTCTTGCTGGCATTATGGTGATCATCTCGCAGATGAAAA
>MAAC01018867.1_pt1 | contig 16043 bp, 12 predicted proteins | sample 1115981 | NCBI WGS metagenome assembly MAAC01 (sample SAMN04961126, study PRJNA320927) | seawater metagenome | isolation source: sample BD02T64 sea water enriched with oil for 64 days | place: USA:Gulf of Mexico | collected 2013-07-27 | reverse complement strand
ACCCAATGATTAACAGTCATTTGCTCTACCAACTGAGCTAAGGCGGAACTGCAAAAGCGGCGTCATGGTATAGTCAGGCCTGGGGTCAGTCAAGCCTTCTTTGGGCTTTGTTGGCGAGTAAATGTGTTTATTGATCGATAGGCCAGTTATTAGTCTTATGGGTACAGTTAGTTTAATTTCTTCCCACACAAAAAGCTTCGAAGTTGTCAGCCCCTACGAGCCCGCCGGTGACCAGCCGGAGGCTATCAAGCAGCTAGTGGGGGGGCTGGAAGCCGGTTTATCAGGTCTCACTTTACTGGGGGTGACTGGCTCGGGTAAGACCTTTACCGTGGCCAAGGTGATTGAGGAGCTGCAACGGCCAACCATTGTTATGGCTCACAACAAAACGCTGGCCGCCCAGCTCTATGGTGAGATGAAGGAGTTTTTCCCGAAAAATTCGGTGGAGTACTTTGTCTCCTATTACGATTACTATCAGCCGGAAGCCTATGTGCCGGCCTCGAACACCTATATAGAGAAGGACGCCTCGGTGAATCAGCACATCGAACAAATGCGCCTCTCGGCGACCAAGGCCCTGCTGGAGCGTCGCGATGTGATTGTGGTGGCGACGGTGTCGGCAATATATGGCCTGGGTGATCCAGACTCCTACTTGAAGATGCTATTACATGTAGTGCGCGGTGACATTATCGACCAGCGCAGTATCCTGCGCCGCCTCGCCGAGTTGCAATACACTCGCAACGATATCGCCTTCGAGCGCTCCAATTACCGGGTGCGCGGCGATGTGATCGATATTTTTCCTGCCGATTCGGAAAAGGATGCGGTGCGTATCGAGTTATTTGATGAAGAGGTGGAAAATATTTCCCTCTTCGACCCCCTTACCGGAGAGGTGCTACAGCGCTTACCACGGGTCACGGTGTATCCGAAATCCCACTATGTGACGCCACGTTCGACCATTATGGATGCGGTTGAGCACATCAAAGTGGAGCTTAACGAGCGCCTCGATCAATTGCGTGATAACGATAAGCTGGTGGAGGCCCAGCGCCTGGCCGAGCGCACGCGCTACGACCTGGAGATGATGCAGGAGCTGGGCTATTGCTCGGGCATCGAGAATTACAGTCGCTATCTTTCCGGCCGTGAGCCCGGGGCGGCGCCACCGACCCTGTTTGATTATCTGCCCGATGACGCCCTGTTGGTGGTCGACGAGTCCCACGTTTCTGTGCCTCAGATCGGCGGCATGTACAAAGGTGATCGCTCGCGCAAAGAAACCCTGGTTAACTATGGCTTTCGCCTGCCATCGGCCCTCGATAATCGTCCCCTGCGCTTTGAAGAGTGGGAGGGCCTGATACCCCAGACTATTTTTGTCACCGCGACACCGGGTAAATACGAGGCAGAGCGAGGCGGGCAAGTGGTCGAGCAGGTGGTGCGGCCGACGGGCCTGGTCGACCCGCAGATTGAAGTTCGCCCGGCGGGTCATCAGGTTGACGACGTGATGAATGAAATTAAGCGCTGTGTGGCCCTCGATGAAAGGGTGCTAATCACCACGCTAACCAAACGCATGGCGGAAGACCTAACCGACTTTCTCGACGAACACGGTATCCGGGTGCGCTATGTGCACTCCGACATCGACACGGTGGAGCGTGTAGAAATTATTCGCGACCTGCGCCGCGGTGAGTTTGATGTGTTGGTTGGCATCAACTTATTGCGTGAGGGTCTGGATATGCCAGAGGTCTCTCTGGTCGCCATCTTCGATGCCGATAAGGAGGGCTTTTTGCGCTCGGAGCAGGCCCTTATTCAAACGATTGGTCGTGCGGCTCGCCATATCAACGGCAAGGCCATCCTCTATGCGGATAAGATCACCGGCTCCATGCAGCGCGCCATGGATGAAACGGATCGACGTCGAGCCAAACAGGAGGCTCACAACAAGGCCAATAATTTAGTGCCCCGGGGTATTGTCAAAGCCATCCCCGATGTACTCGAGGGGGCGATGAGCTCGGCGCGGGGCAAGCGTAAGCAACAGCGAGCTGTCGCCGAACAGAAGGTGCAGTATGAAGTGGGCGGTGACCCCCGCAGCCTTAGTCCCGCCCAGTTGGCGAAACGCTTAAAGGCGATGGAAGAAAAAATGTACGCGCACGCACGCAATCTTGAGTTTGAAGAGGCCTCTGTGGTTCGCGATGCCCTGGAGGCACTCAAGCACGGGGGTTTTGTCGGTGGCTAGGGGCGAGTGAATACCTTGCAGGGTTTTTGCGTTCAAGCCCTATTGGGGCTGCAGCTTTAATCGCCGCGATAAGTACAGGCACTGGTACAGGTTTCGCGAACCTCGAGTTGGCTTAGTTGCGCCAGTCGGGGTTTTAGCCGCTGCCAAATCCACAGAGCAATATTTTCGCTGGTGGGGTTCTCGAGGCCGTTGATCTCATTTAAGTAGTGGTGATCGAGGGCTTCATAAATGGGCTTGCAAGCTTCCTTGATATCACCGAAGTCCATCACCCAACCCTGGTGTGGGTCCACCGGGCCCGAGACTGTCACCACGACATGAAAGGAGTGCCCGTGTAAGCGCGCACACTTGTGTCCCTCGGGAACGTGGGGCAGGAGATGGGCGGCTTCAAATGAAAAGGATTTGGTAATTTCCATAGCGTCGATAGACTCGTGTAGAAGGGGTAAAAGCGATAATTAACTGAATCGCAATTAATTATAACTTAAACCGCTAAAACGTTTGACTCATCTGCAGATATGCGTAGAATGCGCATCTCGCTTCAAGGGGTGGTTAGCTCAGTTGGGAGAGCGACGGCCTTACAAGCCGTAGGTCACAGGTTCGACCCCTGTACCACCCACCAAAAGCACATGCATAAACGGACCGGTAGTTCAGCTGGTTAGAATGCCGGCCTGTCACGCCGGAGGTCGCGGGTTCGAGTCCCGTCCGGTCCGCCATTTTTAGACACCAACTGAGTTCTTCAGTTGGTGTATTTCAGAAAATCCTATCGAGCCATCAAGTTTTTAATCACCTTGAGAACTCGAACCTGTCGTATTTGAGCCCTGTTTCACGCCCCTGTCACTGACTATTGATTGGCGGCATGTGGGGATGGTTTTTCTGTTATTATCGGGACTGACCACACAGTCCGGAATCTACATGTCCTCTTCCTTTTATGAAATCGTTATGCTGCCCAACGGCGAAGTTGTTTTGCAGCGCTCGGATGAAAAAGGCGAGCCTTTGATACGCATCAATTTTTCGGAAGAGGCGCAATACTATCTGCGTGAAGGCAGTATGGATGTTGCCAAGGCGATGATCGATGCGGGCATTGACGCGGTAGAGTTACTCGGTAATGAGCGCCCCGCCGAGGAGGAAGACCTCGAGCAAAGGGTGCTGCACTAAGTTGTTTTTTCGGCGCTCGTCGTGCCGCTATTCTTCACTGTAGAGATTCCGCCCATAGTTGAAAGATACAGTCCATGACCTGCAGTACCCCCGTTTGATTGTCTCCCCTCCTTCTTTCCAAGCCCATAAACGTTGTCAGTGAGTTCGGATAACTCCGGTGTAAACCCCTTCAATGGCGAACTCCTGTTCACGCAAATCGACGGTAATGGGCTCGAACAGCTCATTTTCTGGCAATAGGGAGATAACGTAGCGGCTGCGGGTTTTTTTCAGGCGTTTGACCGTCACTTCATCTTCAATGCGGGCAACAACGACCTGACCGTTCTCGGCGACGGGTGTTTTGTGGACGGCGAGCAGGTCGCCATCACATATGCCAATGTCGCGCATACTCTCGCCACGCACGCGTAAAAAGAAATCGGCTGGGGGGTGGAATAGTTTAGCTGGCACCTCGCAGTAATCGTCAATATTCTCTTCTGCCAATATCGGGTTACCCGCAGCAACGTGGCCAACGATGGGTATACCTTTAGGGGCCTTGTTGTTATCGACGATGCGAATGCCGCGAGAGGCACCGGGAATCATTTCAATAGCGCCCTTGCGATGCAGGGCGCGAAGGTGTTCTTCCGCGGCATTTGCGGAGCGAAAGCCGAGTTCATTCGCGATTTCTACGCGAGTTGGGGGAAACCCCGTGTCTTCGATATGACGCTGAATTAACTCGACAATTTCTTTTTGTCGAGCGGTAAGATCTTTTGCCACGATGGTCACCCCTGGATCGATTGCGGTATGTTTTAATCAGTATACTGTTATTTTATCCAGTGCCAAGTGATAAGAACTATTTTAATAGAGGTAATTATTGGTGCCGGTGAGGGGTGTTTATCCCGCTAGCGATTACTAGTCTAAGGAGCTTGTGCCGGTGGCTACAGTCGGTGAGCTTTCTGTCGAGCAAAAATAGTTGTGCGTGCGGGGTGACAAGGCCTGAGTCAGGGCGGGGATTTTTACAGCGGGAGCTGGTTCGGTTTAATTTGTCACCTGGCAGCTTGAATTATTGTCAGGTGCCTCACCTTACCTCACTTAACTCAGCTCGCAGTCCCTTTCGACCGTCAGGAGTTCAGCTACGCGTTGTAACAGGGTTTTAGCGCTATAGGGTTTGTGCAATATGTCCTGGGGGTGCCTGTCTATAATTTCATCGCTGTGATGATCACCTGTAAAACCGCTGGCGAGTTGAGTAATGACCTGGGGATATTCTTCGTGAACGATGGCGAGAAGTTGGCAGCCGTCCATACCCGGCATAAGAACATCGGAAATCAGTAAGTCTATAGACTCGCGGGCTAGAATTTTTAGCGCTTCTGGGCCGCTGTCTGCGGTGATAACGCGGTAGCCCTGCTGACTTAAAATTGCTTCATTTAAAGCCAGTAGGGCGATTTCGTCATCGACAACCAACAAAGTAGCATGGCATTTTGACTGGGGTTGTTCGGTGGGGGTACTGTCGTTTTGCCCATGTTCAATGGTCTGGGCACGGGGGAAGTAAAAAACAAATTGAGTTCCCTGGTCGAGCTCTGAATACACTTTAATGGCTCCCCCGCTCTGCTTAACAAAGCCGTAGACCTGGGATAAGCCTAGACCTGTCCCCATCGTGCCCTTGGTGGAGAAAAAGGGATCGAACACCTGTTCGAGTATTTCATTGCTCATGCCACAGCCGGTGTCGGTGATACTGGCGAGCACATAGTCGCCAGGGGGCAGTTGTAGTGCCTGCCCATCGATGGTGCCAATTTCTTCATTGCGGGTGCGAATGCTCAGTTGGCAATGCTCGCTGCCCTCCATTGCGTGCATGGCATTTATGCACATGTTGAGGATGGCATCTTCCAGTTCACTACTATCGACACTGACGGGCCACAGCGTATCACTTAGGCCCATTACCAGGGCAATACGAGGGGTGAGAGTTTTCCCCAACATGTGTTGCTGGTCGCGCAATATTGCGTTGAGGTCGATGAGTTCCGTGGTGGGGTTGGCTTCGTTACGTGCAAAAGTCAGTAGACGCTGGGTGAGCTTGGCGCCGCGTTGGCCCGCGTGAGTAATTTCACGGGCGTATTTCTCCAGTTTTGGCTGCTGGCTGAGTGCGCTTTGTAGCAGCTCGGAATAGCCGGAAACAACGCCGAGCATATTATTGAAATCATGGGCAATACCACTGGTGAGCTTGCCCAATGCATCCATCTTTTGGCTGCGTCGCAGTTGTTCTTCTCGCTGCTTGATCTGGCTTAAATCCTGGCAGGTAGCAATAAAGCGACGCTTACCGCCCTTGACGACACTCAGTTCGGCAACAGCCAGGCGAGTGGGGAAGAGATCACCATTTTTGCGCACAGCCAGTATTTCGGTGCCACTGCCAATGATACTGCTATCGCCGGTTTGCAAATACTTCGTCATATACTGAGAAAAAGCACTGCTATGGGGCGCTGGAAGTAATTGTTCGACCTTGCGTTCAATAATTTCATTGGCACTATAGCCAAATAATTTTTCTGCAGCCTTGTTGAAAGTCAATATTGTACTGGACTCGTCGACGGTGATAACGGCTTCCAGCATTGAACTGAGAATGTCTCGTTGTTCGGCTGCGCTTTTTGTTAGTGCCGCCTTGGCCTCTCGCTCCGTGGTGATGTCACGTAAAATAGAGCCGCAACCCACTAAATTAGCCGCTTCGTCAAAGAGTGGGGTGTTATACCACTGGCAGTAAATAATGCGGCCGTCTTTGGTGAGGTTCTTCGAAACAAGGCTTTCACTGCCGGAGCGCGTGTACAGGCCTGAGATGTGCTGATCGAGTTTCAAATCCAGCTCTGGTGGGGCGAGGAACTGGGGTGATTTACCTCTTGCTTCTGAAAAAGTGTAGCCAAACATCTTTTCTGCTGCTTTATTCCAGCCGGTAATCTCCCCATTAGATTCAACTTTGTCCCATTCGATAATCGCCAGAGGCGATTGATCGCGGTAGACCTCAAGGCGCTGGGTAGACGCCCGTAGTTCTTCTTCCATTAATTTTCGCTTGTGAATGGGTACACCTTCGGCAACGAGCTGAATAACACGGCCATTTTTATCACGCACTGGGCAGATATTGAGCTGTGTCCAGAATAAGCCCCGTGGCGAATAACCCTGTATATCACGGCTGGTCGTTTTTCCAGCAAGCGCCTGGCCGAGATCACTTTTGATGAGCTCCTGGACTTGCGGGTCATAATTCCACCAGAGGCAATCCCAAAACTTCAAGCCAATGACATCGCTCATGGCGATGTTGCTGGCTTTCAGTGGCGTGTCATTGGTAAAAACCAGGGTGCCATCACAGTTGAGAATACCCGTGGTGGTGTGCAGCCCGTTGAGCAAGGTTTGCATCTGCTCGTGGACCGCTTTCGCCCTTTCGCGCAAACGGTATTCTTCACTGACGTCGTGAAAAACTAATACCATGCCGATAACTTCATTATCAAGATTGCGGATGGGGGCAGCCGAGTCGGCGATATGGTGTTCAATACCATCTTTGGTCAGTAATGTGGTGTGATTGCTGAGATGAATGGTTTCCCCCTTGCTGATGACTCTAGTTGCAGGGTTGTCTATGGGTTCTCGTGTGACGGTATCAATCAGCGGTAGCACTCTGTTTAGCGGCTGGCCCTGGGCTGCATTTGTGGACCACGCCGTTATCTGCTCGGCCACCGGGTTCATTTTAAGGATACGCCCCTCGGCATCGGTGGTGATTACCCCATCGCCAATACTATCGAGAGTGACCGCTAGTTCCTGTTCGCGGTGGTAGGACTCCTTGAGAGCGTCTTTTTGTGTGCGGGCAACTTTGCGCAGGGCTTTGCGCAGTTGGCGAAATTCTTTAAAGAAGCCTTTTTCAGGCACGTCGGTGAGGGGCTGGCTACCGTCATAGGCCTGTAGGTCCCGGGTTAGCCGAGCGATGGGCCGAGTGATTCTACGGGTGAAGAAATAGCTACTGCCGAGCAGTAGGAGGGCTGTCCCAGTGTTTACCAATAATAGCTGGGTAGTGTTGCTGTCGATGAGCTGCAGGTCTGATGTTACTTGTATCTGCTCGGGTATCTGCTGGGGCTGGTTTGTGAGTAATAGACTGACTAGCGTATTAAGAGTAAGGGTGAGCAGGATGGTTAGGGCTATTTGCAAGTGCAATTTCATTAAAGCTTCTCTTCGTCACCATTCAATAATGAGATCCAGCTAATATGCATCCATCCTTGGCGTTCAGGCTATTATGTGCGCCTAGTTAAGCAGGCAATTTTTATAATTAAGCATCTGCTTTTTTGTCAAGCGAGTCAACGTGGTGGCTATGCTTGTCGCTATCATCTAGAGGCTTCGATCACATAATGGCAATATCTTTCGAGAGTAATGAATGAAGACTAAATCGATAAAACTACTTACCGCCCTGATCTCGCTATTGATTGGATACGCCATCGTACATAGCTTAAGCCCCAGGCAAGAGGAGCCCTTGGCTGTAGTAAATCCAATCTCTGAAGTGTTTGAATTTAACAATGACAGGGAGTTAGAGCTGGAATGCGTCTATGGTAATGCGCCCTACGAGGTACATTTCTCGGCCTATCAACAGGCAGCCCTTAAAACCGAGGCGGGCAAATTACCACGGGTTTTTTGCCATAACTTACCTAGCCTGGGGGCGACCAAGATTACTCTTGACTTTATTGATAGCTCCCTCCGCGACAAGTCGGTGGCACTCAAATTTTTCCACCATGGCGCTAGCCTTCCTCCCGCAGAGGCATTAGCCAGTGGCGAGATAATCAGTGAAAGTGTTCACAATGCTATCCCCCGGGGGCTTATTCAAAGTCGTCTCGACTTTTCACAAGTAGGGTTTTATACCCTGAGGGTTGAGTTTGGAGGCGGTGTTGGCGCAGTTGATGAAACCGTGATCATTCCATTTGAAGTGGGCACAGAACTATAAAAATAGGAGTTTCCATGAGTGAGTTGATTTTACAGCGGGATCAGGGTGCGATTCGATTTATATCGATGAATCGCCCGGACAAATTGAATGCTATGAGCGAGGCACTGGTCGATGAGCTCGCAGAGCAACTGAGTATTGCCGATGCCGATCCTGCCGTTGCCGTTATTGTGATCAGCGGTGAGGGCCGGGCCTTCAGTGCCGGGGCCGATTTGTCCGACTGGGATGCCGATAATCCTGGCCCGGCCAGAGAGGTGGCAGTGGGACTGACTCGAGTGATGGCGTTTTATCGCCAACTGGTGACAATGAATACGCCGCTGATTGCGGCTGTACAGGGCTATGTGCTCGGCGGCGGCTGTAACCTAGCCATTAGCTGTGATTTGGTGGTGGCGGGGGAGTCGGCGATTTTTGGCTATCCCGAGGTACGTTTAGGTTTGGCGGCAACAGGTGTGACGCCCAACCTGGTGCATCAAATAGGCCGTAAAGCTGCCTTTGAATTACTCACCCTGTGTGAAAATATTGATGCGCAACAAGCTCTGGGTTTTGGCATGATTAATCGTATTGTGCCCGATGATCAGGTGTTAGCAGTGGCGACAGCAATGGCCGAGCAACTGGCAAGTTTTAATAGCGATGCCCTGTGGCTAACTAAGCAGACTCTGCGACGCGCTGCAGACCTGCCCCTGGATAGGGCGATAGACCTGGGTCTGGATATGGGGTTTGCGGCAAAAATGTATTCGTAAAAAATATTATATTGTTTGTAGAATAAAAAAAACCGACAAATAAATAATATTATTTGTCGGTTTTGCGGTTATAAATAATGGCTTATTTTGTATCGATATTATAATTTTTTGTGATACTCATAAAGCGGCTAGCCAACCAGTGTACAAAACCCATGGTGGGTCGAATGGTCGGGCTATCACCGTGGCGGTCAAAGTAGTAGCTGTTTGATTTTTCACAGTCGCCAAATTTGAAAATAGTCAAATGGGTACGACCTTGAACCTTCTCAAAGTTGCGGTCATTGGACGATTTCTTCACTTCAATATAGTTACCGCCACGCTTTTTAGCGGTGCTGATACAGCGCACCAGGTGCTTGGACTGGGTGTCGACCATGCCGAACCACGAAGCAGTGCAGACACTGTAGGGGCCGAACATCAGGAAGAAATTGGGGAAGCCGGGAACAGTCGAACCCTCATAGGCCTGGTAGCGATTTTCTTCCCAGTAATCACTTAAATCGACACCACTTTTACCTTCTACTCTAAAGGTTGGCACGCTGCCTTTCTGGAAAACTTCAAAGCCGGTGGCGCAAATCAAGGTGTCGATTTCACGCACGGTACCGTCGCTGGTGATCATGGCGTTTTCGGTGATTTCACTAATCGGCGTGGTCACCAAATCGGCATTGTCACGGTTAAAAACCGGATAAAACTTGGAAGTAAAACTGGGTCGTTTACAGCCAAAGTCATATTTGGGAATCAAAGCTTCCTGGGTAGCGGGGTCGTTGACCTGGCTGCGAATATGTTTAACACAGATGTTTTGCAGTTGTCGCCCGGCCGGTGCGAAGTACTTATTAAAAATAAGCAGGTTAATCATGACCACGTCGGTAAACAAGATGGTTAGCTGACGGGCAATATTTTGCAGGCCGGGAATTTTCGCAAAGGCCTTTTGCAATTTTGGTCCGAAGGGCAATTCCTTTTTCGGTAGCAACCAGATAGCTGTGCGCTGGTAGACGTCGAGAGATTTCACTTTGTCGGCGATTTCAGGCACCAACTGAATACTGGTGGCACCGGTGCCAATAACGGCGACGCGTTTGCCCTCTAGTTCATAGGAATGATCCCAACGGCCGGTGTGAATGGTTTTCCCTTCGAATTTTTCGATGCCCTTGATGAGTGGTAATTTTGGTAGGGTCAGGAAACCTGTGGCGCTAACAATATAGCGCGATACATAGGTATTGCCGGCCTGAGTGCGGGTGATCCAGACATTATTGATTTCATCGTAGATGGATTCGGTGACGTCCTCGTTATAACGCATATGGGGGCGTATGCCGTATTTTTGCGTGCAGTGGTCGACGTAGGCCTTCATTTCTTTACCGGGCGCGTAAAGGCTGGACCAGTTGGGGTTCTGCTCAAAGGAAAAGGAATAGCTGAGTGAGGGGATGTCGACAGCGAGGCCGGGATAGGTATTGTCGCGCCAGGTGCCACCGACATCATCGGCCTTTTCGAGGATGACGAAGTCGCCGAGGCCGTCCTTTAGCATGCGAATACCGGCGCCAATGCCGCAAATGCCGGAGCCAATAATCACGGTCTCGTAATCGATCAGGGGTTTTTCCGCCTGGGGCGGTAGATCAAGTACATGATCTAATGCTGTTTCTGTCATGGTAATGCCTTTAGGTTTAGTAGGTTTTCTTAATACGTAGATATAATTTTGTGGTCAGTGCTTTTATCTGAGCGCAGTCTTAATCTGGCGTATATCGCCGAGACTTACACGCTGAGATAACATTGATAATTAAACACATCGCCCAATACTAGCACCCTTGCCTATTCTTCCGTAAGGCTCATTTGTGACTCGATATTGTGTGACTTGCGAGGGTCGGTATCGACAGGGAAGGGTGTCTAATAGACCGGGATTATTGAACTTAAGCGGGGCTTGAAGTCTTTGCGGCGTTGCACAAGGCAAGGCCCTTGCCGCTGTTTAGTCTCACGGGTTAGCATGGCCGAGTAATGAATAAATAATTACCTTAACTCAATAGGAAGAAACTAATTATGTCGGCAAGTGAAATTGAAGGACTTATAGAGCAGCTCAAAGCCAATCCCCTGGGCGGTACACTCGATGAAATGCGTGCCCAGTTTGATGGCATGGCTTCCCCCGTAGCGGATGATGTAGAGGTTAAGTCCATCGACGCGGGTGGCGTACCCTGTGAATTACATACCCCCCCGGGTGCGGATACCCAACGAATTATCATGTACGTTCACGGCGGTGGTTATGTGATTGGCTCATTGAGCAGCCATCGTGCGGTGGTTGCCGAATTGGCTCGAGCCGCGGGCTGTCAGGCTCTGGCTGTGGATTATCGACTGGCGCCCGAGCACGTTTATCCGGCGGCAGTGGATGATTCGATTTGCGCCTATCTTTGGTTGCTAAACACTGGTTATAGTGCCGATAAAATTGTTATCGCCGGTGATTCCGCAGGCGGCGGCTTGACCGTCGGTACCCTGGTTGGCCTGCGTGAAGGTGGCCACTCACTCCCCGCGGCTGGTGTTTGTATTTCGCCCTGGGCCGACCTGGAAGCGACGGGCGAAACCTATCAAAGCCGCAAAGATATTGACCCCATGGTGAACTACGAGCTGATTGCCCCCATGGGCAAGGTGTATATCGGTGCCGGTGATATCAAGGCACCGACCGCCTCGCCGATTCACGCCGATTTATCGGGCCTGCCACCCCTGTTGATTCAGGTTGGCTCTGCCGAAACGCTGTACAGTGATTCCGAGACCCTGACTAAAAATGCCAAGGCGGCCGGTGTTGAAGTGATTTTGGAGGAGTGGCAGGACATGATTCACGTCTGGCATTTGTTCTTTCCGCAATTGAGTGATGGCCGCAAGGCGATTTCGCGCATTGGCGAATACGTGAAAGAAAAAACTGCGGCCTAATAAGGTACTGTAAACAATAAAAAGCCCTGGCTGTAATGGTACAGGGCTTTTTTTGCACTGTTTCTTTTTGAAGAAAAACTATTGTGAATAATTACTGTGGTTTGCTGGCAACCGCCATAAGGGCGGGCCAGGGCAGGGCTATTGGTTCTTCTGAAGTGTCGACAGCGGCGATGATTTCCTGGTGTATCTTCTCGCGATTCTCCGCATCCTGGGCCTCAAGTAACATCGCGGTGCGCACGGTGCTTTTGTAGATAGTGTCAAGTAGCTCTTGCCCCGACGTGGGCTGCCAATTGAGCACCCGCTCACTAATGTCAATTTCGTTAAAGCCGGCTTTTTCCAGCGTTTTTTGGCTCTCTGTCGGCTCGCTAAAGCGGAAAAAGGGTGGGGCCTCCGGCAGGGCAACATCCATGGAGCCGTGGCGAACAATAGCACCGAGGACTAACTCGAAAAATGCATGTTTCTCGGGTGGCGCCCAAACCGTAAAGGCGAACTTGCCGCCGGGTTTGAGTATGCGCCAGGCCTCGCTAATTGCCTTGTCGGGGTCGGCCATGTGCAAGAGGCCAAAGGGGCACGCGGCGGCGTCGAAAAAGCCACTGGGGAAAACCAGGTGCTCGGCATCGCCCTCGTAAAATAGTGCGCGGGGGTAGTTGCGTGAGGCCTCGTCTATCATTGCCGACGAAAAGTCGACCCCGGTGGCAATAGCGCCGCGGGCCTGGGCTGCGCCAGCGGTATAACCCGGTCCGGTGGCGATATCCAGAAATACCGTGCCCGCTGTAACTTCGACGGCATCGAGCAGGGGCTCGACGACCTGTCGGGTTATTTGCCCTGCGAAGTCACCGTAGTCTCTGGCCTTTTGATTCCAGCCCTTGAGTTCGAGATCCTTAAAGTTATCCACTGCTGTCATCTTTGTTCCGCCACTGAGTTTGTGCAATTGGGGCGTGCAATTATAGCCGTCTTATCGTGGATATATAGCCGTGACAGGATCTGGCTTATGCATCGCTATCGGCTACTGTAATAAATTCAATGACTGCCTTGTCAGTCGGAGGATGTATGGAAAACCTCAGCCATTTAGGGAGCCTCTGAATAAGTCTGGGCAAAGTAGAGGGCGAGCTACAATGTTTAGATTCAAGGCGTAAAGTGTATGAAATAGCGAGCCGAGCTAGCCGTTGTGGTGATGGGTACTGCCTAGGTGAAACAGCATATTTGCACCACAGAAGTGTTCTATACCCTGATGTTTAGCGCCTTCTGGCTTAACGTGGCGGTGCCCATATCCATTAAATGGTGGAAGCCCAGGCTTTTCGCCGCTCAGGCAAAGGCATAAGGCTATTCTCGGGTGACTCGCGGTTTAGGGCCTGTTGTGAGTTTAGCTAGCAAAGCCATGATGGCGATGCTCCAGACAATCATGGCACCGCTTGGCAGGTCTAAAAGCGCAGATAGAATCAAACCAAGGCCATAGCCCGCTGCACCTATTAGATAAGCGCTTAATAAGGTGTTTTTGCTACCAATACTACCGAGAGCGGGAATAATCAGACTGGCAAAAACCAGATAAACACCGATTAACTGCACTGAGCTGGTGATGGCTAATGCGAATAAGAGGTAGAAGCCAAGGTGTTGCAGGCGCTGTCGGAAGCGAAATTGGATCAGCAAAATAAAGCCCGTTACCAAAGCCGTCGGCAGGATTTGCTCCCAGGTGATCCAGAGAATCTGTCCCACCAGTAAATCTTTAAGGGATTCACCGCCGTGGGGGTTGTCCGCCAGAATTAAAATACTGGCGCTAGCGGCGAGGACAAATATTGCCCCGATGAGGGCCTCTTGGCACTCCTGATAGTACTTCTCCAGCGTGTTTAACAGCACTGCAGCGAGCGAGGCACTGCCAAGCGCCGCTAGCTGTACTTGCCAGTCATAGATGTCCCCGCCGAAGCGGTAGGCAGCAATTACCCCCAGTCCGGCAATTTGGGCAATCGCCAGGTCAATAAAAATAATACCGCGTTTAAGGACCTCTTGTCCCAGTGGCACATGGGTGGCCAATATCAACAGGCCCGCTATAAATGCTGGCCCAAGGATCGCAATATCAAGGCCTTCAAAGTTCATGATTCAGCACTCAATAATTGCTGTAAAAGCCTGTCGAACCACTGGGTCAGGTTTTCATTGTCGGAGGGGCTAAAGTCTAAGCTAACAACGGGAAGCCCCGTTTTTTTCGACAGCCAGAGGGCCGGCTTATCACTTTTATAGCCGGCGTGCAGAAGCATGTCGGCCGGACTCTGTTCTAACTGGGCAAGGACCTTCGTCAAATGACTGCTGCTGGGGGGAATGCCCGGTCGGGGTTCCAACACGGCGAGCCTCTCTAAACCGAGCCAGCGCTCCAGATAGACCCAGCTATTGTGACTGACGACGATGCGCTTGCCCCGCAATTGCTCGCTTTGCTTTTGCCATCGAGAAATAGCCTCACGCCATTGCAGGGTAAAACTTTGCAGGTTTTCTCGGTAGTGATGTTGGTTCGCGGGATCAATTGTTATCAGGGTGGCTGCCAATGCCTCCGCAACTTGTTGGACGCGGTAGGGGTCAAGATGAATATGTGGGTTACCCGTGGCATGAATATCACCCAGGCTGCGATCAAGTACTGTTGGCTTTTCCAGTAGGGCGACATGATCCGTTGCCATAAAGTAAGCTGCTTGCCTGACTTGAATCTTGGCGTTGCCTGATTTACGCAGTAATAGGGGCAGCCAGCCAACTTCCAGCTCCGCCCCCGTGCACACCAGCATATCGGCACGCCGTACTTTGGCAATCAGGCTGGGGCGCGCCTGTATATGGTGGGGGTCTTGCTGGGCGGTGGTGGCACTATAAACTTTGGCCGTATCGCCAGCCAAAGTCCGCGCGAGGGCTGCCCACTCAGGTTCGCAGGCAAATATATTGAGTTGGGCATGGGCCGTGTTGGCGCACAGCGCTAATAGCAACGCTGCGAGCCAATAGGTATTTTTCCAGTGATGAAAGATCATGCTTTTCTCCTAAAACTGATGAGCAGCGTGGCTGCCGAGGCTCATGGTGTATTGCAGGAGAAGCTGATGGTCAGTCTCTTCGTAGGATTCATCTTGATTATATTGCAGGCGCAGGCGACTAAACTCACTGGGTAGCCATTCCAGCGTGGCGCTGTAGCGTTGGGGGTTGAGGCCCTCATTATTCAGCCCAGCCTCGGCCAGTACATCGCTATCCGAGCCGCGATTGTTACTGTCTAACCAGTCATAACGCAGACCCACCTGCCACTGTGGTTTGAATTTATAAACCGCTTGGGCATACCAGCCTTTTTGATCACCGCTATAACGTGACGTTTCCAGAGGCGGGCCGCTATTGAGCATGACCACGTTACCGTCCTCTTGGCGATCAAAATATTCAAACTGAAATTTAAAATGTCGATTGTTTGGATTGCCGCTGGGAGCCCATTTGTAAACGAGATCGAGCGCGCTGATTTTGCTATCGCCACTAAATGAAGGCGTCTCTGCGTCACCCGTTCCATGGGCGTGTCCACCACTATCTCGGCCTTGTATACTATTTGCCTGCCAATGGCTGAAGCCCAATTGCCAGCTGTGTTCTATACCGATGTCACCGCCTATATCAGCAAATACCGTCCAGGCGCCGATACCATTTTTCGTGCCACCGGCAGGAAAGCGACTGCCGCTGAATAACTCGGTACCCAGTTGCAAAAAAATATCGGTCGGCGCAAGCCAGGTCATTTGCACGCCATCATCAATTAACTGATCGCCGAATAGTCCTCGATAAATTAAGGGGGCATCGGCAAAGTCCCAGGCGTGTGCATGTTGCTGGTTAAGGTAGCCAATCTCTGAAAGGAAGCGACCCGCTTTTAGTGTAAAGCCATTGCCCAGGCCCAGCGTTTGAATAAAGGCTTCTTCTAATTCTGTTTCGGTCTGCCCTTCGTGCTCAGCAAAAGCCAGTGTCATTTTGCCATAAAATTTATCATCAATATTGGCGCTCATAACGAGTTCGCTATGGCCTACCGATAAACCCTTCTCGCCTAAACCTGCTTCATTACCTAGGGCAAAGCCCGGCAATTCATAATCTTCAGGATTATTGTCGAAACTGGCAAAGCGGCCGTCAAGAATGA
>MAAC01018021.1_pt1 | contig 16050 bp, 16 predicted proteins | sample 1115981 | NCBI WGS metagenome assembly MAAC01 (sample SAMN04961126, study PRJNA320927) | seawater metagenome | isolation source: sample BD02T64 sea water enriched with oil for 64 days | place: USA:Gulf of Mexico | collected 2013-07-27 | reverse complement strand
AGTTTGAGATCAAAATGTTTTCTGTTCCCGATCTGAGTTAAGGCATCGGTCAGAGATTCAGTTTTTACCTTCTCCAGGTTTTCCTGCAGGTTGTCTATTTGGCTGGAAGACTGTTGAAGCTGATTTTGAAGGGCTTTGTTTTTTTCAGTTATTGCTGCGGTTTCGCGGATAATTTCAGAAACAAATTTATTAAGAGAGGCAGGACTGTTTTTCCCTGAAAAATTACTGGAAATATCTGTGGCAAGGCTGGTGATCTTTTCCCCGAAAATTTCGGTATCACTTCCAGCATCACCTATATGCTCAATAACCTGTTTCAACGTCTCCTGGAGCTTCTCCCCCGCTTCCTGGATATGTTCGCTCTGCTCTTGATGAGAGAGATAAAACCTAGTGTAGAGGGCATTTGACACTTCGACAGGAAACAAGTCGTCGCCCTTAATAATTTCGTCTATTGCTGCTGTAAGGGGAGGGTTTTTGCCACTCACATAGTCATACCAGATCGTGTAGTTCGGAGGCGTAGACGGGATACCTCTTTGCGTCATAATTTTGATGGCTTGCCCGGTATATTCCTGAGCATTTGCAAAACTATCTGCGACCAGCATTTCCGGCTTTCCCTTAAAGATTTGTTTAAATCATTAAACTCATATCTGAGCTTTGCAGTGGTTAGCCATTTATTGGTGATTTTTACCAAAACTACAACATCGATTATCAGGTGAATAACTGTTTAATGCCCCACAGAGATCACAATATTGTTAAAAACATCGAGTGCTTCAGTAAGACTGCGAGATCGCTTCAGTCGTTTCTGGCCTTTGAAAATCGTGAATTCATCGTACTTATTTTTATGTCCCTTGGATTTGATGACCGCAAACAAGGGAGTTTCATGAGCATGTCTGAATATAGAAAAAACGGCGCAGTCATTTAATAGATCAATCGCATAATCGCGCCATTCACCCTTAGCCACTCTTTGACTGTAAACAGATAGGAGGAGTCCGAGTTCACTTCGGTTAAAAGTGACATGAAGAGAAGATTTTTTTCTCTTGTTCAGATAATGGACGGACGTCATGTAATCTTTACTCCGCTATTCTCCTTACAAGATGTAGCGTGGCTGATTTTTTGTTAAAGGTCTATATATTTGGTCAATAATTGGTGATTTTTTAAGAGCGCCAGATGTCTAGTTCCCGGATGCTATCGCAGGCTGTAACGATTGCTGGCTATGGTAAACGGTTGTTTGGGAACTGGCTTCTTCATACGGAGTTTCATAACAGGTTACGCCGCCAATGTTTCTATAGCAGTATAAATTCTCATACCCGGTATTTGCGAGACCGTTTTCAATCTCCTCGTCCCGGCAATAAGCTTCACCTTTGGATGTGTAAAGAATGGAACAGTCTTTGGCGACGGCCCAGCTGACAAAATGATCTGTAATTGTCTTGTCGGTGTGGACGAGTGTACCGACGCTGGCTGCAACTGTAACAGGATCAGTTAAACTGCACCCTGTCAGAGAGGAAAGAGTGAAAAAACACGCGAGAAAAATACCAAAAAAGCGTTTCATAATTTTGCCTAGTTTTAAGTCGAATATACACTGACGATAAGCCAAGTATGACATCGACAAAATGTCCCAAGTAATATCTTAAGGGGCTTTGGTAAATAAAATATTAGGATTTTAGGGGAAGCCGTTGTTAGATAACCGATCATTTTGGTTATTGGCGATTGTTGAGAAGGCAAAGTTTCTATATAAAGTTCAACGAATTTCGAGCGCAGTTTGATTTGTTTGTCTCATGAAGAGACTATCAAGGATAAACTGCACTGTTCGTAAACCGAGGGATAATTAATTCGTGGCTGATATTTTTCAGGAAATCGAAGAAGATCTGAAACGTGAACGCGTTGAAGTTCTGTGGAAAAAATACGGAAACTGGGTCATTGGCGCAGCAGTAGCAATTGTACTAGCTACCGCCGGGATCAAAGGCTGGGGTAGTTATCAACAGTCAGTTCAGTCTGAGAAGTCAGAAACCTTCGCTGCAGCGTTTGAGCTAAGCGAAGCTGGCAAAACGGACGAAGCTCAAACCAAATTGGAAAGTTTATCAAGCGAAGACGACGGCTACGGTACGCTTGCACGCTTTGAACAGGCCCGGATGCTTTCTGATAAGGGTGACACCTCTGCAGCCGTTAAAATCTGGGATGATATTGCCAAGAGTGATCCCCCTATCCAAAAGCTCAAAGATGTCGCTTCCCTGTTGGCTGCGATGCATTTGGTTGAAGACGGAGACATTACAGACGTTAAGCAACGTCTGGCGAGCCTCTCTGTTGCAGGGGCCCCGTTTCGGTTTAGTGCTCTTGAGTTGCAGGCTTTGGTCGCTCTTCGAGAGGGAGATAATGCTGCTGCGCGCGCATTCTTCCAACAGCTTGCTGACGACACTGAGGCACCAAATGGCATAAGAGGACGTGCCGTTCAAATACTTGAGAGCTTGGCGGAGTAGTATTGATGTTGTTGGATATGCGGAAAGTCCTGTTCATACTGGGACTAGGATTTGTACTGACCGGGTGTAGCCTCTCTGATGGATGGTTCGGTGATGAAGAACTCCCGCCTTTGCCCGGGGCGCGAATTTCCATCCAGTCCGTAGATAAGGGGCTGACCGCCGATCCGACAATATCAGATCAACGTATTGTTTTGCCCCAACCCTTTACGAACACCTATTGGACACATAACGGCGGGAATCCTGCACATGCGATGTTCCATCTGTCTCTCGGAGATTTGCCGCGTGAGAGTTGGAATGATGATATTGGAGAGGAAAGTGATGGAGACGAGCTTATCCTTGCACAGCCAATTGTCGTAGAATCCGTGCTCTTCACAATGGATGCGCGCTCCACAGTAAAAGCCTTTGATCGTTTGACAGGAAAAGTTTTTTGGGAAAAAGATCTCGATCCGGAAGATGAAGACGATGGTTTCTTTGGCGGTGGCATAGCCTACGCCGATGGCCGAATTTTCGTTACCACCGGATTTGCACGAATTTTTGCACTGGATGTAAGGTCAGGGGACGTTGTCTGGACACAGAATGCGCCTGCACCTATGCGCGCTGCGCCAACAGTCAATGGGGGACGCGTATTTGTCATAACCCTTGATAATCAAACTCTGGCGCTTGCTGCAGATGATGGGCGCCGTCTCTGGAGCCATGTCGGTGTACAGTCAGAAACCAGCTTGCTGGGTGGCGCGAGTGCTGCGATTGCAGGCCGTAAACTGATTGTTCCCTACTCTTCGGGTGAGATCGTTGCAATCGATGTCATTGAAGGTGAAGTCGAGTGGACGCTTGATCTATCATCGATTAAAAAGACTGATCCGCTTACCGATCTTGCCCATATTCGTGCGATGCCTGTTATTGACAGGGATCGTGTTATCGCGGTAAGTCACTCTGGCCGAATGGTCGCCATTGATTTGAAAGAAGGTGTCCGGCTTTGGGATACTGATATTGGCGGTGTACAGATGCCGTGGGTAGCGGGAGAATTTATATATGTTCTCACCAATGATTCCCAGGTTGCGGCAGTTAGACGTCAGGATGGTCGTATCCGTTGGGTACAGCCTTTGCCACGTTACATGGATCCAGAAGATCGAAAAGATTTAATCGTTTGGCAGGGGCCTGTTCTTGCGAGCGATCGGTTGATTACCGCCGGATCACATGGCGAAGCCATTTCACTTTCTCCCTATACCGGAGAAATCTTGGGTTATCTAGAATTACCGGACGGAGCAGCAATGCCACCAGTTATTGCTGGCAATAGCTTGTACTTCCTGACAGCAGAAGCTGAAATTATCGCGATGCAATAAGCCACTAGGCTTATCAGCGAGAGAAAGACTAAAGTAATGACTTTCACAGTTGCTATTGTGGGCCGCCCTAATGTGGGCAAGTCGACACTATTCAACCGTCTTATCGGCAAACGTATGGCGTTGGTCGATGACCAGCCAGGTGTTACGCGAGATCGTCGGGAAGGTGAAGCTTACCTTTTTGATCGACGTTTTCGTATTATCGATACTGCTGGGCTGGAAGAAGCCTTCGATGGCAGCCTTGAAGCAAGAATGCGTCAGCAGACAGAGCGTGCGGTAGAAGACGCAGACCTTGTGCTTATGCTTATTGATGCACGGGTTGGCGTGATGCCTATTGATGAGCATTTTGCAAAGCACCTGCGCCGCGGTAAAACCCCAATCGCTTTGATGGCGAACAAGTGTGAGGGAAAAGTCGGCGATGAAGGCCTGATAGATGCTTATCGACTTGGTTTGGGAGAGCCGATCCCGTTCTCTGCTGAGCATGGTTTGGGTAGCAGTGATCTCTACGATGTTATTAGTGAGCATATGTTGAGCGCGATCGAAGCGAAGGCTACTGCTGAGGTTCGTGTTCCTCCAAAAGACAAAATTCCTGAAGACAAACATCTGGACGATCAGTCTGAAACTCAAAACGATGAAGATTTGGGAGAAGATGAGTTTGAAGGGTTTGAAGAAGGGGAAAAAGAACGCGGTCCTCTTCAGCTTGCCATTGTTGGCCGTCCGAATGTTGGTAAGTCGACCTTGATCAACAAATTGATTGATGAAGATCGCCTTTTGACCGGACCTGAATCCGGAATTACCCGCGATGCTATTGCCGTGGAGTGGGAATATAAGGGGCGACCTCTAAAGCTTGTTGATACTGCTGGCTTGCGACGACGCTCAAAAATTGAAGATAAGATCGAAAAGTTATCTGCGTCTGATACCATTCGTGCATTGAAATACGCGCAAGTGGTTGCTCTGGTTCTTGATCCGGACGGCGTGTTGGATAAACAGGATTTGACCATTGCCCGTCATGTGATTGATGAAGGGCGTGCACTTATTATTGTCATCAACAAGTGGGATATCTGTAAAGATAAAGATGCTGTGATGCAGCGGTTAAAAGACCGCCTTTTGACATCACTACCTCAAGTCAAAGGTATCCCTGTTGTTACAATCTCAGCCCTCAAAGGGCACAAGCTCAACAAGATGCTGGATATGGTGTTGGATGTTTACGACATCTGGAACATCAGATTGCCAACGGCTGGCTTGAACAGATGGCTGGCTGAACTTCTGGAGAGGCACCCGCCGCCCGCACCAGGCGGAAGGCGTATTAAGCTGAAATACATCACTCAAGCGCGTGCTCGACCGCCGACCTTCGCCATTTCCTGTTCTTTGCCTGAAGATCTCCCGGCTTCCTATACAAGGTTTCTAGAGAACAATCTTCGTCAAACCTTTGATATTCCGGGAGTGCCGCTAAGAATGCATATGAAGAAGGGGGATAACCCCTACGCTGGTAAAAAGAAACGTAATCAATAACGTAAAAGGGCCGCAACTTGCGGCCCTTTTACGTTTCAAAATGTATGCTTATCAGTCTTCTCTGATATCAATAATCTGACCGTTAACCTTGCAGTCAACCGATGCGAGATCAACAAAGCTGTCTGTTATTTCCTCTGGCGCACGGACGGTCATGGGATCTTCACCGGGGAAAGCCTTTTCCCTCATAGAGGTCCTGATTGGTCCTGGGGAGATTAGGTTAGCTTTGACGTTGGTTTTTTCTAGTTCGCTGGCATAACACTGAACCATGGTGCTCAGTGCTGCTTTCGAGGCCTTGTAAAGGCTCCAATAAGCTTTTGGGGTCGAACCAGTGGTCACGAAAATTGCGCGGCCTGCATCTGATTTTTTTAACAGCGGGTCCAAGCTTCGAATTAATCGATAGTTTGCTGTTACGTTGATATCAAATGCTTCTTGCCAAATTTTAGGTTTGATGTGACCGATAGGAGAAAGGGGACCAAGAGAGCCAGCGTTTCCAACAAGGATATCAAGTTTCCCATAGCGATCAAAAAGAGAAGCACCAAGCTGATCAAGGCCATCCATATCTTTCAGGTCGTGAGGAATAAGGATGGGATTTTTCCCGCCAGCAGAACGAATTTCGTCATCAAGCTCTTCAAGAGCACCAACGGTTCTGGCCATAAGTAATAGTTGGGCGCCTTCTGAAGCAAATCGTTTGGCGACGGCTCTGCCGATACCTCGTGATGCACCAGTTACGAGGGCAAGGCGCCCTTCAAGGCGGCCATTATTCGTCTCGGTCATTTCTGATTCTTTCTATCCGGCTTTTTTCGTAGCTGGCTTTTCCGATTTCAAAAACTCGGGGACGTCAATTACCTGATCTTGGTAATCATCAATCTGAGTTGGATAAAATCCAGTGAAGGGAGAGTCACAATACTGTGGTTCTTTGTTGTTACGGCCCTCAAGGCCCATCGCACGATACATGCCATCTACGGATAGGAACGCCAGACTATCGACCCCAATGTACTTTGTCATTTCTTCTAGGTCCATTTGAGCTGCAAGGAGTTCCTTGGACTTGGAAATGTCGATACCATAGAAATAAGGATAGCCAATCGGCGGAGACGCAATTCGCATGTGTACTTCTTTTGCACCGGCAGCCCGGACCATTTCGACGATTTTAAGTGAAGTGGTTCCCCGAACGAGCGAATCGTCAACGAGAATAACCCGCTTGCCTTCTAGTACGGCTTTGTTCGCATTGTGCTTGAGTTTGACACCAAGGTTGCGAATTTGTTGGCTGGGTTCAATAAAAGTACGACCGACATAGTGGTTGCGGATAATGCCGAGTTCGAAGGGGACACCGGATTCTTGTGAGTATCCAATAGCTGCGGGGACACCCGAATCAGGCACCGGGACAACCACATCAGATTCTATGTGATTCTCGATTGCGAGCTCTTTACCGATGTTTTTTCTTGCCTCGTAAACACTGATACCATCAATGAACGAATCTGGGCGGGCAAAGTAAATATATTCAAAAATACATGTTTGCTGTGGTGTCGGCGGGAAGGGGCGCATGGATTCCACGCCATCATCGGTGATAACGATCAATTCCCCAGGTTCTACGTCGCGGACAAATTCGGCGCCGATAATATCAAGTGCGCAGGTCTCGGAGGCGACGACATAACAGTCTTCAAATTTTCCGAGAACCAGAGGGCGAATCCCGTTGGGATCGCGAACCGCGATAACGCCTTCTTTTGTCATGCAAAGAAGCGCATAGGCCCCTTGGATACGCTGGATGGCATCGATGACCTTACCGACAATGGTATCTTGTATTGAGGTCGCAACGAGATGAAGAATGACTTCCGTATCCATTGTGGATTGGAAAATTGATCCTCGCATAACGAGTTGGTCGCGAATTTTTTGAGAGTTTGTTAGGTTCCCGTTATGGCACAGAGCAAAGCCACCGTCGTGAAGATCAGCAAAAAGAGGCTGTACATTTCTTAAAGCGGTTTCACCAGTTGTTGAATACCGGGTGTGTCCGATGGACGAGCGGCCTTTGAGGCGCTCGATTACTTCTTGTGAAGAGAAGTTGTCCCCAACTAAACCAAGTGCCCGATGGTTGTAAAATTCGTTACCGTCATAGCTGACAATACCTGCTGCTTCCTGTCCGCGATGCTGAAGTGCATGCAAGCCTAAAGTAACGAGCGCTGCAGCGCCTTTGTGACCATGGACGGCATAGACGCCGCATTCTTCGTGGAGTTTATCATCATCATGAAGATCTTCGAGTGTCATGGCTTTAGCTCTCCTGAACTCAGAATAGGAACCATTATTCGCTGCCACTTACGGCTTCGATGGTTTTTTGCATTTGTGTGCGCATAGTGTCGTTGTAGCCAGAATCGCCACCTTCGTCGGTGGGCGCTTTTGATTTTGGATTCATGAGCTGTTGGTACGTTTGGCTCGCATCGTAAACTTGTTTGGCTGCTGCGGCTTGAGCCAGTACTTTTGAAATCGTTTCATTGTGAAATTTCTGAGGCATAAGTTTCACTAGAACGGCTGAGCCCTGTTGAATAGCGGGGCGCGTTTTAGCGCGCTCGACGTCTTCAGGCCAGCCTTCTTCTTGTGGCATCAGAAATACAAATAGGGCTATCCAGGTAATACAGACGATGATACCACCACGTAAGAGGCCAAAAAGGAAGCCGAGTGACCTGTCCAGAGGGCCAAAAGTACTCTCTCTTACATGCCTGCAGATTGATCTGATGAGGACCATCAATAGACCAAGCGTGATAACGAAAAGAGCAAACCCTGTAACGAGTTCAGCAACAAAGGGAATGTTGATGAATTTTTGAACGTGAGGGAGTAGGGGATGGAATCCCCACAGAGTAACAAAGCCTGCTCCGATCCACGATGCAACGGAGAGAATTTCGTGCACGAATCCCCGAAACAAGGCAAAGAGACCTGAAACAACGACAATGCCAATTACGGCGACATCAAACAGTGAGATGGGTAAGTTTTCCATCAATACCTAACATTTTTGCCGGTTAGTTAGCTGCAACTTTCTTAACAGATCTGGCTGCAAACAGTGCAACAAGATCCTGCAGGTGCTCAATCTGTCTTGTATCTAACCCCGAAGTGATCTGATTACAATTCTTCTTTGTGCGGATTGGCGGAATAATTGCATTTTTAAAGCCAAGTTTTGTCGCTTCCTTCAACCTGCTTTCAGACTGGTTAACGGCACGGATCTCACCTGAGAGGCCAATTTCTCCAAATACTACAGTATCTTCGGGAACAGGTATGTCCATCGCTGCGGATATTAATGCGGCGGCTACCGCCATATCTGCGGCAGGTTCGCCGATGCGCAACCCACCTGCGACATTCAGGTATACCTCGTTTCCGGCCAGAACTAATCCGCATCTCGCTTCCAGCACGGCGAGAATCATCGCAAGCCTTCCAGAATCCCATCCGACAACCGCCCGGCGAGGGTTTGCTTGTTGGGAAGGGGATACCAATGCCTGGATTTCAACCAAAACAGGGCGCGTACCTTCCAGCCCAGCAAAAACGGCTGCGCCAGTGACATTTCCTCTACGTTCCGCAAGAAAGAGTGCCGAGGGATTGGCAACCTGCTCAAGACCTTGTTCGGACATTTCAAAGACACCGATTTCATCGGTGGGCCCAAAACGGTTTTTCACCGCGCGTAATATACGAAAGTGGTGGCCACGCTCACCTTCAAAGGTAAGAACAGTATCGACCATATGTTCGAGGACCTTTGGCCCGGCAATAACACCCTCTTTGGTGACATGGCCAACCAACAGGAGGCTGAATCCTCTATTTTTGGCGAGCTGGATTAACTCTTGGGCGGATGCTCTGACTTGGGATACCGTGCCTGGTGCAGAATCCAAGCTATCGACAAACATTGTCTGGATCGAATCAATAACGACGACTTGCGGAGCGTTATTGTCATCAAGTGTCGTTGCGATGTCGCGTACTGAAGTGGCTGAAGCCAGAAGGAAGTCATCGCCTTTGAGGCCAAGACGTCTGGCACGTAAGCGGACCTGATCAATCGCTTCTTCACCAGAAATGTACACGCATCTGGTTCCGGCATTTGTCGTGAGGGCAGCTAAGACTTGCGTAAGGAGGGTCGATTTTCCGATGCCGGGATCGCCTCCGATAAGAACCGCAGAACCCGGGACAAGGCCACCGCCGCAAACACGGTCAAATTCGACATTGTTGCTGATCATACGGGAGACAGGTTTGCTATTCCCCTCTAGGCTGACAAACTCAACCTGTTTTCCTTTACGGACATTCTTCTTAGCCAGACCACCTGGGACAGAGGAAGCTGAACTCGCCTCTTCGGTTATCGAGTTCCACTCTCCACAACCGTCGCACTTTCCACTCCACTTGACGTAATCTGCGCCACATGATTGGCAAACATATCGGGTTACAGCACGTGCCAAGTTAGGTCTCCCTTTCGTTCAAAGTCATGGCTTAGCAGGTGTTCTTGATTTGTTCAAGTGCTTGGCTTGTGTCGCAGGGTATTTTTCTGTTTCCATATACCGTGTTGGTAGCCTTTTGATTTTCTGATACTGGCCTATATTTACAGTCATTTCGAAGGACAGCGTCAAAATACTTTCCTGGCTACATTAATTGGTTCGCGGTACGAATTCCATGGGTACAACAAGGAAGCCGTATTTACCGAGCTTTGATCGTTTCTGAGGCCCATTCGAGTGGCTCAGGCAATTGGAATGGTGAGTAGTCCACGCGCAGTACGTGTCTGTCGATCTCGAATTCTGCAGGAAGGGACCTGTGCAAAGTGAGCATAGCAAGGACAAGTACGTCTCCTGGCTCTGCGGCAGTCAGTTCAGCTTCGTAACAGGCAGCAGTCGACGCCGCTGAACCAGCAGGAACTTTCCCTTCACGATGGCTACCGAGCGCGATCTCCATCGCACCGCTTTCTGCTGTATTTCTGTCGAGATGGACTCGAACAAATAGCATGGATCCCAAAAACTTCGCAGGAGGTTCGCAATGCCAAGTGCCTGATTTCCGTGACCAATTTGAATACCCGGACATTTCAACCCGGTCTTTGACAGTAATTACACGGTCTTGATGCCAAGGTACTCCCCAGTTGGCATCCGCGTTCTTGTCAAAAGAAATGAGGCGAATAGGCCGCATTCCAGACCATGCGGTTCTGATCACTTTGTTGAAAGACGCCGCTTCTATCGCTCGGTATAAAGGGGAGTTACCAGGGATACGGGCTCCGGGGCGGCCATCAAGAGAAGAAAGCTCTTTGAAATTTTTCAGTTCGTTTGACGGAATGGCGTTGCGTAACCAAACTCTTCCATCTCGCTCGAACTCTTTAACTATTTTCGATATTTCAATCATTTTCCGCTGCCTGTCTATATCTGGATCAACCATCGACGGGAAGCGTAATCATGGACAACCTTTAGGTTCATCAGCAGGGTTTGTCGACACGACATTTTTTAGCCGTTTTATTCAGCGGCGCGATCCGTATTTGTCACGCTGACTTTGATTGGACCTTCCAGCAAACCGTTGATGAATTGATGGATGTATGGGTTGTCTGTCGTTTCAAGATTTTCTGTTGGGCCGATCCACGCAATTTTTCCCTGGTAAAGCATGGCGATACGGTCAGATATACGTTTTGCAGAGTCCATGTCATGGGTAATCGTTAATGCCGTTGCGTCGAGCTCTTTAACGGACTGGACGATCAAACGATCAATGACATCTCCCATGACAGGATCAAGCCCTGTCGTTGGTTCATCGAAGAACAGGGTCTCCGGGCTTGTCGCAATGGCCCGGGCCAAGCCGACACGCTTTTTCATTCCGCTTGATAGCTCAGCGGGATTTTTGGTGGCAAAGCGTTCGCCCAGTCCAACTTCGGATAATTTTTCAATGGCGATCTTGTGTGCGTCTTCTCTGGGCATGCCGTGGGCCTGGATTAAGCCAAACGCAACGTTCTCCCATATGGTGAGAGAATCGAATAACGCTGCGTATTGAAATAACATACCAAATTTACGACGTACGCTCTCCATTACACTGCCGTTGAGCCCAACAATTTCCTGCCCGTCAATTTGAATGCTTCCAGAATCCGGCTTGAGTAAGCCGAGAACACATTTCAAAAGGACTGATTTTCCTGTGCCTGAACCACCGATTACAACAAGAGATTCGCCTTCGTGAATATCCAAATCTAGATTGTCGAGCACAATCTTCTTACCGAAAGCTTTGGATAGCCCCCGAATTCTGATTCTAACGGCCTTGTTTGTTACATCGTGCTGATCGGTCATCTGGAGAAAAACAACTCGGTAATGATGTAGTTAAAGGTCAGGATCAGGATGGAGGCGGAAACAACTGCGTTTGTTGTTGCAGATCCAACACCTTGAGCTCCGCCTTTTGAATGGAACCCGTGATAACACCCCATCAACGTAATAATAAAGCCAAATGCGGCAGCTTTAACCAGACCTGAGACAACATCGAGATACTCCATGAAATCGATCGTATTCTTAAGGTAGGTTGCAGGATTAAATCCGAGCTTGTGTACTGAGACGAGATACCCGCCAAAAACGCCAATTGTGTCGGCGACAAGAACCAATATGGGCAGAGTAAGCACCCCGGCGATAACACGTGGAGCTATCAGGTATTTGAAGGGATTTGTCGCCAAGGTGTAGAGAGCATCGATTTGCTCTGTAACGCGCATTGTTCCTATTTCAGCCGCCATAGCCGCGCCAACGCGACCCGCGACCATCAAGCCAGCTAATACAGGCCCGAGTTCACGTGTGATAGACACGATCACAACATTTGGTATAGCGCTTTCGGCCGAGAAGCGGGCAAAGCCAGTATAGCTTTGAAGAGCGAGTACCATCCCGGTAAATATTGCAGTCAGTCCAACAACGGGGAGGGAGTAGTACCCGACCTCGATCATTTGCTTGAGAATGAGTTTTGGATAAAACGGTGGGCGAAAGCAATGTGAAATCGCCGTAGACGCGAAGATTGACAAACGTCCAACAATCTCAAAAAAACTGAGAATAAGGCGACCAAGTGGTTGTAGAAGTGGCATACAGGTTACCGTCTAACTATCTGATTTTTGTGTAGGTTTGATGATGATAAAAAGCCGAGTGTGTTTAAGTCAGGAAAACATGGATTTGGATTGAATTTCATTCCAGCAGGTTTCCCCCTAAGGCTAGCCTCATAAAACATCTTTCTGCACCAGGCATTTGCATGCCAATCCTCGAGGAATGGTTACGGCTCAAAAATCCGGAGGTAACCATCTGAATAACGTTTTGCGATTGTGAAGATTAAAACGAACGAAATCACAGAAAGAGCACAATAGCCAAGGCGACCTATAGCGTCAATCTAGGGTAGCGTTATGAGCAAGAGCTTAATGACTTTCAGGCAGGTGATCTTCCTCTGCGAGGTCAGAGAACTTGGTGAATTCGCCGTTGAAATGCAGCTGGACCGTACCAATTGGGCCGTGACGCTGTTTACCGATAATCATTTCAGCCTTGTTTCGTGCCGCATCCAGACGGGCTTCGTGATTTGCCAGCTTTTCATGGAACCTATCGGTAGAATCGTCGGCCCCCTGTCCTGGTTTCTCACGGGCGATGTAATACTCATCTCGATAGAGGAAGACCACCACATCCGCATCCTGCTCAATAGAGCCGGATTCGCGCAGATCGGAAAGCTGAGGGCGTTTGTCTTCGCGTTGCTCCGTCTGACGTGAAAGCTGTGACAGGGCAATAACCGGAACGTTCATTTCCTTTGCTATTCCCTTAAGTCCACGGGAAATTTCTGAAACTTCCTGCACGCGGCTGTCACTATTGCCACCAGGGGCACCAGACATCAGCTGAAGATAGTCAACGATGATCATATCCAGGCCGTGCTGCCTCTTCAGGCGGCGTACCCGGTTGCGTAAACCAGGAATTGTCAGGTTAGGGGTGTCATCGATAAAGAGCTTGTAATTCGAAAGTGCACGACTGACCTGAAAGACGTGTTCGAACTGGTCGTTTGATAGCTCACCCCTGCGCATTAAGTGCGAAGGGATTTCTGCTGCGGAGGACAAAATTCTGCTTGCGAGCTGGTCGGCGGACATTTCCAGTGAGAAAAAGGCAACGGACATCGGAATGTCAGCTTCATCTCCGTCAGCATTGTGTCCGGGCTTGGTGGCCTGAGCGATGTTGAACGCAATATTGGTGACAAAGGCAGTCTTACCCATAGAAGGGCGGGCTGCCAATATGATCAAGTCGGAATGGTGAAAGCCACCGAGGAGCTTGTCGACATCGCGCAGTCCGCTCGAGATACCCGCGAGGCCGTCGCCTTGTTTCATGGCGATGTCGATAAAATTTACAGACTCGGCCAATGCATCTGCAAATGAAACAAAACCACCTTCTGTCTGACCTACTTCTGCGAGTTGGTAGAGTTTCTGTTCCGCCCCTTCGATTTGCTGGGTGGCGGAGAGATCAAGCTCATGGGTATGTGCGTTGTTAACAACTTCTTCCCCAAGATCAATCAGCTCTCTTCGAATGTAGAGATCGTGAATAATCTTCCCGTACTCGGAAGCATTGATAATTGTAACAATGTTGCTTTGCAGTTCAGCCAGATAGCTTGTGCCGCCCAGTTCTTCCAGATTACCACTGCCAACGAAATAGTTTTTAAGCGTTGTTGCATTTGCCAGCTGTCCGCGTTCAATCAGTGTTCTGCAGGCGAGGTAAATTTCTGAATGCGCTGGGTCAGCGAAATGAATTGGGAGTAGAAAGTCTGAGATTCGCTCATAAGCTTTGTTGTTCGCCAACAGGGCGCCCAACAGGGCTTGCTCTACCTCGTAATTGTGAGGGGGTGAACGTAATTCAGGTCCATCATTAAAGGGGATGTCTGAATCAAAATGAGGGATCGCGTGATCTTCCATGGCCTCGGATCTGAAAGTTAAGGGTCAACAAAATTTATCATTACCACAGGATCTCAATACGGGGTCGATCCTGGATACTAATCCTGAGCCAAGAGCTTGTGCCATAAAATACTGTGGGTAGGGGAATGTATCTGGAAGAGGGGCAGAAGTACAGAATGTAAATAAAAAACGGCACCTTTAAAGGTGCCGTTTTTATAAAGTCTTTCAGAGTGTGAAAGGAAGATTACTCTTCGCTTTCGCCTTCTGTTTCAACGACTTCTTCTTCAGCTTCTTCAGCTACTTCTTCAACCACTTCATCAGCTTCTTCGCGGGCAGAAACGACAGAACCAGTATTTAACTGTTTTTCCGCTTCTTCCTGTGAACGGGCAGTGTTAACAACGATGCCAACAGTAACTTCCGGGTGAAGAACGATTTTTACATCGTGCAGACCCAAGGTCTTGATGACGTTGCTAAGAACAACCTGAGCACGACTGATTGTAACACCAGATGCTGTAACTGCTTCAGCGATATCGCGGGTGTTTACGGAACCGTAAAGCTGCCCGGAATCACCTGCCTGACGGATCAGAGAAACAGTCAAACCTTCGAGTGTAGAAGAAACTTTTACAGCTTCTTCGCGACGTTGGAGGTTGTCTGCTTCCAGCTGAACACGCTGGTTTTCGAAGTGTTCGAGATTGGCTTTGGTAGCGCGCATAGCTTTCTGCTTTGGAAGCAGGAAGTTACGTGCGTAGCCCGGTTTAACCGTAACTACTTCACCCATTTGACCAAGTTTTTCGATGCGTTCTAGAAGGACGACTTGCATGATACGATCTCCCTCTTATCCGATCAGGTATGGCAACAGAGCTAGGAAGCGAGCGCGTTTGATAGCTTTTGCAAGCTCGCGCTGTTTCTTAGCAGAAACTGCTGTTATACGACTTGGTACAATTTTACCGCGCTCGGAAATGAAGCGCTGCAAAAGACGTGTGTCTTTGTAATCAATCTTTGGTGCATTAGCACCAGAGAATGGGCAGCTTTTGCGGCGACGATTAAACGGGCGACGAGAACCAACGCCCTGACTAACGATTTGAACGGCCATGTTGTTCTTCCTTAGCTAGCTGTTGCTTCACGAGGTGCACGATCGCCACCTTCGCGAGGAGGACGACTACCACCACGGCCACCACGATCACCGCCGCGGTCATCACGACCGCCACGACCACCACGACCACCGCGTTCATCACGGCTGCCACGGTTCTGCATGACTGCTGAAGGCTCTTCTTCGAGTGCGTCAACTTTGATTGTCAATGTACGGAGTACATCGTCATTCAAGCGCATAACGCGTTCCATTTCCTGAACTGCAGCAGATGGAGCATCGAGATTAAGAAGAACATAGTGGCCTTTGCGATTTTTCTTAACGCGATAAGCCATGTTACGTAGACCCCAATATTCGGTCTTGCCTACGGTACCACCGTTCTCAGTAATGATTGTAGAGAACTGTTCTGTTAGTGTATCGACTTGAGAGGACGAGATGTCCTGACGTGCGATATATACACATTCATAAAAAGCCATAGTTACTCCTCACGGCTTTGTGGGCGCAGGGATTAACCTGTACCCGGAGCTGATGTCCTTGTTTCCGCTAGAGGTCACCAGCAAGGAGTTGATTTAGTGCGGATTAACGTGCGGAATATAACGATCCTGTCACTGGGGTCAAGCCCATTGCTTCACGGAGTTGGTATCTATTTGATTTTGTAAGCTAATAGTCAAATTTTCCAAACCTCTGATCTGCTCGTTGCTATGAATCCAATTCTGTTTCATTGCATATTCAACTGTGGAGCGGTATCTCTGTGCGCAGATCGTAATACACTGTGATATCTTCGCG
>MAAC01017630.1_pt1 | contig 16059 bp, 14 predicted proteins | sample 1115981 | NCBI WGS metagenome assembly MAAC01 (sample SAMN04961126, study PRJNA320927) | seawater metagenome | isolation source: sample BD02T64 sea water enriched with oil for 64 days | place: USA:Gulf of Mexico | collected 2013-07-27 | reverse complement strand
AGCATTTGAACTAAGTATAAAGTTGTTTTTTGTTGATTGGTCTATTTCAAACTTGTTACGCCATATAAAAAGAATTTTTTTAAGAGTATTTAAATGAAAAACCAGCATTCTTTAAAAATTGCAGTTATAGTCGGGAAGTTTCCAACGGTTTCAGAAACATATATAATAAACCAAATAGGCTATTTAAAACAATCTGGTCATAAAATACTTATTTTATGTACTCGACATATAGTTAAAGATTATATGGCAAATGCAGCTATAGATACCAATAATTTAATGGATGATGTTATTAATTTTACTTGGAGAGAGTTAATGCCCTTAATCAAATACCACCGTTTATTTAAAATTTTAAAAATATTAATAAAAAGTATTGGTTCTTCTAGCTTTAAAGAATTGGTAAAAAGTTTAAATGTATTTAAGTATAAAGGCAATGCCATAAATGGGAGCCAATTTTTTAGAGAATACTTTAAACAGTATTTTGTAATTAACAATTTTGATGTGGTTCATATTCATTTTGCTGATAATGCAGTATATCTTTCGAATCACCTCAAGAATTTTAAAAATAGAGTTGTGGTAACATTTCATGGTTATGATGCACATAATTTTAATAAATCATTTTATAGTGAATTATTAAAAATAAATAATATTCAATATACGGTTAATACTAAATTTACAAGGCAAAAGATCCTTGCTTTAGGGTTTCCTGAAAGTGCAATTACCATTTTACCTGTTGGTCTAGATACCTCTTTCTTTAGACCTACAGTTAAGGGACAAGCAGGAATTAATATTTTATTTGTTGGTAGGCTTATTGAATTGAAGGGCTCTCTAATTGCAATTAATATTATTGAAGAATTGATTAAAAAAGGATATTTACTTATTCATTTGCATATTATTGGGGAGGGAGAGGATTATGAGAAATGTAAAAAACAAATTATAGATAAAAAATTAAATGATTTTGTTAGCTTACATGGGCACAAATCACAAGAAGGTATAAAAGAACATATGAATATCTCTGATATATTTTTATTCCCAGGAATAATTGATAGCATGGGTAGGTGTGAGGCACAAGGATTAGTAGTTCAAGAAGCCCAAGCAATGCAGTTACCTGTATTTGTTTCAAATATTGGAGGAGTTAAAGAAGGGGTTTTAAATGAAATAACAGGGTATGTGGTAAAAGAAAAAGGTATCAACGGTTTTGTGGAAAAATTAGAATATTTAATTAATAATCCTATTACACTCAAGACTATGGGTGAAAAGGGAAGGAGATTTGTTATTGATAGGTATGATAATAAAGTCTTAGGCGAAAAGTTATTAAAAATTTACAGGTTATGAATTATCCTTTAGTATCCGTTATTATTCCAAATTACAATAGAGAATCACTTATAGCAGAAACTTTAGACTCTATTTTAAAGCAAAGCTATAGCCATTGGGAATGCATTGTTGTGGATGATGGGAGTACAGACGATAGTGAAACAGTGGTAAATTTATATCACAGCAAAGATAATCGGATTACTTTTCACAAAAGACCAGAACATAAGCCTAAGGGTGCCAATGCTTGTAGAAATTATGGATTAGAACTTAGCAAGGGCAAGTATATAAATTGGTTTGATAGTGATGATTTAATGGGTGAAAACAAACTTTTAAAACAGGTTCAAGCTTTAGAAACTACAAAATATTCTTTTTCAATATGCCAGTCATTTGTTTTTGAAAATTGTATTGATAACATTATAGGATTAAAGTCAGAAAAAATTTATTCAGAAAACCCTTTTGAAGATTTTATTTCAAAAAAAATAGTGATTCCAGTTCAAGCTCCTATATTTAATAGAGCTTTTTTATTAAAGTATAATTATAATTTTGATGAAACTCTTCAAGCTGGTCAGGAATGGTATTTTTTAGCAAAAATTTTATACTATAATCCTAAATTCCATGCGATTAATGAACCCTTAGATTATATTAGAAGTCATGTTCATAATATTTCAAATCATAATACTAATGATAAATATTGGTATTATTTTTTAGCACGATTAAAATTGCATAAGGATTTAAAACATAAACTAAAAGATGAAAGTATTTTGATTTTAAATATTTTCTATTTGTTTTTTTTTAAGCAATTTGTTAGAACAAGAAATTTTACAAAAGCATGGTTTGTTTGGAGAAAATGTTTAATTAATGTTAAGCAATTGAGTATTAAAGAACATTTTTTTTTAATTTCAGGACTTCTAATTTACATACTGTTCAATAAAGGTGATGGTATAATAAGTAAAGTGTCTTTATATAACAAGTAATTAATTTGTTAAAATAATAATGTTGCGTTTATATATAAATAAAATGATTACAAATATTCGTTTAAAAAAAATTAAACTAATAACTCTTCATTTTCTTATACTTTGGTTTAATCGCCATTTTAACCCTGTTGTTAAAGAACAAATTAAAAAGCCTAAAAAAATACCAATAATCATTATTAGTTTCAACCAATTATTCTATTTAAAGCAATTGGTTGACTTTCTACTTAAAAGAAAGTATTTAAATATAATAATTATAGATAACAATTCAACCTATCCACCACTTTTAGATTATTTTGAAATTATAAAAGAGGAAGTTACTATACATAAATTGAATGATAATGTAGGCCATCTATCTTTTTGGAAACAGGAACAGTTATTTAAAAAGTATAGTCAGGGATACTATGTAGTATCAGATGCAGATATTGTACCATTAGATAGTTGTCCTGAAGATTTTTTAAAAGCCTTTAGGCAATTATTAGATAAAGCATACGATAGAACTAAGGTTGGTTTTTCACTAAAATTGGAGGATATACCAGATACAAATCCAAATAAATCAAATATTTTAAAATGGGAATCTCAATTTTGGAAGATCAAGATTAATGAGCAGGTTTACAAAGCAGAAATAGATACTACATTTGCATTGTACAGACCTAATTACAGATATAGACTGAAACATTTTACAAAGGCTTGGAGAACTAATTATCCAATACAATCAAGACATGGTGGCTGGTATATGGATATCAATAATCTAACTGAAGAGCAAATTTATTATATGAAAACATCTAACACTTCAGCATCGTGGCAAATAGATGCACAAGGTAAATTAATTAATAAAGCTCATAAACCATTATATGAAGTCGACTAATCCTTTACCATTAGTATCAATTTGTATTCCTACTTTTAATGGAGCACAGTTTATTGCAGAAGCAATGGAGTCGGCTATTTTGCAAACCTATGGAAACCTTGAAATTGTAATATCTGATGATAAATCTAAGGATGATACTCTATCAATAATTGAACTTTATAAGAGCAAAACAGACATTCCAATTTACATCTATCATCATCAACCCAGTGGTATAGGAGCTAATTGGAATAATTGTGTTAAATTTTCTAAAGGGGTCTATATTAAATTTTTATTTCAAGACGATATATTAGAGCCTGACTGTATTTCTAAAATGATACAGATTGCTTTATCAAACTCTTCTATTGGTTTGGTCTATTCTAAACGAACAATCATTTATAAGGAATTGAATAATAAATTTAAATCCTTTATCGATCAATATGGAGAGTTGCATAAATCATGGAAGGATTTAATAATTAATGAAGGGATGGTTTTGGGTAAAAATTATTTAAAGGACGTATATTTATTAAGATCCCCAAAAAATAAAATTGGAGAACCAACAGCGGTTTTAATAAAAAGAGAATGTTTTGAAAAGATTGGGTATTTTAGTGAGGAACTAAAACAGACTTTAGATTATGAATATTGGTATCGCATAATGAAATTTTATAATATAGGGTTTGTAGATAAATACCTTGTGTCATTTAGATTACATAACAACCAAGCTACAAATGTAAATAAGAAAAAACAAGTTTCAGAAAATAGATTATTACACCATTATTATTATAAGCATTTATTTTGGCAATTACATTTTAAGAACAAATTTAAACTATTAAAGTTATTTCATCCTGTATTTGTAAATCTTGTAAAATTAAAACAAAAAGTAAATGCCAAATAGACATCCATTAGTCACAATTATCTTGCCTGTTTATAATGGAGAGAAATCATTGCAAGCAACTTTAGATAGTTTATTAGTACAAACTTTTGACAATTTTGAATTGTTAATAGGAATTGATGGCACTAAAGATGACTCTAAATTTATCGCAGAATCTATTGAAGATAATAGAATAACTGTTTTTGAAAACCCAGTAAATTTGGGATTAGGGCCTAACCTAAATAAACTAATTTCACTAGCATCTCCCCATAGTGAGTTTATTGCTATGGCAGAACAGGATGACATTTACGTTCCCAAACGTTTAGAATGGCAAGTGGAAGTGATGAATTTGCATCCTAAAGTTGGCTTGGTTTCTGGTATTGCTGAGTTTATAAGCCCTAAAAAAAAGGTGTTGTTTCCAGGCTTATTGTTAAGAGGAGAACAATTTTCGCAAGGAAAAAAGCTTTTTAAGTTTTTATATATCCATCAATTAAAAGTGGTAAACACTTGTATGATGTTTCGAAAAAGTACTCATTCTGATTACAATCTTATTTTTAGGAATACCTATGGTAATTTTAACATAGATTGGGACTATGTGTTGCGTTTTTCTTTAATTTCTGAAATTTACGGAATTCAAAAAAAATTAGTCTCTATGAATAGGCATGTGATTAATAATTCGGTTACAACAAATAAAGCGCAACAGCATAAAGCATCAAGACAGTTGTTAAAAGATTTTAAAAACGAGTTTTCAGTATTAATTAAACCTAAAGATTATAGAAAGGCGTTAAAAATGCATCGCAAAATTGAATTAGGTCATCATTCTAAACTTGGAATATTATTCTATAGTACTTACTATTTTTTGTTGTATTTTGATCCTTATTTTTTAAAATATATAATCTTGAGAATTAGAAAGTATTTTAAAACTAAAAGGGAGACATAATTTATTTACTTAATATTGCTTTGGAAGAAGAAAACAAATTAACATCACAATCGTATTGGGAATCCTATTACAAACGAAATCATGTTAGCAAAGAAAATATTGTTAATGTATGTTCCTATTATGATGAGTTTTGGGATCATTTAATAAGTGAGAACCCTGATGGAAAATCAATTATTGAAATTGGAGGGTTTCCAGGACGATATTTGGCCTACTTAGCATCAAAATACACCCTAGAGCCAACATGTTTAGATTATAATTCTGATATTTTGCAGATTGAGGCGACATTTAAAGTAATGAATGTTGAAACCTATCATATTTTACAAGAAGATTTTACAAAATTCAAGCCAATTAATCAATATGATTATGTAATTTCTAATGGTTTTATTGAACATTTTGAAAATTTTGATGAAATACTAGATCTACATCTTCAGTATTTAAAACCAAACGGGAAATTACTGATTATGATTCCGAATATGAGAGGTTATATTCATTTCTATAAGTATTTAGTGGATTATAGAAACTTAAAGATTCACAACTTAAAAAGTATGAATTTGAAAGTCTTTAAAGCCTTTGCAAAAAGAAATTCTTTAGAGGTAGAAAAATTAACTTACTTTGGAGACTTTCCTCATACAGTTCATCAAAAGCAAAACCCAATTCAGAATATTATTTCTAAATCGCATAGACTTTTATTTAAAAAAGGAATCAACCAATTTGTAAATAGATATCCTTCTGCTAATTTTTCGTCTAGTATTATTTCTATTTTTCAAAAAAAGTAAAAGGTATGTGTGGATTTTTAGCAGAGTTTACTTTTAATGAACACCAAACTACTGATATTTCCTATTTTAATACATTATTAAAATTATCACAACAGCGAGGTCCAGATTCCACAAATTCAAATCGATATGTAAACTATCAACTAGGTTTTAATAGATTAGCTATATTAGATTTAAGTGAAAATGGTAATCAGCCTAAATGCAGTCCATCCAAAAGGTATCATATGGTGTTTAATGGAGAGATTTATAATTTTAAAGAGTTAATAAAGACCTACAAACTTTCCAATTTGCAATCCACTTCAGATACAGAAGTGTTAGTTCATTTACTAGATAAGTTAGGAATTAAACAAACATTTAAAGAACTTAATGGAATGTTCGCCATAACTATAGTGGATACAGAAACAAATGATTGTTATTTGGCTAGAGATTTTGCAGGTATTAAGCCTTTGTTTTATGGAGTGTCCACAAAAGGTCTAGTTGCAGCATCCCAGTTTAATCAAATTTTTAGACATCAATGGTTTAAAAATAATCTAAAGCTACGAGGGGATGTAATGAAAGAATATTTTGGATTTGGCTATATGCAAGCGCCTAATACTATTTATCAAAATATATTTCAGGTGAATCCTGGAGAGTTTTTAAAGATTTCAAATAAAGGAGAAGTGGAGGTAAGTAACTTTCAGTTCTTTAAATTTGATGCGCAAACAAAGTCTACTCCCAAAAGTGAACTTGACAATGCAATAGAAGTTGAACTTAATAGTTCTATAAAAAAACAGTTGGTTAGTGATGTGCCTCTGGCATCTTTCTTAAGTGGGGGAATTGATAGTCCTTTAATTACGGCAATTTCAAAAAAACATTACTCAAGTATAGAGGCATTTACAACTTCAGTAGCAGATGAAGTATTAGATGAAAGTAAAGAAGCATCAGCTTATGCTAAACATATAAATGTGGGTCATCAAATACAACGATTTGAAGAAAAAGAATTGTTGCAATATATTGATGAACATTTTAGTGGTTTTTCTGAACCCTTTGGGGATTATTCAAGTATTCCTACCTACTTTTTAACTAAAAAGGCAAGCCAAAAATTTACGGTAATGCTTTCTGGAGATGGGGGCGATGAATTATTTTTTGGATACCCTAGGATGTTAGATGTCATGAAAAAGAGCCCTTGGTTTACAATTCCTTTTAAAATTAGAAAACCATTGGTAAGATTAGCCAATAAGTTGGGCCTAATAAATACATGGGCACCTTATCACTATAAAACTGTTAACGATTGGGTGAGAGAGAAGCATACCCATGTTTTTAAAAGCAAATTGGATTTGTTTTTTCCTGAAACAGACTTTTCTAAAGAACTTAATAAACTCTATTTTTTAAATTCAAAAGCAACAAAGACAGAATTATTAAAATGGTTGCGATATAACGAATTTTATGGGCATTTACAGAGAATACTTATAAAGGTTGATCGAATGAGTATGGCAAATAGTTTAGAAGTCCGAGTCCCCTTTTTGGATAATAATGTAATTAAAACTGCATTAAATTATTACCCAAAGAAATTTATATCTGATAAGGATTTAAAAAAGGATTTAAAAAAGATAATGAGCAATTATTATCCTGAATCTATTATTTATAAAAAGAAAAAAGGTTTTACAGTTCCATTAGAACAATGGTTAAAACAAGAGCTTAAGGATGATGTTAAACATGTTATATTTGATAAACCATTCTATGGAGCTTCTATAGTACATGTGAAAGCAATTAAAAATTATGTAAATGATTTCTATAATAAAAAACATGATTCAGCTTGGGGTGTTTGGCATATTTATGCTTGGCAAAAATGGGCAATTAGCCAAGAATTAATATGAAAATAGCAATTTATTCTGGAGCAATACCCAGTACTACATTTGTTGAACACCTAATCGAGGGTATAGAAAAACAACATAAAGTTTATTTATTTGGTGTTGTAAATAAACCAAAAAAGTATGCATCTAAAAACATAAGGGTTTACAGTACCTCTAAAGTTTTATTTAAAAATATCATTAAAACAAAATGGCATGTATTTGTTTTACTATTTACAAAACCTCAACGATTGTTTATCGTTTTAAAGGAACTAAAAAAATATACAAGTTTATATGCTAAATGGAATGCTTTTAGCAGACTTATTCCTGTAGTTCGATTTCTTCCAGGCATCTTTCATATACAATGGGCAAAAGATTTAGATCGCTGGCTGTTTTTAAAAGAAAAATTAGGAGTTAAAATAGTACTTAGTTTGAGGGGAGCCCATATTAATTATTCTCCAATAGCAGATAAAAAACTGGCAGATAGTTATATAGTTAACTTCCCTAAAGTTGATGGATTTCATGCAGTTTCTCAGGCAATCTCTTTAGAAGCAAAAAAATATGGTGCAAGACAAGACAAGGTTAAAGTTATTCATTCTCCTATAATGCATTCAATATTTAATAAATACAAATGCATAAATATTAATACCCATAGAACTATTAAGATTTTATCGGTTGGAAGGCATCATTGGATAAAAGGCTATAATTATGCTATAAATGCAATGAAAATTTTGAAAGATAAAAACATAGAATTTGAATATTCTATAATAGCACCTGGAATTGTACCTGAGAGTATATTATTTCAAGTAAATCAAATTGAACTACAAAAGGAGGTGCTATTTTTAGAAGGAGTTTCACAAGATGTTTTGTTAAATGAAATGAAAAACTACGATGTTTTATTATTGCCTAGTCTTAAAGAAGGTATCGCTAATGTAGTTTTAGAAGCCATGGCCATAGGTTTACCTGTTATTTCTACCAATAGTGGAGGCATGGCAGAAGTCGTGAAGCCAAAAGAAACAGGCTGGTTAGTGCCAGTTAGAGACCCCGAAGCTTTGGCAGAAGCAATTATTGATGTATCTCAAACATCTAAGTGTGATTTACAGTATATTACACAACAAGCGCACTTATTAGTTAAGGCAGAATTTAATGCAGAAAATAGTATTAAAGAATATGAGGCTTTATATCAATCTTTAATAAAATAGGCAGCGAAAATAGTATATTAGTACTCTTAAACTATGGAAGTTAAAACCCCTATAATTCCCTCAAAACAAATATTTGCAAAAAAGCAAGAAAGCCATGAACTCAACCTTGAGGCTATTTGTGTTTTTGCAGCTATTGGTTTTTTCTTAGATCAAGATACTTATTGGAAAGATGAGCTAGTGTTGCCACCAGCATCTATAAATAGCTTTAACTCTCAAAATCAATTACTCAAAACGGAACCTTGGTTTCATTGGCATTATACACCAAGAAATATATCTTTTAATCAGGCTTTAGAGGAGTTTTCAATCTTATTTGAGCAAATAATTAATGAACAAGCAAATGGTAAAAAAGTGATTTTACCCTTATCTGGAGGATTGGATAGTCGCACACAAGCTATTGCCCTTAAAAAAACAAATGCCGATGTTTTTGCTTATAGCTATCAATTTGAAAATGGCTATCAAGAGGCTATAATAGCTAAAAAAATCGCAAAAAAATGTGATTTTGAATTTAAAGAATATAAAATACCCAATGGGTATTTATGGAAAGAGATTGATGTTTTGGCAAAATTAAATAACTGTTATTCCGATTTTACAGCACCCAGACAAATGGCCATATATGAAGAATATGATGTTATGGGGGATGTGTTTTCATTAGGGCATTGGGGAGATGTATTATTTAATGATATGGGTGTACCAGAAGATTTGCCCTTTAAGGATCAAGTAGAATTGATTTTGAAAAAGCTTGTTAAAAAAGGGGGAATGTCTTTGGCAGAATCATTATGGGAGTCTTGGAACATAGAAGGTAATTTTAAAGATTATTTCAAGGATCGTATTTGTCAATTATTAGAAGGTGTGAATATTAAAAATAGTGCAAATGCTCAAATTCGAGCTTTTAAGAGTTTGTACTGGGCACCACGATGGACATCTGTTAATCTTTCTGTATTTAGTACCAAAAAGATAATCACTTTGCCCTATTATGACAATAGAATGTGTGAGTTTATTTGTACAATTCCAGAAAAATATCTTGCAAATAGGCAATTGCAAATTGAATATATTAAAACTAGGTCCCCTGAATTGGCAAAAATTACATGGCAAGATCAGCGTCCTTTTAATCTTACTAATTTTAGTTTGAATAAAATGCCTTATAATTTACCCTATAAAATCATCAATAAATTAAAAAGAGAAATCGATGCTTTGATGGGTAAAAAATATGTACAGCGTAACTGGGAATTGCAATTTGTAGGGAAAAAAAATGAGGATGAATTAAGGAATCAACTATTTAACACTCAACTTGAAAACCTTATTTCAAAGGATTTAATAAAAGAATATTATAAATTGTTTTTAAATAATAATAAAGTGCAATATGCACATGCTATAAATATGTTATTGGTATTATCTAAATTTAATCAAAAGAATGCCTAAGAAAATAAAAATCTTATTTACCATTCCTAATTTTGATACTGCAGGCAGTGGTAAAGTAGTTTATGATCTAGTGAAAGGATTGAATAAGCAATATTTTGAACCTGAAATATGCTGTTTTCATAATAGAGGAAACTATTTTAAAGAAATTGAGAAACTAGATGTAAAAATTCATTTATTTCCTTTTACTACACCCTACAAACCTTTTTTAAGCTTTCCATTAAGACTCTTTAAGATTTATAAATTTTTTAAAAACCAACAATTTGACATTATTCATTCTTGGCATTGGAGTTCAGATTTTTCGGAACCTTTGGCTGCAAAGCTGGCTGGGATACCTTATGTGTATACTAAAAAAGCAATGGGATGGGGTAATAAGGCTTGGCGATGGAGATCTAAATTAAGTACTAAAATAATTGCTATTAATGAGGATATGATGTTGCAATTTTTTTCTAAAATGAAAGATAAAACAATTCAAATACCCTTGGGAGTTGCTATAGGTTATTTTCATCCTTTAAAAAAAACATATATAACACCAGAAGGGCTCAAATTAAATGAAACTGATTTTGTTATAATAACGGTAGCGAATCTTGTGCCTGTAAAAGGAATTGAAGTGCTTTTAAAAGCGGTACAACAAATGCAAGACCAAAGTATTAAAGTTTTTATAGTGGGTAATGATACTAGTGATTATGCCAAAAGGCTTAAGTCAAATTTTAACGATAACAATATCCTTTTTTTAGGAAAACAGTTGGATGTAAGGCCCTATTTATCCAATGCAGATGTATTTGTTATACCAACATTAGATGAAGGGAGGAAAGAGGGGATGCCTATTGCCCCTCTGGAAGCGATGGCTTCAAAAAGGATTGTAATTGGCTCCCGTGTTTCAGGAATTAAAGATATTTTAAAGACATTTCCTGATTGGTTGTTTACCCCTAGTGATATTAATGGGTTAGTATCTAGAATTATGAAGTGTATGCAAATGACAACCGTAGAAAGAGAAACTATTGCAAATAATATGAGAGCATATGTAGAGCAAGAACTGTCAATAAATAATTTTATTAGTGAGCATGAAAATTTGTATAATCAAATTAAAAGAAAATCTGTCAGTTCAAATTTTTGAATAAAATAAGAAATAATGATTTTATTTATTAGGAAGTTATTTTTTGTCTTACTCATTGGTCTAATACCTTTTGGAGCTTTAGACATTCTTATATCTTCCGAATTAAAAAAATCTAACTCTTTTGCTTTAGGAGATAGTTTTATTTGGAATGAAATATATAAAGGTAAGATTAATTACGATTTGCTAATTTATGGGTCATCTAGAGCTTGGGTTCATTTTAACTCTATGGTTTTAGAAGAGAACTTAGGATTATCTACCTATAATTTAGGTATGGATGGTCATAATTTTTGGCTTCAATACCTTCGTCATAAAGCACTACTTAAATATAACATGAAGCCAAAGGTTATTATTTTGTCTGTTGGAATATTTAGTTTAAATAAACGGAATGATTTATATAACTTGAATCAATTTTTACCTTTTATTTTTGATCTGGATATTTATAAATATACTTCTACCTATGAAGGATTTTCTTTGATGGACTACACTATTCCCTTATACAGATATAGTGGCAAACAGGACGTTATTAAAAAAGCAATTTATGATTACCAGCAAACTGATACAGAAAGACCTTACAGAATTAGGGGTTTTAGAGGCATGAAAAGAGCTTGGAATCAGGATCTTGAAAAAGCAAAATCTAGATTGAATCATATTAATGTGAAAAATGATAAAGCTTCAGAGGATTTAATGCAACAATTTTTAAATGAATGTAATGATCTAGGGATTAAAGTAATAATTGTTTACTCACCTGAACAAGTTAGTGGTCAATCTTTTGTAGAAAATAGAGATGAGGTTGTTAATACATATGTGAAAATGGCTAAAAGGAATGGAATAACTTTTCTAGATTATTCTGATGATGAGATGTGTTATAATAAAAGTTTATTTTATAATAGTATGCATTTAAATGAAAAAGGAGCGAATATTTTTACCAACAAGTTAATCGTAGATTTAAAAAAACTAGATTTAAAAATAAATTAGAATTTAATACAATACAGAATAATTTAAAAATGAATAATGTTATTTAATACAATAGATTTTGCAATATTCTTACCATTAGTTTTTTTACTCTATTGGTTTGTAACAAACAAAAATCTAAAACTTCAAAACTTATTAATAGTAATTTCTAGCTATGTGTTTTATGGGTGGTGGGATTATCGATTTTTAGGTCTAATATTTTTCAGTACACTGGTTGATTTTACAATTGGACTTCAATTAAGTAGAGAGAAACCAAAATTAAATAGAAAATTACTTTTGTGGTCTAGTATAATTGTAAATATTGGATTATTGGGATTTTTTAAATATTATAATTTCTTTTTAGACAATTTTATATCAGCATTTTCATTTTTCGGAAAAGAAATATCCCCAAATACTTTGAGTATTATATTACCCGTAGGTATTAGTTTTTATACGTTTCAAACCTTAAGCTATACTATAGATGTCTATAAGAAGAAATTGGAATCAACTAATAATTTTGTCGCCTTTGCTGCATTTGTAAGCTTTTTTCCACAATTGGTTGCTGGACCAATTGAAAGAGCATCTAATCTTTTACCACAATTTTATGTAAAACGTCAATTTAGTTATTCAAAAGCAGTTGATGGACTTCGACAAATATTATGGGGTCTTTTTAAAAAAGTGGTGATTGCTGATAATTGTGCCACTTATGCAAATCTAATATTTGATAATTATACTGATTATTCGGGTAGTACTTTATTCTTTGGGGCAATGTTTTTTGCATTTCAAATTTATGGAGATTTTTCTGGTTATTCAGATATTGCTATTGGGACTTCGCGTTTATTTGGGTTTAATTTAAAACAAAATTTTGCTTTCCCTTATTTTTCAAGGGATATAGCTGAGTTTTGGAGACGTTGGCATATATCATTGTCTACATGGTTTAGAGATTATTTATATATTCCTTTGGGTGGCTCTAGGGGGTCTAAATGGAATCTGATTCGAAATGTATTTATTATTTTTTTAGTGAGTGGTTTTTGGCATGGTGCAAATTGGACCTATATTATTTGGGGAGCACTTAATGCCTTGTATTTTTTACCAATATTATTATTAAAGAAAAATAGAGTCAATACAGATGTAGTTTCAGAAAATAATATGTTTCCAAGTATTAAGGAAATATTGATGATGCTTAGCACTTTTATACTCACTGCTATTGCTTGGATATTTTTTAGATCTGAGACTGTTGGTAAGGCATTTGATTATATTAATAAAATATTTGATTGGTCTATGTTTTCAATACCTCAAGTTCGACCTAGGTTTTTAATAGTTCTGCTATTAGTCTTTATAGTTATTGAATGGTTTGGGAGATTTCAATTATTTGCGATTGAAAAATTGTGGTTGAAGTATCCTAAAGCAATACGATTGTTAATATATTATCTTTTAGCAATACTTATATTTTTATATGGAGGTAAAGAACAAGAATTTATTTATTTTCAATTTTAAATTATGAGACAATTTTTAAGGAATACAATATTATTTATTTCATTAATTTGTTTTTCGATTTATCTTGTTTTTTTGAAAGTAAATGGTTCCAACGATCCTTATTATTTAAGATTTACAGTTCCAAAACAAAATTCATTAATATTGGGAACTTCACAAGCAGCTCAGGGTGTTTTGCCAAGTGTATTAAATAATAAATTAAATAGAACTGATTTATTTAATTATTCATTTTCAATATCTCATAGACCATATGGATTAGTATATTTAAATAGTATAAAAAAGAAACTCAACAATTCATCAAAAGAGGGACTTTTTATTTTAACAATTGATCCTTGGAGTTTGTCAGCTAATAAAAAAAATCCAAATGATTCTTCATTATTTAAAGAAAATGATAAATTTTTAGGGACAACCAATTTTGTCAATTGTGATCCTAATGTAGAATACTTATTTGAAAATTATGGACGAAGTTATATACATTTATTTGAGAGTAATGATAAAGTATATTTGCATAAAGATGGTTGGTTGGAGGTATCACCAAGAATGGATGAGAAAATAATTTTAAAAAGGATAAAAGAAAAAATAGACTTTTATAAAGAAACGAAATTGGATAACTCTTCTTTTTCAGAAACTAGATATAGTTATTTACTTAAAACTATTTCATTTTTAAAAAAACATGGGGAGGTTTATTTAATTAGACTGCCTGTTCATCCAAAAATGATGGAATTAGAAACTCAACTAATGCCAGATTTTAATAATAAAATAAAAGAAGCCATTAATAATTCTCAAGATTATTATGATATGTCACATCTTAATGGAGAGTTTAAATATACTGATGGGAATCATTTGTTTAAAGAATCAGGTATGATTGTAAGTGAATTGATTGCTAAACGAATAAAATTAAAAAGTAATTTTGAGAAATGAAAATTGGACTCGTCTTATCTAGACCACCAGGGTATTCTGAAACCTTTTTTAATTCAAAAATTAAAGGATTACAAAAAGAAGGCCATAAAGTTGTACTTTTTGTACAAAAGAAAGACACTGAGTTTTCTTTGTGTCCTATGGTAGGAGCCCCTAAAGTTTATAAAAAAATTTTATTTTTTCAATTAGGAAATGCTATTTTAATTGTTTTAAAATTATTAATTTATCATAAGCGAGTGCTTAAATTTATAAAATTAGAAAAAAAAGGGAATCGTTCTAACCAACAAATTCTAAAAAATATTTTTAACAATTCTCATATTTTAAGAGCAGATATGGATTGGTTACATTTTGGATTTGCAACCTTGGCATTGCAAAGTGAGCATGTGGCTAAGGCTATTGGTGCTAAGATGGCAGTTAGTTTTCGTGGGTTCGATATTGCAATTTATCCAGTAAAAAACAATAATTGTTATCGTTTATTATGGAAAAATGTGGATAAAGTTCATACCATATCAGACGACTTAATTCAATTAGCATATCAACTGGAAATGTCTAAAAATACTCCATATGAGAAAATCACCCCTGCAATCGATATTCAAAAATTTAAATGTGTTACTAAGTATCAAAATTTTCAATGTAACTCCATTCAGTTTATAACAATAGCTCGTTTACATTGGAAAAAGGGAATTATTAGCACATTAGAAGCATTAACAATAATTAAAGAAGCGGGAGTAAATTTCACCTATACTATTGTAGGAGAAGGAAGTGAGTATGAAAATATTGCCTTTGCTATTTATCAATTAGGATTATCTAACCAAGTTAAGTTGTTGGGAAGAAAGAATGCTAATGAAATAGTTGTATTATTAAAACAATCAAACATTTATTTACAATATAGTATTTCTGAAGGATTTTGTAATGCTGTATTAGAAGCACAAGCAATGGGTTTAATATGTATTGCATCTAATGCAGAAGGATTGTCTGAAAATATTCTTCATAATAAAACAGGCTGGATTGTTCCAAAAAGAAAACCTAAATTATTAGCGAAAGTCATTATGGATGTGATACATTTACCTTTAAAGGAAAAGCAACGAATAACAAAAAATGCTCAAGAACGGATTCAAATAAAGTTTACTATTGAACAACAACAACAAGAATTTGTAGAATTTTATGGAACAAGTGTTAGTTAAGATTTATAATATTTTCCCTAAGAACATTAGGCGAAAAATAGGAAGGTCTAAATCCTTTGCATTTTTAAGGAATTTTATTTTAAAAAAAGGAAAGGTTTACAGAGAAAGCTACGTTTTTATCAAAAGACACTATGGTACATATAAAGTTAAATTTAAATTTTATGCTTCTATTAAAACAGCTGCTAAAGCAAAAAAATCTGGTATAGAGAATACTATTATTAATAATTCCATTTATATT
>MAAC01020193.1_pt1 | contig 16070 bp, 14 predicted proteins | sample 1115981 | NCBI WGS metagenome assembly MAAC01 (sample SAMN04961126, study PRJNA320927) | seawater metagenome | isolation source: sample BD02T64 sea water enriched with oil for 64 days | place: USA:Gulf of Mexico | collected 2013-07-27 | reverse complement strand
ATAGCTTTAGCGTTATCTAAAACGCTTTGTTGATATACTTTAAACTCTGGTGCTAATGCTTCTTTAAATGCTACCGCTTTTGCCGCAATAACATGCATTAATGGTCCGCCTTGACCACCTGGGAATACCGCACTGTTTAGCTTTTTGTAAATAGCTTCATCATCACATGCCGAAACAATTAAGCCGCCACGTGGTCCCGCTAATGTTTTGTGAGTAGTAGTAGTCACTACATGAGCGTGTGGTACAGGGTTTGGATAAAGACCCGCAGCAACAAGGCCAGCAACATGAGCCATATCAACGAAGAAATATGCACCGACGCTGTCAGCGATTTTACGCATACGCGCCCAATCAACAACCCCAGAAAACGCTGAGAAACCACCGATGATCATTTCAGGTTTATGTTCATTGGCTAAACGTTCAACTTCATCATAATCAATGTCGCCTGTTTCAGGGTGAAGACCATATTGAAATGCTTCATAAGATTTACCTGAAAAGTTTACGTGCGAGCCGTGTGTTAAGTGACCACCATGAGCTAAGCTCATACCTAGTACTTTCCCACCCGGTGTAACTAGTGCTTGAAAAACGGCAGCATTTGCTTGAGAACCAGCATGTGGTTGAACGTTAGCATAAGTAGCACCAAATAATTCTTTCGCACGGTCAATCGCTAATTGCTCAGCAATATCAACATATTCACAACCACCGTAATAACGTTTGCCCGGATAACCTTCTGCATACTTGTTGGTTAATTGTGAGCCTTGTGCTTCTAAAACACGTGGGCTACAGTAATTTTCTGAAGCAATTAGCTCAATATGCTCTTCTTGACGCACCACTTCTTTGCTCATTGCTTGATAAAGTTCAGCATCAAAATCGGCAATATTCATATCACGAGTAAACATAGTTTTTCCTCAAATAAACAACCTAAAAGGCCATAAGTTCTGACTGTACTCTTAACTATATAACTTAACTATATAATAAGAGTACCGTTCAATAAAAGTACTAAAAATAATGCCGCATATTCTGCCTGAATTAGCACAAAATGTACATGTTAAAACGGTTGGGGTTTAGTTCATTTTGACTTGTCTTATATCTGTCTTATACCTGACTGATCGTTAACGACCAAAGTGAGTTAAAGAATAAACTAATACTAAAAGCTTTTAACCTTGCCATTACTTCACCATAAGATGAATATAACCAATTAAAAGATACGACACAACAAATAAAATACACAAAGTGGGCACCAAGATAGAATTAAATACAAAACACAATCAAATTTACAAATAAAAACGGCGCATAAAATTCGCCGTTTTAAGTTGATTTATTTGTATTTATTCCGCTTAAAAGTATTTACCACAGAGAAAACCGAGGCAGGTTATATGCTCCATGCATAACCTAAGTGACCTACATCCATGTATGCCTTGCTTCGCACTACACCGAGCAGTGAAAATCCTCTGTGTAGGCTCGAAGAGCCCTCTGTGAAGCATAGCGGCTCGGTGGTGAGCCGTTACGTTTATTTAAACAAAGCCTAGCTTAACGCTAACACCACTTTTTCAGAGCGTAATTTTCTCGCCATCAATAGCACCAAGAAAGCGGTCATTGCGATAGTCACTAAACCAGTAAAGCCTAAGAGCGTCCACGATACCGGTAAACCTTTAAAAAGATCTTCCATAATAAGTGACTGACCCGAGATGGGTAACCAATCAAGCCATTTAGGTTTGTTATCAACAAACATCATGATCACTGGTACCATTGCTGGCAACATAATGATCATAGAAACCATTGACTGCGCTTCTTTAAAGTTTTTCGATTGAAAGGCGACAAAAAGCTGCAAGGCTGAAGCAAAAAAGCAAATAGGCAGCAATAACAATAATAATGCCGTGATGGTGAAGGCATCTAAACTAAAGCTGGCACCAATTTTAGTTAAATCAATAAAACTGACTGAGAACGACGTTAAACTTAACGTTAATAACACACCAATGCAGGCGATTAAACTAGCACAGCACAGTTTAGCGGCAACAATTTTAATAGTACTTACTGGTTGGCATAACAACATTTCTAGTACATTACGCTCTCGCTCACCAGCACTCGCGTCAATAGCAACAGGAAGGCCAGACATAAAAGCCGCCATTAATAAATAAAGACCCAACATCATAGAAATAATCATCGCATTAGAATTAGGCAATGAAGTATCTTGCTCAATAATTTTTATTGGCTGCAATAAACGTACATCAATACCACGTACTAGCAAGCGTTTGTAACCAATAGCGCGTGCATAGTTATTAATATTATATTTAATACGACGCACAGGAGACATATTGGCTTTCTCACTGTAATCAGCGCTTAAATAAAGATCTATTGTTTTACCCTCCAACATGTCTTGATTAAAACTCATTGGAATGGTTAGGCTGAGATTTCTCTCATCCCAAATAGTTTTTTTATCGCTGGCAACATCACTAAATAATAAAACATTATCATCATTAAGGGCTTTAATGAGTTTAGGTGCATGCTCAGCGCCCGTCACTTTGATATAAATCGCTGGCGTTTCTACCGCCTCTTTGATCATCACTTTTGACATAGCGAAGATCATCACGGGTGCCATCACGGCCATCATCATGGCCATCATCATCGCCCGTTTATCACGAAAAGCTTCTTTTAGCTCTTTACTTAATAGCGCTTTAAATTGGATCATGCTGCGACTCCTTCATCTGAGCCAATAATTTTAACGAAGGCTTCTTCTAAGTGAGTTTCACCTGCTAATTCACAAAGTTCGCTTGGGGTACCCTCTGCGGCTAATTTACCGTTAGCGACAATAATGACGCGATCACATAAAGCCGCAACTTCTTGCATGACATGAGATGAAAATAAAATACAGTGACCTTTTTCTTTAAAGCGTGCTAAATAGTTGCGTAATACTCGCGTACTCATCACGTCTAAACCACGTGTTGGCTCATCAAGTACAAAGTTTTTTGGTTGATGCACTAATGCTTGTGCAAGTGTTACCTTCATTCTTTGCCCTTGAGAAAAACCTAAGGTTTTACGATGCGCTAACGCTGCCATATCTAGGTCTTTAATAACGGTTTCAATGGCAAGGTGCTTAGCGTCACCTTGCAAACCATGAATACTGGCAAAGTAATCTATTTGCTCGTAAGCCGTTAAACGTTCATACAAACCAAATTTATCAGGAAATATACCTAAACGGGCTCTGGCAGCAAGGGGGTTTTCAACCACATTAATGCCATCAATAGTAGCGCTACCTTCATCGGCTTTTAACAAACCATAAAGGGTACGCAGGCAAGTCGTTTTTCCTGCGCCATTAGGCCCTAATATGCCAGTAATTTCGCTATCTTTCGCCGTAAAAGACAAGCCATCTAGGGCGATAACACTACCTTGCTCTTTACCAAAAAAAGTCTTTTTGCCACCACCAAAGGTTTTGCGCAAATTATTAACTTGTATCATTAGTTGTTACCTCCTTGTACTTTTGTTAAAGCATTCAAATTGTTCATCTCATCGCTTAATAGTCCGCCATTTAAATTAGTCATAAAAGATTCATTAGGCACATCGTCTAAACAAGACTCATCAAGCTCTTTAGGCTTAAGGCTGGTTAAAAACTCATTAATAATATCACTGGCGCAGGTGCTCATAACAACGGTATGCGCAGCATTTTTAACAACAATATGATGATTATTAGGGAGTGATTTCGCACTATAATCACCATTACTGGGTGGCGTTACGGGATCTAAATCACCCGAGAGAATAAGCGTTGGAATATCAGCGGTTACCGTTTGGTAAAACTCTTCACTAGGCCGGTATTGCGGCCAAAGAGGGCAAACCATTTTGAAGCCGAAATGGCTGTCGCCACCGCCAAAATCATTATCAGCATCTTGCTCAAAATCAGCAGCTGATATTCTTGGATAATCTTCATTACAGGTGATGTTAAATAGCAAACCAAGATAAATGCCTTGCCCGCCTTCTGACTGGGCAACTAAACCGGCTAATGGCATGTAATTACCTAAATACGCTTGATGGATCACTAAAGGTACTAAGGAGCGAGCTGCGACTGAATATAATTGCATGCGTAAAGTGCCTAATAATTTTGCTTTACTGATCACAAATTTGGTCGTTGTTCCTAGTCGTGGATGAGCAATACTAACTTGTGCTGGAGCCTTAACTAAACGTGCCATTAACGCGTTAAACTCTTGCTTAAGTTCTGGATATGCTTTTTGACAACTTAACTCTTTTTGACAGTTTTCTACTAATAAATTAAATGACCGTGCTGAGCTTTGCCCAAATAAGCCAATAGGCACTTCTATGGGGCCAACACTATCTAAAACGACGCTGCGTAAAGCATTGGGGAATATGCGCATATACACAAGCCCTGCCCGAGTTCCATAAGAGCCACCATAAATATTAATTTGCTTATGGCCTAGCGCCACACGTACCGCGTCAAAATCACGAATAGCATTTTCACTATTGTACTGGCTTAAATCACCGCTAAAGCTTGCTAAACAATCTTTTATATCTTGCGCAGAAAACTCTTCTGGCGTTATTTCGTACGGGTTTTGCTCTAAAGCCTCTTCACATTGCAGTGGATGAGACTCGCCAGTGCCTCGTTGGTCAACCAAGATCAAATCACGCGTTTTTCGCACTTCATTAAATACCTGACGTAAACCTGAAGCTAGCTCTGCTGCCGCTTGTCCAGGCCCGCCAGCTAAAAACATCAGGGGTGTTTTTTTGTCACTATCATCTATCGCAGGTAAAACAACAAAATTGATGCTAATCTGCTCACCGTCAATTTCATTATAATTTTCTGGTACTGCTAATTTTCCACACTTTACTTGCGCTTTAACACCATCAACATGGCAGTTTTCTATGACTAATGTTTGCTCTTGGCTATAAGCGCTAAAACTTGCCAACAACAGTAAGGCTAAAGTAGTTATCCCGTTTTTGATCATTCTAATATTCCATTTGATTTATTAACAATCCCATCACAATTTAGGCATTCTATTTTATTTCAACCCGATTTAAAACGTAGCTATTTGTAAATATTTATAATTAACCATTCCCAAAGCCACTTATTCAGGATAAAGTTTAGTGATAGCATTAGTTAAAAGAATAGATTAAGGTATTTTTATGGAATTAAACCAGTGGATCGATGAGTTATTTGAAGTCTTTGATGAAGATAAAGACGGCGTTATTAGTCGTACTGAATTTGTCGAATTAATTGATGTATTGCTACAAGACAAAGGCATTAGTATGTGTGAGTCTATATTTAATCAATTTGATAAAAACCACAGTAATTCAATTTCAAAAGATGAATTAAAAGAAATGGTTATAGAGTTAGCCCTCTAAGTTCTCCTTATCTCTCTTATCTATTTAGCCCTTAAAACCTAAGGGCTAATTATCTTACTATACCCAAAATAGCCAAAAGACTCCAACCACTTTAAGTTGCACAAAAATGCAGCCCCCCTGTTGATCAGACCTCTTCACTTTGGTCATGTTTTTTGCTATCCTCAGCAAAACAGCGTACAAGTGTACGCTTAAATATTTTATTATCTTTGGTAAATTATTATGAGCATAAAAGCACCAGCCTATAGTGCAAAAGAAGAGTTAGCCAACACTATTAGTCATGGTTTAGGTGTAATACTTAGCATTGCTGCACTGGTCATGCTACTAAGCTATTCAGCGACAAAAAACTCAATTATAAGTGACTCACTAGCAAGCACCCCAAACAATGACGTTTTAATGCGCATCATAAGTTTTAGTATTTATGGTGCTAGCTTGATCTTACTTTTTCTAGCCTCAACTTTTTACCATGGCATTGCCAATCAACAAGCCAAGAAAGTATTCAAACTATTAGATCATTGTGCTATTTACTTGTTAATTGCTGGCACTTACACACCGCTAATGTTACTTAGCTTACATGGCACACTTGGTTATAGTTTGATGATAGTTATTTGGGCTATTGCCATTGGTGGCATTATTTTTAAGATGAAATTTGGTAGCAAATATAAAAAAATATCGCTCGCTACCTATATAGGCATGGGCTTTATCTCGTTCACTATATTAGGTGAACTCTACAAAGTGCTACCGAGTAACGCGGTAACACTGCTTGCTTTGGGCGGATTAGTCTATTGTGCGGGGGTATTTTTTTATGTGCAGAAAAAAATACCATTTAATCATGCTATATGGCATATATTTGTTTTAGGTGGCGCCACTTGCCACTTTTTGATGATTTATTGGTATGTTTAAAACCAATAAGTAAACCGTTTGAACCATTCACCACCGAGCCACGATGCTTCACAGAGGGCTCTTCGAGCCTACACTGAGGACTTATTATTATCTGTGTAGTGCGGTGACCTTGGTGATATCTATGCTAATAATTTAAATACCAATTAACAAAGCATAAAAACAAAAAAAGCCTGCAATTACTTGCAGGCTTTTTTAAATTTACATAAATATGGTGCCCCGACCCGGATTTGAACCAGGGACACGAGGATTTTCAATCCTCTGCTCTACCAACTGAGCTATCGGGGCATTCTTTTAAGCAGACTTTTTAACAAGGGCATGCTTTGAAGAGCGCGTATAATAGCTAGAATTTTCAAAGCTCGCAACCGTTTTCTGGTATTTTTTCTAATACTTAGGAGATGCTATTTTATAATTCAAAATCACCAAAATCTAGATCGCTACTATTCGCAGTCGTTATTTTGCTGGGCGGGTCTAATAATGAAGGTTGCATGGTCGTCTCTGTTTGTTCTATTTCTTGTTCTTGTGGTTTTTCAACAGTTTGATGATTCGCTTTATTTTGTTTACGTTTTTTTCTTTGTAGGCAAAGTTTAATCACTTTTTGTTTTTTATCACTGTCAAAAGCTTGCCACTTTTGCCTTTCATCACGCGAGCGCATACAGCCAAGGCAATAACCTTTTTCATCAGACTCGCATACGCCTACACAAGGGCTTGGTACATCAAAAAACTCTAACTGCATTAATTTATATGACCTTAATTAATCCAAATGATATTACACGCAATAAAAATGCGCCGTAAGTTTAGTATAACTTATCAGCGCATTTTTTTTAACCGCTAGCAATAGTTAACTATTGCTCCTCGTTTATGCCAATTTATCGGTAGCAATATGATAATCAGGATCTTCAATAACATTAAGCTCAACCAACTTATCTGCTTTGGCGAGCAGTTGTTTACATTCTTTATTAAGATGTTTTAAATGCATGGTTTTGCCTCGAGACATATAACGCTCGGCTAAGGTATCAATTGCTTCTATGGCTGAATGATCGGCGACACGGGCATTTTTAAATTCAACAATAACATCATCATTATCATTATCAGGACTAAATTGTTCTAAAAAGTTAGCAATTGAACCAAAAAATATAGGACCACTAACTTCATAAACAGTTGAGCCATTTTCATCAGTGCTACGGCTAACAATAATATGTTTTGCGTGTTCCCAAGCAAATATTAATGCTGAAACAATAACCCCAACAACCACTGCAATCGCGAGATCTGAATACACAGTAACACCTGATACAAGAATAATAACAAAAGCATCACCTTTAGGAACCTTACTTAAAATTCGAAAACTCGACCATTCAAAGGTACCAATCACAACAATGAACATTACCCCAATTAAGGCTGCTAAAGGAATTTGTTCAATGAGTGATGAGGCAAATAAAATAAAGCCAAGTAAAGCCAATGCTGCGGTTATGCCAGAAGCTCGACCACGGCCACCAGAATTAACATTGATCATAGATTGTCCAATCATGGCACAACCACCCATAGCACCAAAAAAGCCACTAACCGTATTAGCAGCACCTTGAGCCACACATTCTTTATTACTACGGCCACGAGTACCTGTTAGTTCATCAATAAGGGTAAGTGTTAATAAAGACTCAATCAAACCAATGGCAGCAAGCACTAAAGCAAAAGGTAAAATAATTTTCAATGTTGTTAAGGTAAAGGGAACATCAGGAATTGAGAATGTTGGTAAACCACCCGCAATAGAGGCAACATCGCCGACAAGTTTAGTATCAAGGTCAACAGCAAATACCAACGCGGAAACTCCGACGATGGCCACTAACGTAGAAGGTATAACTTTGGTTAATTTGGGAAGAAAGTGAATAATTGCCATGGTTAATATGATTAAGCCCGCCATAAGGTATAAAGCAGCGTCTTGCATCCATACCAATTCTCCAGCGCTATTAACTTCTTTAAATTGCCCTAGCTGTGCTAGGAAAATAACAATAGCTAAGCCATTAACAAAACCAAGCATAACGGGGTGTGGCACTAATCGAATAAACTTACCCAGCTTAAATACCCCCGCTAATATTTGCAGTACTCCAGTTAACACCACAGTAGCAAAAAGATATTCAACACCATGAATAGCCACTAAGCTCACCATAACAACGGCCATGGCACCAGTAGCACCTGAAATCATTCCTGGGCGACCACCAAAAACAGCGGTAATTAAGCCCACCATGAAGGCGGCATATAATCCCACTAAAGGGTCGACACCTGCAACAAAAGCGAAAGCAACCGCTTCAGGCACCAAAGCTAAGGCAACTGTTAGCCCTGACAGCACATCATTTTTTAGGTTAGACACAGAACTTGCGTGTAATTCAAACATTTTGTTCTCGTTGATAATTATTGCGAGGTAAAAAATACGCAAACATAGGGAATTTAAGGGCGTGGATAGTATAGATTTAGTAAGAAAAAGTCAATATTTGTACGCTTCATCATCGCGTAACAAACCAAAAATTTAGTCTATTTTACTTGCGCTATTCTTTTTTCTTTAGTCTGTTCAATGGGAACTTTCACTTTAAAGCAAACCCCCTGATCAGTTTCAACGGAGGTTATGGCGCCAGACAATTTGGTATTAACTAAATTAAAGACAATGTTTAAACCTAATCCAGAACCTCCCTGGCCACGTTTAGTGGTAACAAAGGGGTCAAAAATACGTTTTCTAAAGTTCTTTTCAATACCTTTGCCATTATCACCATAAAGCAAGGTTAAATAACCTTTAGAATGAGTGAAAACAATTGATATCTCCCCTTCTCGGCGATCTTCAAAGCCGTGAATATGAGAATTCATCAAAAAGTTAGTTAAAATTTGGTTCCAAGCACTCGGATAGGTAACTAAAGAAAAGTCTTTATCTAGGTCAATATGAATGTGATATTTTTTGTGTTTAAACATTGTTTTAACAGTGTTTACTACATCGTAAACATGTTGATGAAGATTTATATTCACTTTCGGATCAGTATGTTGCTCAACAGCAACCGATTTAAAGCTACGAATTAACGCTACTGACTTATTGAGGCTACGCTCAATAATTTGTTCATATTCACCCAGCAAATTCAAGGTGTCTGATAAAAATGATTTGGTTAATTCCTGTGACTCTACCGCTTCTTTTAAGCTATCTACTTTTTCTTTTAATGCTGTAATAGAGGTAATACAAATACCTAAAGGTGTATTCACCTCATGAGCAACACCCGCAACTAACTGACCAAGTGAAGCCATTTTTTCAGATTGTACTAATTGATCTTGTGCGAGTGTTAAATCGTCAAAACTTTGTTGTAACTGTTGATTACTTTTTTCTAGTGATGCCGTTCTATCGTGCACTTTAACTTCAAGCTCACCATTTAAAGCCAATAAAGCGTTTTCTGCATCTTCAAGTTTCACAATTTTATTTTTAAGCTTTAAACGCATGCCATTAACTGCATTAACAAGATAGTCTAACTCGTCTTCTGTTTCAGGGCGATTCGATAACAATAATTCTTCGTCTAAGTTATGACTCGCCAACTGCTGGGCATAGCGAGTAATTTGAAACAAATGACGAGTGATCAATTTATCAATAATGAGAATAATGAAAAATGCTACGATAAATATTTTGATAAATTCAGCCGTTAAAATAAACCCTGCTTGTAACCAAAGTTGCTGATATATTTCTTGATAGTCAGCATAAACTTTAAGTTTACCAACCTTGTTTCCGTCATGAACAATGTCAAACTCAACAATTTTTTTGGCCTCAATGCTGGCATCACCTACTTGTTGTTGATAATCAAAATCATTGGTTATTTTGACTAAGCCAATATCAGGCAAGTCAACAATACCTTGAATTTGCTGAGCAACAAGCGGCTTATTAAAGTCCCATAAGCTACTCGCTATAGAAGGAATATAACTTTTTTCAATATTATCAAAGCGTTGTTCTAGCAGGGTAAGATCATCTTGAAAAGATGCATAAAGCTGTACCAATGTTGAACACACTGACACTAAAACACTACACAATAGTATATAAAGTAGTAATCGCTTTGTTAATTTATCGTTTATTTCAACTGCTTTATTCATTAATGCTACTCATTGCAATTGTTAAGCTATCATACCGAACTTTATTTCACCATTTAAGTCATATTTGATTTAAAAGTCAACTGTAAAGTTTAATGTTAACAACAATTTAACAACAGTATATTGGCATTAACAATTTTTTATTTCCTAAGAAGTAATTTGGGGTATATCATACACTTAACTAATTATCACGGTTACACACTTACACGGTGAACAACATGAAAAACTCAATAAAATTTTCAAGCTTAATCGTTGCGGTTTTTACCTTCAGCCTACTTTCTGGCTGCAGCAGTAAACCCAGCACAAAAATTGATTTTAATCCTAAAACTAATTTTGCATCATTTACTAGCTTTCAATTCAGTCCACAACAAAAAGCGACACTTGACGCTAATCCAATCATGACTAACCGTATACAATCAGCGGTTGAGCAAAATTTTGCAAACAAAGGGTTAGCACCAATAGCTTATATTGATAACCAAAGTGCTGATATGTCTATCAAGGTGAATTTCAACCAACAAGAAAAAGCAAACAATTCATCGTTTAGCATAGGTTTGGGTACCGGCAGAGTAAGTAGTCACGGTGGTAGCAGTATAGGTGTGAGTACAAATGTTCCTATCAATAGTGATGCCATCATTATTACCAAAATAATCATTGATATAAGCCATCATGGTGAAGCAGTTTGGCACGGCGTTGATAGTTATGAAGCTAAAGGTGATATTACTGCTGAGGAAGTTAATAACGCCGTATCGTTAACAGTAAATAGCATGTTGGCAAACTTCCCTCCTGAAAAAGTTACTGATAATAAATAAAAAGACATATTCATTATCATAATAATTTGATGACAAGCAGGCACTTGTCATCAAATAAACTATTCCTTCACGGAGAGTAACAGGCTATTAATATTGTTTTGTTTCTACCTGCCAATAAATTGTTTTTATTTCACCTGCTCGAAGGAAAGTAAAAGAGACTTCATCACCTTTTTTCACATCAGCCATGCGTTGTTTAATTTTTATCGCTGATTCAATACCGGTGATTTTATGGCCGTTTATTGATAACAAAATATCACCACCAATTAAAAGCGATGTGTGACCAATAGTGACATTAATATTACCGCCTCTAAAACCGAGTTTATCCGCTAAAGTACGCGGCACTATATGCTGAATAAGCATGCCATGACCTGCGGCATTATTTAATGCATAAGATTGCTGTTTATTAAGTAAAAAAGGAATAAAACCAGAAAAAGTACCAGGGTCGCTATCCATAATGTCATGAATAGTATCAATAGAAACCACAAAGCCTAAACCATTACTACCACCACTTTTTGATAAAATATGGCTGACAATACCAATAATTTCACCTTTACTATTAAACATTGGTCCACCTGAGTTACCGACATTAATAGAAGCGTCTGTTTGCAATAAACGTGGCGTAATGTTGGTGGCAGGAATTTGTTTACCATCACGAATACCACTTAAATAACCCACAGATAAACTATGACTTACTCCGTAAGGTGCACCAATAACAATAACTTGCTCACCTATTTGGTAGCTATTAGCTTTAGCCAATTTTAATGGCTTTATGTTGTCAGGCACATCAACCGCTTGGATCATAGCAAGGTCAATCATAGACTCAACCCAAACTACGTGGCCACTGGTTTTAGTGCCATCAGCATAGACAATCTCAATATCAGTAGCTTTATCAACAACATGAGCGGCTGTTAAAATACGGCCTTTTTTATTTATTAGTGCGCCTGAGCCTAAAGAGCCCGCTACGCTTGCTTTATAAGCCGCTTGCCCAGGCTTTGGATCTGCCAACGCTTTAACGTGTAGTTCAACGACCGCAGGGTTAACTGATTTATACAGTTTTTGAATGGTGTTTTCAGCGCTCGCGCACCAAGTAACAAAGCTGAAACTAACCAGTAAAAATATTCTAATAGTAGCCATAATGCTTAAAAAATCCTTATTTAAAATTGCTGGCTAGTTTACCTAACTATAGAAAAATAATCAGATATTTTATTATCAAAAATTGTTATCATTCTTTTAGAATTGTTACTAGAGAAAACAAATGCAGATTATCGCAATATTAGCATTAACCGCATTAGCTTGGTTGATATGGCAACTGATTAAAGCCAAGCGCTTTAATCGCTTTAAACAAAAAATTGAAGATGAACTAAAAGATAAAGTTATTGCGAGCATCATTGACGAGTTAGAAGAAAGTCGGTGTGATGTTTTTCCTAATAATGACTGCCATAAAGAAGCAAGCATTTTTTATTGGACACAATATAAAAGCCGCATATTACATGCGGCCTTACAAAGAGAAATTATTACCGAACAATGGCTAAAAGACTCTGGCAACCTACGCAATGCCCAGCACTTATTCTATATAGAGAAGCACTTTATTCTTTAGCCTGACTACACAGCACAACAGCACAGCTTACATTTTAGCAAACTGTATATCCCAAACACCGTGGCCTAAACGCTGGCCACGATTTTCAAACTTAGTTAGTGGGCGAGAATCTGGGCGCGGCACATAAGTGTTCGTTTTAGATAGGTTTTCATACCCTTGGGCACTTTGCATGTCTTCTAACATACATTCCGCATAGTTTTCCCAGTCTGTTGCCATGTGAAAAACACCGCCAACTTTAAGCTTTTGGCGAATGGTTTCTACAAATTCAGCAGACACTATGCGGCGCTTATGATGCTTCTTTTTATGCCAAGGATCTGGAAAGAACAATTGCACCGTATTTAAACTGTCATTGGCAATACAATCAGCCAAAATTTCAATGGCGTCATGCTCATATACTTTTAGGTTGGTCACCCCTTCTTCAACAGCTAAAGAAATACAAGCACCGACACCGGGTTTATGTACTTCTATGCCAATAAAGTTAAGCTCTGGTGCCGCTTTAGCCATTTCAACCAAAGATTTACCCATACCAAAGCCAATTTCTAAGGTGACGGGGTTTTCATTACCAAAAAGCGCTTGAGGATTAATTAAACCGTTACTATGGCTTAAGCCCATATCAGCCCAATGGTCATTTAACGCTCGCTCTTGCCCTTTGGTTAATCGGCCTTCGCGTTTTACAAAGCTGCGCACTTTGCGAATATATTTACCTTCTTGCTCTGCTTGCGCTAAGGTTTTATGTGTTTTTTCTATTTTATCTGTCATAGGTTTTCTTCAATATAATTCGATTTTCATTCTAAATAAATGGGCTTTAGACAAAGCCGTCAAAATTTTCAGAGCCTGCGCTTATGGTACATAAGTAATGGTACTGAAAAACGCTGACAATGCAGAATAAGGTTCATTTATGACGAATAAAACTACTCGGCCCACCAAACATCGTACAACGCACTAACTGAAACCGTCGTAGCACCATTATCTGTTAACCATTTTTCCACAGCGTTTCTATGTTCATCGGTACATGAACCAAGTTTTTGTGTGCAAATTAAGCCGTGCCATAACGTATCACCTTCGCCACCAAAACCTAATTCGTTGGCTTGAATAACTTCGGCGAAAAACTTATCGATAAAGGCATCAAGTTCATCACTGGTAATATCATCATTGAGCTGCCATGCAACGTCAAAACCTAATTCTTTAAATTCATCAACACGAAGTTTTTTACGCAGACGGCGACTGCGGTTTTTAGCATTTAATCTCATCAGGAAACCTTATTTATAAAATTCGCCGTCATTATACAGAGGATAAGTCGGTCAATAAAACAAATTTATTCAATAGAAAATTCCAGCAAGCGGTAAAAGCCATCAAAATAATGCTGTTCATTAGTTAATTTAATAATTCGCCCTTGCGCCCTAGCTTGTGCTTCAAGCTCGTTTAGTAAGTCACAACGCCAAAAATTAGCGAGAAAAGGCTCCATTTTTTCAAAAACGAAACGAAAAATTTTACTACGATGAAATAAATGATTTTGCTTAAGCTGAGCATAGTCAGTAATAACCAAACGGCCACCAATGTTAGTGATACGAATCGCTTGCGCTAATACATTGGCGCGTACGCTTTCTGGTAGCTCGTGTAATAAAAAAAACAGCACAGAAACATCAACACTTTTATTGATTAGCGCTATGTGTTCAGCATCACTTAAAAAAAAATGACATTTATCATCAATAACTTGCTGTGGAATTTTCTTCTTCATTTGCTTAATTTGTATCGGCGCAATATCAAATGAATACAAATTTTCTACTTGGCTTTGCTGGGCAAGTTTTGGGAAAAACTCACCATAAGCACAGGAAATACCCGCAACCTTTTGTTCAGTTTTACAACAAATAAAATTGACTGAATCTTGGGCAATAGCATGATAATACCCCCATAAAATACGATTAACCATAAAACCATGGTCAAAAAAACTAACACCAAAAGGCGATAAATAAGCCCACCAATAATGCTTTACCAAATAACTAGGCAGCGCATAAGGGCTGTAATTTTTTTTATTGTCAGTATTTTCGGTTACAGGAGAAATAATATTTGTGGTCATGATCAAAAAACTTGTCGACTGATATTTTAAATATACCCAGTAATGTTATAAAGCAAAACTATTTTTTGAGCACAGCTGCTCTTTTCGTTACACTAGCCCCAAATAACCCAAAAATCATTCCTGAAATTATCCTTATCAATACTAATACTAAAATCAATACTCAAATAACAAAAACTTCTGCACAAACCTTTGCCACACAAGTGGTAAGTTGGTATCACCAACAAGGCAGAAAACATTTACCGTGGCAGCAAAATAAAACCCCCTATCGTGTTTGGATTTCTGAAATAATGCTCCAACAAACACAAGTTGCTACCGTTATTCCTTACTACCAACGCTTTATGGAGAGTTTTCCAAGCATTAAAGACTTAGCAATAGCTGATGAAGATAATGTACTACATCATTGGACAGGCTTAGGTTACTACGCCCGAGCCCGCAATTTGCATAAAGCAGCCAAGCTTATTGTTAGCGAGCACCAAGGCGATTTTCCGCAAACTCTTGAGCAGGTTGTTGCCTTGCCTGGTATAGGGCGCTCTACCGCTGGTGCTATTTTATCTTTAGCACTAAATCAACATCAGCCGATATTAGACGGCAATGTAAAACGCGTGCTAGCTAGATGCTACTTAGTCGCTGGTTACAATGGTTTGTCAGCCTTTGATAAAAGCTTATGGCAACTAAGCGAACAACTTACCCCTACACTCGAAACGGCAAGTTTCAATCAAGCCATGATGGACCTAGGTGCCACGGTTTGTACCCGCAGTAAACCTAAATGTGAGCTTTGTCCACTGCAAACAAGTTGTTTAGCTTTGGCGGGTGAGGAGCAAAGTAACTACCCGCAGAAAAAACCTAAGAAAAAAATCCCTGAAAAAAGCACCATAATGATCATTCCTAAACTAACTATTGAAGGTAAAAGCCAAGTATTAATGGAAAAACGTCCGCCCGCTGGAATATGGGGAGGATTATGGTGTTTTCATGAAGTGAGCAAGCACTCACAAATAACCGAATTGTTAACAACGCTAAATTTACAAGAACAATCAAGAGAGGCGCTTACCTCATTTAGGCATACTTTCAGCCATTTTCATTTAGATATTGAACCCATTGTTATTAATTGCCAAGCAATGCCTTTAGCGCAAATAAAAACAGAAATAAACGAACAACAGCCGCAAAAATGGTATGATTTATCCGTTGAAGCCAGTGTTGGTTTAGCCGCTTCAACCCAAAAATTAATCAACTTATTAAAGCA
>MAAC01018345.1_pt1 | contig 16072 bp, 17 predicted proteins | sample 1115981 | NCBI WGS metagenome assembly MAAC01 (sample SAMN04961126, study PRJNA320927) | seawater metagenome | isolation source: sample BD02T64 sea water enriched with oil for 64 days | place: USA:Gulf of Mexico | collected 2013-07-27 | reverse complement strand
GTGTGGCGACTAAGTATCTAGAAAATTACTTAGGTTGGTTTCGGTTTTTGGATACAAACGAAAACCCTAACAAAAACAACTTGTTTAAAGCTCAACAACACTTAGCGGGAACATAGCCTAAATATTTTGTAGTTTGAGGGGCGTCATATTGAGCTGCAAAACTGGTAACGTCTTTGTTATTACAGATTAAGTTCATTGTAATATTTCTGATCCCCAGCTGATCTCGCCGTGATAATTGTTTTAGTTTTGGTAAATCATTATTTGCTGAAGCTACACATATCCGAGTATTTAATGATTTATCCATTGCTTTAAAAACATATTTAACATTATCTTCTGCTGTTGTATTAAAAGCAGTTGTTGCCGCTAATAGGGTTAAGGGCATCAAATAGTTAAGTTTCATAACTCCTCCAAGAGTATTTAACTTAAAGTTGAATACTCGTTCTCAAGCATTAAACCTGCGTGAAAAAAATATGATTTTTTTCTGATTTTGCATCCTATTTATTCTAATTTTAATATTTAAAACTGGATTGTTTTTCTAACAACATGGCGATATGAGGAATATCATCTTCTAAATACATCTCAGAAACTCTGACAAAACCGTGCTGTTTGTAGTATTTTTCCAAGTGCTCTTGCGCAGATATTTTTATGTTTTGCCCTGGCCATTGTTGCTCACAAACCACAAGCGCTTTGCTCATTAACGGGTGGCCAATGCCTTTACCTCGGTAATCTGCTCGTGTTGCCACTCGGCCAATGCTGACAACATCTGGGTATGATACGCCTTTCGGTAAAAGGCGTAAGTAAGCAACCAATTGCTCGTTATCGTAACCGAGCAAATGCATAACGCCCTCTGCACGGTCACAATCATCAAGCTCAGGGTAATAACAGCTTTGCTCAACCACAAAAACATCGACTCGCAACTTCAAGGCATCGTACAGCTCGTTGGTACTGAGTTGATCAAAGGTTTTTGCTTGCCAGTTGATTGTATTATTCATAGTTAAACGCTTATCCTGTTAAAGTTCCTAGTATCTACTGATGTCTAGACTGTAATACCGCCATCACTTCAGCTAATTCTACTTCTTGATCTGCCAACAATACCAGAGTGTGGTAGAACAAGTCAGCACATTCGCCAATAAATTCTTCTTTCTGGTTAGTTGCGGCAGCGAGTGCCACTTCAACGCCTTCTTCCCCCACTTTTTGTGCCACTCTTGCCGTACCTCTCGATAGTAGATGGGCGGTATAGCTGTCTTCAGGTTTGTCATTTTTGCGCGTATCAATCACGTGTTCGAGATAACCTAAAAAGTTTTTCTGATTGATGTTTTCTTCAGGGAAACAAGAGTTAGTGCCTAAGTGGCAAGTCGGCCCTTGTGGTCGGCAGCTGATGAGTAAACTGTCTTGATCACAATCGGTTAAAACGCTTTGTACTAAGAGGTAATTTTTCGAGCTTTCGCCTTTCTGCCACAAACGTTGTTTGCTGCGAGAAAAGAACGTCGCTTTACCACTTTCAAGAGTTTGCGTTAATGCTTCCTGGTTCATGTAACCTTGCATTAATACTGCCCCTGTATCGGCGTGTTGAATGATTGCCGGGATCATGTTGTCCATTTTCTCCCAGGCTAATGCGGCTATGTTGTCTTTGTTAATGATCATAGTGTTCTCTTTATCTCTCAACTCTTATCGCGACATTTTGCGCGCGTAAGTATTGTTTTAATTCTTGAATATCAATAATGCCTTTGTGAAACACGCTGGCAGCAAGTGCGCCATCGACATCGGCTTGCTTAAATACCTCGTTAAAGTGTGCCATGGTGCCGGCACCGCCGGAGGCGATTAATGGAATATTACACACTGCTCTGATCATTGACAGTTGCTCAATATCATAACCCTGGCGCACACCATCTTGATTCATTACATTTAACACGATTTCACCGGCGCCACGGCGTTGTACTTCTTCAACCCAGTCTTTGGTTTGCCACACGGTTTTAGCCGATTTAGATTCATCGCCGGTAAATTGATAAACCTGGTATTGTTGAGTGTTCTCATCAAAAAATGAATCGATACCAACCACCACACATTGTTGACCAAATTGACGAGTGAGTCGCGTAATCAGCTCTGGATCAGACAAAGCCGGGGAGTTGATCGATATTTTATCGGCGCCCATTAATAGCATCTTTTGTGCTTCCGCTTCCGATTTGATGCCGCCAGCGACACAAAATGGAATATCGATCACTTGTGCAATGCGTTCAACCCAGCTTTTATCAACCGTACGGCCATCGGAACTGGCGGTAATATCGTAAAAAACCAACTCGTCGGCACCTTCTTCGGCGTAACGTTTTGCTAAAGGGACGATGTCACCAATAACTTCATGATCTCTAAATTTAACCCCTTTAACCACGACGCCATCGCGAACGTCGAGACAAGGAATTATGCGTTTTGCCAGCATGATATTGCCTCCGTTAGGGTAAACTTACCTTCGAATAATCGTGCTCTGCCTAAAATAATGCCAACGGCACCTTCTTCGCCATTGCGCACGTAGAGACAAGGGATTATGCGTTTTTCCAGCATGATATTGCCTCCGTCAGGGTAAATTTTCCCTCGAGTAAGGCTCTGCCTAAAATAATGCCGTCGGCACCCGATTGGGCGACATTGTTGATATCATCTAAACAACCGATGCCACCAGAGGCCTGCCAGAAAATACTAGGGTATTGTTGTTTCAGCTGACGATATAATTCTACATTTGAGCCGGTCAAGGTGCCATCTTTCGAAATGTCAGTACATAACACCTGGCTAATGTTATCGCTGCCATAAAAATCTAACAAACTCTCAAGCGTGGTATTACTTTTTTCAATCCAGCCGTGAGTGGGTAATAACTTATCGCCTTGCTCATTAATTTGTACGTCTAGGGCCAACACAATTTTGTCTTTGCCATAAATAGTGAGCCATGACTTTACCAACTCTGGCTGTTTGATCGCCAATGAGCCGATCACCACTTTACTGGCGCCAAGGGCAAGTAAATCATCAACATCTTGCTGGCAACGTACGCCGCCGCCAACTTGCACCGGCATTTTTGCCACACTGATAATGTCTTTTAAACGTTGTGTTTGTCGTTGTTTCGAGTCTTTCGCGCCGTCTAAATCGACTAAATGCAATACCTCAGCACCTTGCTCAAAATAACTGGCGACTAACTGCTCGGGTGTTTGTTCATAATCAGTTTTTTGCTGATAATCGCCTTGGTACAAGCGCACGGTTTTGCCATTAATTAAATCGATAGCTGGAATGATCATCAGCATAACTCCATAAAGTTTTTCAATAATTTTGCGCCGGTTTTACCCGAGCGTTCTGGGTGAAATTGCACCCCGTAAAAGTTACCTTGTTGCAAACTGGCGCTAAATTTTTGGCCATAATCACAACTCGCTAGTGTCTGTTGCGATGCTGGTGCGCAATAGGTGTGCACAAAGTAAAAATAATCATCGCTACCAATGCCAGAAAATAACGGCGAATCTGCTATCTCGGTCAAGGTATTCCAACCCATATGCGGCAGTCTTAAATTATCATCGGTGCGGGTATCAATTTTCGCGATGCTGCTATCGATAACGCCCAAGCAAGGGGTGTCGATATTATTCTCGACCGAGTGTTTGGTCAGCAATTGCATGCCCAAACAAATACCTAACACCGGTTGTGTTAACTCGGTGATGGTGGCAAACAAGCCTCGCTCATTAATTCCTGCCATGGCATATTCGGCCGAGCCAACGCCGGGTAGAAATACTTTTTTCGCCAGCTTTATCGCGGCAATGTCTTTAGAAACATCAATTTGATAACCCTGACGCTGCAGGGCAAATTTCAACGAGCTGATATTGGCACAACCGGTGTCAATGATCAGCGCGTCAGCAGATGTGGTATCGCTCATTATAAAACACCTTTAGAGCTTGGCAGGGTGTCACCAGATACGGTGATAGCCTGACCTAACGCTCGGCCAAATACTTTGAACAAACTTTCCACCTGATGGTGACAATTACCTGCAGTTGTCGATAAGTGCAGGGTACAGGCCATGCCATCGGATAAACTCTTGAAAAAATGACTGACCATTTGGGTACTCATGCCGCCTACGCGATTGTCGGTAAACTCACTGTTAAACTCCAAGTGCGCGCGGCCAGATAAATCAATACTACATTCCGCTTTACATTCATCCATAGGTAAGACAAAGCCAAAACGGTTGATACCACGTTTATTGCCTAATGCCTGTTTTAACGCATCGCCCAGCGCCAATGCGGTATCTTCGACACTGTGGTGATCATCAATATGTAAATCACCGTCTACCGTACAAGTTAATGAAAAACCACCGTGCGTGGCAATTTGATCTAGCATATGATCAAAAAAGCCAATGCCGGTATCAATGTGGCTGCCACCGATTTTATCGAGATTCACTTCAACGTTAATGTCGGTTTCTTTGGTGGTGCGGTTAACCTTGGCGATTCGAGCGTTATTTAACAATTGCTCGCTAATATCGTTCCAGTTCAACGTTTCGCGATTGTATTTTATGCCGGGTAAGCCCATATTTTGGGCTAAGCCGATATCGGTTTCTCTATCGCCAATCACAAAAGAATTGGCAAAGTTAATTTTCCCTTGTTGCAGGTAGTCACTGACCAAACCCAATTTAGGTTTGCGGCAGCTACAATTATCTTCATCAAGATGCGGGCAAATTAGCTGGTCGCTAAAATTCACCCCTTGCGATTTGAACAGTTCGAGCATTTTATCGTGAGGCAAATCAAAGTCAGCTTGTGGGTAACTGTCACTGCCTAAGCCATCTTGGTTCGACACTAGCACCAGTTGATAACCACTTTGTTGCAGTTTTAACAATACCGGGATCACATTTGGCTCAAATACCAGCTTTTCTAAACTGTCTACTTGTTTATCGGTAATCGGTTCTTCAATTAACGTACCGTCGCGGTCAATAAATAAAATATCTGAGTTAGACGCTAAGTTTATTACTGGGTTTTTGATTGGGTCTTTCATGGTCTAACTTCCTGGTTATTAATTACGGAGTACCGATTGCTGTTACGGTTAAAATTGTTGATCGCGCTTTTAAATAATTCAAGTTCTTCAATACTGCCAATGCTCACACGTAAGCAATTATTCAAACCCAGTTGGCTCGATTGATTGCGAATTAATACGCCTTGCTCGACCAGAGCGGCAAATATTTGTTGGGCATTGTCCGCCTGGAACAAAATGTAATTGGTTTTTGAGCTAAATTGCTTTACTAACCAGGGCTGTGCATCTAAGAAACTGGCAATGTGTTGATTTAATTGATTGGTGCTATCGACACGTTGTTGCATTACCGCTAAATCCGTAGTTAACGCTTGACAGGCAATGGCACTTACCGGGTTCGATATGGGGTAAGGTGCGATGATTTTCGCCATCATCTCGATGATCTTGTTACTGGCCAGGGTAAAGCCACAACGTAGGCCTGCCAAGGCAAAGGCTTTTGATAAGGTGCGTAAAATCACTAAATTTGGATAATCGTTTAATAACGCTACGGTTGATAACTCGGGACAAAATTCGATGTACGCTTCATCAACCACCACTAACGCCGAGTCTTTAAACAACTCTAAGGTGCTAATAATATCGTCACGGTTGATCACATCCCCGGTAGGGTTATTCGGTGAGCAGATAAAAACGATTTTGGCATTGTCTTTATTTTCGCTTAAACCATCTAAGTTTAATTGCAAGTCTTTGGTTAACGGCACTGTGATAATATTTGCGGCATGACCTTTGGCACTAATCGCATACATGCCATACGTTGGCGGACAAATAATGATGCTATCACTGGTGCCTGCATTGCTTTCGCAAAAGGTTCTGATCAACACTTCAATGCCTTCATCGGCACCACGCGTGGCCAACACTTGGCTATTATCAACGCCGGCATAATCGGCATAGGCACTAATTAATTGCTGTGGCTGAAAATCAGGATAGCGATTTAAATTTTGCAAATTCACCGATAAATCGTTGCTGTTACCGGCTTCGTTGGCATTTAACCAACAACTGCCGCCAGACTGCTCTCTGCGCGCCGACTGATAGGGCACCATGTTGAGCACGTCTTTACGGACCAAATTATTGATTAAGTTGTTGTCAGGGGTTTTAGAGCTGTCAACCATTAGCCTTCCTCCAGACGAATAGTCACCGCTCGTTGGTGTGCATCTAAGCCTTCGGCATCGGTTAATTCAATAATCGTCTCACTCAACGATTGTAATCCCGATTTGGTTAATTCCTGCACCGTATAGCGACGTGAGAAATCGGCTAAGGATAACGACGAGATCACTTTTGAATAGCCATAGGTAGGCAGTACGTGGTTAGTACCACTGGCATAATCGCCTGCAGATTCTGGCGAATAGCTACCGACAAAAATAGAGCCGGCGTTACGAATACCCGTCATCAGTTGTTGCGGGTTTTCGGTTTGAATCGATAAATGCTCAGGACCATAGGCGTTGGATACCTGCACGGCTTGCGCCATATCGTCACAAATAATTAACCGGCTTTCTTTTAACGCCACTTCGGCAATGGCTTTGCGACTTAGCGATTGTATCTGTTTATCTAATTCCGCCTCTACCGCTAGCGCCATTGGTTGGCTTTCGGTGAGCAAAATGACTTGCGAGTCAACCCCGTGCTCGGCTTGCGATAATAAATCGGCGGCAACAAACGCTGGGTTGGCGCTAGCGTCGCTAATCACTAATAATTCTGACGGCCCCGCTGGCATATCTATGGCAAAGCCAGGTACAAGCTGTGACAGCTGTTTTTTCGCTTCGGTGACAAAGCGATTACCCGGGCCAAATACTTTATTTACCGCTTTTACTGATTCGGTACCCAAAGCTAACGCCGCAACTGCTTGCGCACCACCTATGGTGTAAATTTCACTTATTTGGCAAAGTTTCGCCGCATAAATAATTTCATCGGCCATTTCGCCTTTCTGGTTTGGCGGACAAACCAGCACTACTCGATCGCAACCAGCCAGTTTTGCCGGTATCCCTAACATCAACACGGTTGATGGCAGTGGTGCAGAGCCTGCCGGAATATACAAACCGACACTTTCAATGGCTTCGGTCTTGAGAGTACATTTCACCCCAGGCATTGTTTCCACTTCAATATCCTGAGCTTTTTGCGCACTGTGAAAGCGCTCAATTTGCCCGTAAGCCGTTTGAATCGCCAGTTTACGTTTATCAGATAACCTTTGTGTGGCGTTTACCACCGCCTTATCGGTTAAGCGCAAGCTGCTAAGCTTAACCTGGTCAAATTCATTGGTTAAATCAAACAAGGCAATATCACCTTGTTTTTCTACTTTATCAATGATGTTTGCCACCGCTTTGCTCAAGCTTTTACTGTCACTAATCGCAGGTCTTGCTAAAGCTTGTAACTGCTCAGTGTTATTTAGTTCAGACCAAATTAACATGGTTTACCCCATCATTTTTTCAATTGGCATCACCAATATCGAGTTACAACCTAAGTCTTTTAACTGCTCCATGGTTTCCCAGAAAAAGGTTTCGGTGCTTACCATGTGAATGGCTACCCGATCATCGCGCTCGGCTAAAGGCAATACCGTTGGCGTTTCACTGCCTGGCATTAATGCGACCACTTCATTTAATCTGTCTTTTGGCGCGTGCAGCATAATGTATTTGCTTTCTCTGGCTTTTAATACGCCCTTAATGCGTGGCAGCAAAGTATCTAACATTTGTTGTTTTGCTGCATTCAACGGACCTTCGCCTTTAATCAAAGCCGCTTTCGATTGATAAATCACTTCCACCTCTTTTAAGCCATTGGCTTCAAGCGTGGTGCCAGTGGATACTAAATCACAAATTCCATCGGCCAAGCCTACGCGCGGCGCAACTTCCACTGAGCCGTTTAATTTACAAAAATCAAACTTAATATTATTGGCGCTGGCAAAGCGATTCAATAATCTTGGGTAGGTGGTGGCCAGGCGCAAGCCATCTAAACTTTGAATGCCTTTATATTCCACTTCTTCGGGTAGGGCTATGGATAAACGACAAGCACCAAAATTTAACGAAGATATCTTCTCATAATAGGAGTTTTCCCCGGTTAATTCGCGCTCTAAAGCATGTTCTTCCAGGGTGTTATCACCAACGATGCCTAAATCACAAACACCATCCATCACCAGGCCAGGAATGTCTGAGCTACGCACTAACATTATATCAATCGGCATATTGGCAACATGGGCAATCAGGCGTCGGTCGGCTAAATTAATTTTCATCCCACATTTTTTGAATAAGCCTTGTGATTCCTCGCTTAAACGACCTGATTTTTGGATGGCAATTCTAAGTCTTTTTGTATCGTTGCTTGTCATGATTATTTCCTTTGCAAATGGTTTGTTTGCGATAAAACTATTAAATTTTTAAAATTTGTCGGGAATAAAAAACCCCGAAAAAGTGGACTCTTTCGGGGCTGTGCTTATTTTGATTTACACGCTGAAGAGTCCATAGACCCTCGGCGGATAACCTGAGGGCTAATCGATAATATGATGATGGTGGCGCAAGTTCAGGTTGTTCATAAATCTTCTCAATAAGTAAATAAATATGCAGTTGCATAAACAATAAAGCTTTTACACTAATCTCGCAAGAAATTAATTTAACAATAGTCTAATTATTACGATATAGCTCATAACTTTTACTTATGATGACTTTTTTATTCGATAATTAGCTCTACCTTGTACGTACAATAAAGCTTAAATGTTACAGTAACATTACTTTAACTAAGATCTGAAAAATATTTTTACGATCCAGTCATTAGACTTGCCATAATAACTGGTTATAATGGTCTCATTAATCTAACCGTATACGCACTTATCCGTCTTCATGAACACTAATAATGACTAGCATTTTATCTGCCTTTGCCAAAGATGGCCCACTGGCACACGTGATCCCCGGCTTTAATCCGCGACAAGCTCAACTTGATATGGCTGAAGCGGTGGGTCAAACCATTGCGGCGAAAAGCTCTCTGGTGGTAGAGGCGGGCACCGGTACCGGAAAAACCTTTGCTTATTTAGTGCCAGCATTGAGCTCAGGTAAAAAGGTGATCGTTTCTACCGGCACCAAAAACCTGCAAGAACAGCTTTTTCATAAAGATTTGCCACTGGTTAAGAAAGCATTAGGCAGCGGCCAAAAAATTGCTTTATTGAAAGGCCGGAGTAATTATTTATGTTTATTCCGTTTAGAAGAAAACTTTTCTAGTTCAGCGCAAAAACGTCATCAGGCCGGAGTCATGCTGGATGCAAAATCTTTAAGCGATTTAGCAGCGGTGCGGCAATGGTCCAGTGAAACCCAATCGGGCGATATTGGTGAGCTTACCAAGGTTGCCGAAGATTCATCGATTTTTTCACAAATCACCTCAACCACAGATAATTGCCTGGGAAGAAATTGCCCTGATTATGGCAAGTGTTATTTAATGAAAGCCAGAGAGCGAGCTATAGAAGCGGACTTAGTGGTGGTCAATCATCATTTGTTTTTTGCCGATATGGCATTAAAAGATACCGGTTTTGGTGAATTAATACCACAATCTGATGTGGTGATATTCGATGAGGCTCATCAGCTAGGCGATATTGCCAGCGAATATTTCGGCCAGGCATTTTCTACCCGGCAACTATTAGAAGTGGCGAGCGATTGTTTGCAGCAATATCGCACCGAACTTACCGACGTAAAACAATTATTAAAATCCGCAGAAAAACTGATGCGCGCCGCCGGCGATTTTCGTTTGTTGTTTGGCCAAGACGCGGAACGCGGTAATTGGCGTCAAAAAATCAAGCAAGGGCAGTTTGCTCGCGCGTTTTTACAGTTGAACGATGATTTAAAATTTTTATACGACGTATTAAAAATGTGTGTGTCACGCAGCGAAGTGATTGATAACTGTTTTGAGCGGGTAACGGAATTATTATCCAAGTATGAAGTGATGAATGATGTAGACCGTCATGGCATGAGCCTTTGGTATGAAACCACACGCCGTCATGTGGTATTGCATCAAACCCCGTTATCGATCGCCGATAAATTTCAACATTATATGGACAGTTCCAATGCCGGCTGGATATTTACCTCGGCAACTCTGGCGGTTAATGGCAATTTTACCCATTTTACCGATGATCTAGGACTTACCACAGCCAAACAATTATTATTGGAGAGCCCATTTGATTATCCGCAGCAATCAAAACTACTGGTGCCAAGATATTTGCCCGAAGCGAGTAACTTTAATCGCGGCAAGGCCCTGACGAATATTGCCATTGCGTTGATAAAAGCAAGTAATGGCAGCTGTTTTATCTTGTTCACCTCTTACCGGATGCTCAATCAGGTGGCAGAACTGTTGGCCGAGGAAATTGATAATCCGCTGTTAGTGCAGGGGCAAATGGCAAAAAGTATTTTGCTTGAGCAATTTGTCGAGCAAAAACAGGCGGTGTTATTGGCAACGGCCAGCTTTTGGGAGGGCGTGGATGTGAGAGGCGATGATCTGACCTGCGTGATTATCGATAAATTGCCGTTCAGTGCCCCAGACGAGCCGTTATTGCAAGCCAAAAGTGAAGACGTAAAACGCAAGGGCGGCGATCCATTTGCGCAAATACAATTGCCACAGGCGGTGATAGCCCTAAAACAAGGGGTTGGTCGGTTAATTCGCGACACCAGTGATAAAGGCGTGTTAGCGATATGCGACACTCGTTTGGTTAACCGGCCTTATGGGCAAGTGTTTTTAGCGAGTTTACCGAATATGACCCGAACCCGGGATATTAACAGTGCGGTAAAGTTTTTGCGCAAACTAAACAAGACTGAAACGTAGAAAGTAAAAATGATCAAAATTACAAAGAGTTATCCATATTACTTGATATACTGTTAACGATCTGAGTTAGCAAACACAGGTCTGTATTAAACCTATACATTGAAAGAGAGATTTATTGTGAATTATTTGGCCATTGACGCCTCTACCGAAGCTTGCTCTGTAGCGCTTTGTTATCAAGGTAACCTTTACAGCCGTTATCAATTGTGCCCGCAATCACACAGTTTGATGCTGTTACCTATGGTGGATGAAGTGCTAACCGAAGCGAGTCTAAAATTGACGCAACTCGATGGTTTAATTTTTGGTCGGGGCCCAGGTAGCTTTACCGGTGTGCGTATTGGTATTGGTGTGGCGCAAGGCTTAGCCTATTCTGCGGACTTACCGGTAGTGGGAGTATCTACCTTACAAACCATGGCGCAGCAAGCGTTTATCAATAAGGGCCAAACGCAAGTAATTTCAGCCATTGATGCACGCATGGCGGAAACCTATTGCGGTTTGTTTGCAGTAGACGAAAACAAAATTATGCAGCCGGTAATAAAAGAAGCAGTTATTGCCCCGGCAAGCGTTAATGATTACATCACTCCCCACAGAAATCATGATGCTCTGCATGGTGTCGGCAGTGCTTGGAATGCTTATAAAGAGCAACTGGCCAACATTGATAACATTAGCATTAATGATGACATCGAATTTCCAACGGCAGTAGCGATGTTAGCGATTGGCAAGGAAGAATTTAAATTAGGCCATGGGGTTGTAGCCGAACAAGCACAACCGGTATACCTGCGTGATACGGTGACTTGGAAGAAACTGCCAGGCAGAAAGTAATGGATACCAAGTTGATTAAATATCTGCTCATTTTTAATGGTTAAAACGAATAACTACGGCTTTATAGAATTGATAAGTAGGTTAACTACTTACTAAATTTTATGCATTGTATTTATCCGTTTTTCCTCAGGAAAAAGTAGATCACATACTTAATCAAATTGGTATAGTACCAATTGGTCAATGAAAGGAGCTAAGTCATCGAGCGTAAACAACTAAAAGAGGCAAGTAAAGCCAATGGCATTTTCCAGTTTTTAACCGGTAACTTTTGGTCGTTGTTCGTCGTTGCCATACTATTAAAACAAATCCCTTATCTGGGTATTCCGTTTAATTGGCTGGAAAGTTTTTTTCATGAGTTAAGCCATGGCATTGCGGCTCTTGTCAGTGGTGGTCGAATTGTGCAAATTCAGTTGTTTCCCAATGGCGCGGGTTTATGCACCACCCAAGGCGGTTTTGCCTGGCTAATCGCTTTCTCTGGTTATGCCGGAGCGGTCGGTTGGGGCGTGCTGATATATAAAATTGGCCAATTAAAATCTTCAGTCAGTCGTTATTTTAGTGCGTTTCTGGTATTACTACTCGTTGTTACCTGTTTGTTATGGGTGAGAGATATTCTGACGCTATTTATTTGTTTGATGTTGATTGCCTTGTTTACCTTTAGCATAAAAATCTCCCATTTTAACTTTCTGCCTGTTATATTAAAATTGTTTGCAATCATGGTGTTACTCAATAGTTTAAGTTCACCTTTGTATTTGATTGATGGCCGTGGCATCGGTGATGGCAGCGCGTTGGCCGAATTAACTTTTATCCCTGAAATTGTATGGATAATAATCTGGTCTATTATTGGTATATTCGCCATTTATAAATTGGGGAAACAAAATGAAAGTCGTTAACCACTTAGCCATATTAAGCGTTTTGCTTATTAGTGGCTGTAATACCATTCCAGCGCCATTACAAGTGCCAGAAACCACTCCTCTGGTGGCGTTTGCCGATGCTCGCGCTATGCCTGCTGCCCATATTGGTATGCAAGCGAGGTGGGGCGGAGTGATTGCCGAGGTGAAAACCTTAGAGCAACAAACCATGCTGGAAATTGTGTCGATGGAGCTTAAAGATAACGCTCGTCCGCGGCAAAAAGACAGTACCGAAGGGCGATTTCGCGTGTATGTGAATGGCTTACTTGACCCGGTAATTTATCAGCAAGGACGACATGTCACGGCGTTAGGAGTTATTGCCGAGTCAGAAACTGGCTTAATTGGCGAACTCGAATATTTATACCCAAAACTCACCGCCAACAATGTCTATTTATGGAAAAAAATCAATAAAATCAGGGTTGAACCCATGCACCATCCAATGTGGTATTCACCCTATTACTGGCATTTTTCACCTAGGTATCGGTATTATTCAAGACCCGTGCATTACAGCAAGCCCAAACCGAATGTAAGCAAAGGCTCATCAACTCAATAACCTGAGCACTCATTATCCCGAGCTCAGCTTACATAACGCATTTAATAAGGAAAACTATTGATATCAGAAGTAGAATTTAAGCTTGCCCACTGCCAGCTTGCCGGTTTAAGCGTTGGTAATGAGCAGGCCCCGGTGATTCTTTGCTTACATGGCTGGCTTGATAATTCGGCAAGTTTCATCCCGTTTTTTGACACGCTTATTCAGCAACAAAGCCCATTACTCAAGCAATATCAATTCATTGCCATTGACTGGCCCGGGCACGGTAAATCTTCACATCGTGGTGACGACGCGTTTTATCACGCGATTGATTGGAGCTATGACTTACTGCAATTGCTGACGTTGATGAAATGGTCGCAAGTTAGCATTATTGGCCACTCGATGGGCGGCATGGTTGCCACCGTGTTCACCTCGGCGTTTAATGAAAAAGTTGAAAATCTGTTGTTGGTTGAATCGATTGGGGTGATTACCGAAAGTGAAAGTCCAAGTGAGCAACTACGCAAGGGCATGCTCTCTCGCTTGCAGTTACAAGACAAGACACCGACCGTGCACACCAATATTGAGTCGGCAATTAAAGCCAGAATGAATGTCTCAGATTTGGCCAATGATGCGGCTCGGCTCTTGGTTGAGCGCGGCTTGAAAGAAGTTGCTGGCGGCGTTACCTGGCGTTCTGATCCAAAGTTAAGGAATACCTCACCCCAGCGTTACTCGCTAAAGCAAGCCATTCAAATCGTGTCCAATTTGCATTGTCCGGTTGGTGTTGTTGCCGGCGAAAATGGTTTCGATATGATCCAAAAAGGCATCAAGATTTTTGCTGGACATATCGCCAATTATCAACAACATACCATTAATGGAGGTCATCATCCGCATATGGAAAGTCCGGCTGCATTAATGAATATTGCGGAACAAATGTTCAATAATGAAAATAGCGAAACGATCAAAAAACTTTAAGTTTTTCTGGTCGTACCTCTTGCAATTGTTTCAAACTATGAAATGATACGGCGTAAATAACATAATTAATTTTACTATCTAAATAAAATATAAAGGCCGAGAACATTGCGTGATACAGAATAAATCTGTCGTCAGTGTTTCGTGCCAAATAATAATGTAGGAGATGTATTGTGGAGAAAGTTTGGCTTGAAAAAAGTTATCCTCCAGGAGTTCCGTTCGAAATCGATGCTGACCGCTATAAATCGTTAGCGGACATGTTTTTCAAATATTGCGATGAATATTCGGGCAAAACCGCATTCATCAATATGGATGTGTCGTTGTCATATCAACAACTGGCGCAACAAGCAAAGTCCTTTTCCGCCTATTTACAAAATGAATTAGGCCTTAAAAAAGGCGATAAATTAGCGATCATGGTGCCAAACACCTTGCAGTACCCGATAGCCCTTTTTGGCGCTTTAATCGCCGGTTTAACCGTGGTAAACGTGAACCCACTATACACTGCCCGTGAATTGAAGCATCAACTCAATGACTCGGGTACGAAAGCCATTGTCATTATTGAAAACTTTGCCAACACTTTAGAACAGGTGATTAAGGAAACTCCGGTTGAACATGTCATTTTAACCGCATTGGGTGACCGCTTAGGTACCATAAAAGGCACGGTAGTTAACTGCGTTGTTCGTTACATCAAGAAAATTGTGCCCGCGTTTCATTTACCCAATACCATCGCGTTTAATCAAGTGTTGGCGAAAGGTAATGCCGAACAATTTAAACCGGTAGATATTATCGGCGATGATTTGGCCTTTTTGCAATACACTGGTGGTACCACTGGTGTATCGAAAGGGGCTATGCTTACTCATCGCAATATGGTAGCAAACCTTGAGCAAGCCAAAGGTGTGCTAAAACCGACTTTAATCAAGGGCGAAGAGTTTGTCGTTACGGCGCTGCCGCTTTACCATATTTTCGCGTTAACCGCGAATTGCCTGACGTTTTTAACCTTAGGTGGCACCAACTTATTGATCACTAACCCACGGGACATGCCCGGTTTTATTAAAGATCTGAAAAAATATAAATTTACCGCGATAACCGGAGTGAATACTTTGTTTAATGGTTTACTCAATACCCCTGGTTTTAAAGATCTGGATTTTAGTCACTTAAAAGTGTCGTTAGGTGGCGGTATGGCGGTACAAAAAGCGGTAGCTGATTCATGGCAGCAAGTGACCAAAACACGGATGCTCGAAGGCTATGGCTTAACCGAGTGTGCGCCTCTGGTTACGTTAAGTCCGTACAACCAGCCAGGCTACAACGGTACGATCGGTTTACCGGCACCATCTACCGATATCCGAATTGTCGCTGAAAATGGTGACCTTTGCGCGGTTGGTGAGCCTGGCGAGATGCAAGTGCAAGGCCCGCAAGTAATGAAGGGCTATTACCATAGGGAAGAAGCAACTAACGAAATTTTGCAAGATGGTTGGCTGGCTACCGGTGATATCGCGACGATGGATGAGGCAGGTTACTTCAAAATTGTTGATCGCAAAAAAGATATGATCATCGTTTCTGGCTTTAATGTCTTCCCTAATGAAATCGAAGACGTGGTGATGTTGAACTCAAAAGTCGTTGAAGTTGCCGCCATCGGCGTTCCACACGATGTGTGTGGCGAAATGGTAAAGATCTTTGTCGTTAAAAAAGATGACAGCTTAAGCGAAAAAGAATTGATCAAGCACTGTAAAGACAATCTGACCAACTATAAAGTGCCAAAATTAATTGAATTTAGAGACGATTTACCAAAATCCAATGTCGGTAAAATTTTACGTCGAGAACTCCGTTAATTTCATATATACCCGTTCCACATCAAGATGCGAGATTTCAGTGGGAGTTAAAAGCAATTTAGGCAAGGCATTAAATTTAAAGAATGGTTGTTCTCGGCTTTGGCATCCTGCGTCGCCCTACCTCCTGCATCCATGCAGTCGCAGTTCAATTTGATAACGCGGCATAAATTGCTTTTAAACCCATCGAAGAAGCGCTTGAGCAATCCCAC
>MAAC01012448.1_pt1 | contig 16081 bp, 14 predicted proteins | sample 1115981 | NCBI WGS metagenome assembly MAAC01 (sample SAMN04961126, study PRJNA320927) | seawater metagenome | isolation source: sample BD02T64 sea water enriched with oil for 64 days | place: USA:Gulf of Mexico | collected 2013-07-27 | reverse complement strand
CTTAACACTTCTTGCTAAAAATCTTTTTTTAAATTCAGAAATCATATTTTCCCTTTTCTAAATAACGGCTAGAAATTAGTAAATTTTGTTCAAGTTCAAGGCGAAGCTAATTATATATGAGGAGCATACGCTTTAGTATGTGACGAATGTATATTTAGATTCAACGCCGAAATTGGATAAAAGTGGCTAGTTTATAGCCGTTATTTCCCCGCCAATGACTTACCACAGACATATCCTGACGCCCACCCGAAATGTAAATTATATCCACCCCTATGCCCCACAATATCCAATACCTCTCCCGTAAAATACAATCCCTTAACTTTTTTACTCTCCATAGTTCTATCATTCACTTCATCAGTTCGTACTCCACCACCACTAACTTCGGCGTGTTTGAACCCTTGAGTTCCAATTATCTTTAATCTCCAATTAATAAGCTGATTTACGATTCCTCTTATTTGTTTGGCGTTGATATCTTTAGCTTTTACTTCAGGGTCTAGCTTACATACTTCTAAAATCACCACTGGAAGTTTGTTTGAAACTATTCCTGTTAAAAGAACGGATGCCTTTTCATTTGGTAGAGCTTTTAAAAGTGACTCTATTTGGGTTAAGAGTTCATTTCTATTTAGTTTTGGGAAAAAGTTGATGGATATTTGTACTTCTTGATACATAGATAAGTTATAAGATGCGATTTGAGAAAGGTCTAATATTCCAAATCCTGAAACTCCATACTTAGTAAAAAGTACATCCCCTTTGACTTCATACTCTTTTTGTCCATTAATATAAAGGGTGGTTATTACTTCTTTTTTAGCACCTGAAAGTTTTTGATGATAAGAACTTTCCACATCTAATCCCACCAGTGAAGGGTAGGTTGGATTAAAACTGTGTCCAAAACTCTCAGCGATGTTTATTCCATCTTCTGTTGAGTTTAACTGCGGAGCAGCTTGAAGTCCCGAACTCACCAGTACTTTGTCATAGTTTTTAAAAGTATTATCTTCACTTTTGAGCTCAAACTTGTTGTTATTTTTTGATACTTCTTTGATAGTTGTTTGGCAAATGATATTGATGCCCAAAGCATCTAATTGACTCTGTAGTAGATTTACTACTGATTTGGCTTCATTGGAAAGAGGATATACTTTATTGGTATCTTTGATATCTAGTAATAATCCCATATTTCTACAAAACTTCTCAAATACTTTATAATCAAACTCTTTTAAACAAAAAGAAACAAAAGATGGATTCTCTCCTATGTAGTTTGCTAGACTTAAAGTGGTGTTGGAAATATTACATCGCCCATTTCCGCTTGCCAAGATTTTTTTACCCACAGATTTATTGATATCAAATAAATCTATCTCTACATTTTTGTTAATTCTTTTTGCATTTATTGCTGCCACGATTCCAGAAGCTCCCGCTCCTATTATTGCTATTTTCAATCTTTACCCTAATAAAATATTGCAAGCCAAACTGTTGACTCATTTGTTGAAGTGTATTTTACCCTATGTCTGATGTGTTTTTCTATAATTAGATAATCACCTTTAAGTAATTCAACTTCTTTATCTTCAAACTCTATTATGGCATGTCCTTCTAACAGAAGTACAAATTCATTTTCTTCTTGATTATACCAATTTGAAGAGGATGTGGTTTGCCCGTTGGATACTATTTTTTCCACTCTAACATTGTCATGTTGTAACAGCTCAAAAAAATGTTCTTTGTTTTTATCTACAACAATATTTTCAAGGATATTTATTTTGTCCATATTTTTTCTTTTTATAAAATTATAGCTTCTTTTGGGTTTGGATTGTTTAAATCATATTTTACATACCATAGTAATTTAATCAAGATTAAAATTAAAAGATTTTACAAATAAATCATTTCTTCACATTTCTTACACATTATTTTCCTATAATGCCAACTTGTACCAATATATAGGTACTAATATGAAATTTTAAGTACACTTTTTTTATTGTATTTTATTAATTTAGATGTATTTTGATAGGCAAGTAGTTTAATCCATATTAAAATACTTGACATTGAAGAATATTTCAAGTACAATTTCACAAATAAAATCAAAAAGGATTCGAATATGCAAAACCAAACAGCTGCCATTCATGCTGGATACGACAACTCGCAAGGTCATGGAACGATGAGTGTACCAATCACGCAAACAACTGCTTATGCTTTTAGAGATTCTGAACATGCTGCAAATTTATTTGCACTTAAAGAATTAGGTCCTATATATACTAGACTTACAAATCCAACAACAGATGTATTAGAGCAAAGATACGCTGCACTTGAAAATGGTGCAGGAGCTATTTGTGTTGCATCAGGTCAATCTGCAATCTTTTATGCAGTTGCTAATGTTGCAGTTGCTGGAGATAATATTCTTATTTCTGATAAGTTATATGGTGGGGCTGTTACATTATTAACACACACTATTAAAAGATTTGGAATCACTGCTAAAGTATTTAAAAGTGAAGATGCTTCAGATTTAGAAGCACAAATTGACGACAAAACAAAAGCAATATTCTTTGAATCACTTTCAAATCCGCAAATCGCAATTGCAGATGTTGAAAAAATCGCTGAGATTGCAAAAAGAAACGGTGTATTAACTATTTGTGATAATACAGTTGCAACTGCAGCTTTATTCAACCCAATTAACTGGGGAATAGATATCGTTGTTCACTCAACTTCTAAATATACAAATGGTCAAGGTACTGCTATTGGTGGTGTGATTGTTGAGCGAGATGGAATGGCTGAATTCTTTAAAGAAAACGCTGAACGTTACCCAGACTTTACACAACCAGACCCTTCTTACCATGGTTTAGTTTATAGTGATGTTCCACTTCCAAACTTTACTTTAAGAGTTAGACTAGCACTTCTTAGAGATATTGGTGCTGCACAAGCTCCTTTTAACTCATGGTTATTAATCAATGGTATTGAAACTCTTTCTTTGCGAGTAGCTCAACACTCTAAAAACGCTTTAGATGTGGCAAAATACTTAGAATCAAATCCAAAAGTATCAAATGTTTGTTACCCAGGATTAGAGTCAAACAAAGATTACGGTAAAGCTCAAAAATACTTTAAAGATGGTCAGGCTTCTGGTCTTATCTCTTTTGAAGCAGCATCTTATGAAGAAGCTAAAAAGATTATCGACAGTGCAAAATTATTCTCTGTTGTTGTAAATATTGGAGATTCAAAATCATTGATTGTTCATCCTGCATCAACTACACATTCACAAATGAATGAAGAAGAGTTAATCAACGCTGGCATTAAGTCTACAGTGGTAAGATTGAGCGTTGGATTAGAAGATACTGTTGATTTAATCGACGATTTAAAACAAGCAATCGACGCGTAGGTTAAAAGTATGCCTCTAATTTCTTCAAAAGGTATGTATGGTCTAGCGGCCATGCATGAGTTGCTCCAACATGAAACGGAAAAGCCCATGCAAATTAGAGAAATCTCTGCAAAAGCAGATATTCCTCAAAATTATTTAGAACAACTTTTAGGGAAACTTAGAAATGCAGATTTGGTAAAAAGTGTTAGAGGATCCAGAGGCGGTTATTTATTGGCACGAGATGCCAAAGATATCATGATTAAAGATATTTTAATCGCCTTAGAAGATGATATTAAAATCACTGATACCAAAAGTAATAGTCCAGTTCTTAATTTGTTTTTTGATGAAACAAAGAGTAAGATAAGTCAAATATTTGACTTAAGTTTGTCTGATTTAGAAATTTATCAGAAAAAATACAACGAATATTTACATTATAATATATAAAAATCTTAGGAGAGTAAAATGAAATACGCACAAAATGTTACAGAATTAATTGGAAATACACCTCTTGTTAAATTAAGAGAATCAAGTATAAACGACACAACTGTTTTAGGTAAATGTGAATTTATGAACCCAACTCATTCTGTTAAAGATAGAATCGGTAACAACATGATAAAAGTTGCTCTTGAGCAAGGTCTAATTACAAAAGAAACAACAATTATTGAGCCAACTAGTGGTAACACTGGTATTGCACTTGCTGCTGTTTGTGCTGGTCTTGGACTAAAATTAGTTCTTACTATGCCTTCATCTATGAGTTTAGAAAGACGTAAATTATTAAGTGCATTAGGAGCTGATTTAGTATTAACTGAACCTCCAAAAGGAATGAAAGGTGCAGTTGACAAAGCAGTTGAACTTGCAGCTGAAACTCCAAATTCTTTTGTTCCTCAACAATTTGCAAATGAAGCAAATCCACAAATTCACAGAGAAACTACTGCAAAAGAAATTTTAGCAGATACTGATGGAAAAATTGACATTTTAATTGCAGCGATTGGTACAGGTGGATCTATTACAGGTATTGGTGAAGTATTAAAAGCACATAACAAAGATATCCAAGTAATTGCAGTTGAGCCTGAAGCATCACCAGTATTAAGTGGTGGTAATCCTGGTCCTCATAAGATTCAAGGTATTGGAGCTGGTTTTGTTCCTGATGTTTTAAATACTACTGTTTATGACGAAGTTATTCAAGTAAGCAACGAAGATGCGATAGCTACTGCTAGAGCACTTGCAAAACAAGAAGGTATCTTAGTTGGTATTTCATCTGGAGCTAATACATTTATTGCAAAACAAGTTGCAAGTAGACCTGAAAACAAAGGGAAAACAATTGTAACAATTTTATGTGATACTGGTGAAAGATATTTAAGTGCTGGACTATATGACGATTAATCGTCATATGGTTTAGACCATAAAGGAAGTACTTCAATGCAAGAAAAAGCATATAGATCTGTAGTAAAAACCGTTTCATGGCGAGTGATTGGAACACTTGATACGATGATTATCTCTTATTTTATAACAGGAGATTTAATCATGGCAGCATCAATTGGTTCAATAGAAGTTGTGACAAAAATGATTTTATACTATTTCCATGAACGTGCATGGAATAAGATACCTTTAGGTAAAGCTAAAGCGCCAGATTATCAAATTTAGGAAAATATATTGAAAGCAAAAGTACAAGAATTAAATCAGAAATTCAAAAATAACTCACCTCAAGAAATATTAGAATATTTCATAAAAAACTCTGATGAGAATATCGCTTTATCATCTAGTTTTGGTGCAGAAGATCAAGTAATTACAGACATGATGTTAAACATTGACAAGAGTGCAAACATCTTTACATTGGACACAGGAAGACTTCCTTATGAAACATACGATGTAATGGACAGCACAAATTTAAAATATAACATCAAGGTTAATGTATTTTTTCCTAATGATAATGATGTCCAAGCTTTATATCAAAAACAAGGTATAAACGGATTTTATGAATCTATTGACAACAGAAAAGCCTGTTGTTTTGCAAGAAAAATTGCCCCTTTAAAAAGAGCCTTAAAAGGTTTAGACATTTGGGTGACTGGTTTACGTGCATCTCAAAGTGTTACCAGAGTAGACATGGATGCATTTGAGTGGGACGAAGGAAACCAAGTTATAAAGTTTAACCCTTTAATTGCTTGGACGGAAGAAGACGTTTGGGAATATATCAAGAAAAACTATGTTCCATATAACAAACTCCATGACAAAGGATATCCAAGTATTGGATGTGCACCCTGTACCAGAGCCGTTAAGGACGGTGAAGACGTTAGAAGCGGAAGATGGTGGTGGGAAAACCCAGAACACAAAGAATGTGGACTACATAAGTAAAAGTAATAATTTAATAGGAACAACAATGAATATTAGTAAAGAAAGATTAACGCATTTAAAACAACTAGAAGCTGAATCTATGCATATCATGAGAGAGGTTATCGCAGAATTTCAAAATCCAGCGATGCTTTACTCTGTTGGTAAAGATTCTTCTGTAATGTTGCATATTTTACAAAAGGCCTTTTATCCAGCATCTCCACCACTTCCCCTTGTACATGTTGATACAACGTGGAAGTTTAAAGAGATGATTGAATTCAGAGACAAACGTGCAAAAGAGGTTGGAATGGAACTACTGGTTCACTCTAACCAAAAAGGTTTAGACATGGATATCTCTCCATTTACGCATGGTTCTGCAGTTCATACAGATATTATGAAAACAGAAGGTCTAAAACAAGCACTAAATAAATATAAATTTGATGCAGTTTTTGGAGGAGCACGACGTGATGAAGAGAAATCTCGAGCAAAAGAGCGAATTTATTCTTTCAGAGATGAAAATCACAGATGGGATCCAAAAAATCAAAGACCAGAACTATGGAATACTTACAACGGTAGACACACAAAAGGTGAGTCTATTAGAGTTTTCCCAATATCAAACTGGACAGAACTTGATGTTTGGCAATATATCTATTTAGAAGGTATTCCAATTCCTGATTTATATTTCTCAAAAGAGAGAGAAGTTGTTGAGTATATGGGTACAAAAATCATGGTTGATGATGAAAGAATGCCTGAAGAACTACGAAAAACAGCTAAAAAAGAAAAAGTAAGATTTAGAACACTTGGATGTTATCCTTTAACGGGTGCAGTTAACAGTGAAGCTTCAACATTACCTGAAATTATTCAAGAGATGTTAGTTTGTACAACAAGTGAGAGAGAAGGAAGATTAATAGACAGTGATGGTGACGCATCAATGGAGAAGAAAAAACAAGAGGGGTATTTTTAATGGCACACCAATCAGATTTAATTGCTGACAATATAGAAGCATATTTAAAAGAGCACGAAAACAAAGAGATATTAAGATTTATAACATGTGGGTCAGTTGATGATGGAAAAAGTACTTTAATTGGAAGACTTCTTTATGATTCAAAAATGATTTTTGAAGATCAGTTGGCAGCAATAGAAAAAGATTCTAAAAAATCTGGTACAACAGGTGATAAAATTGACTTAGCTTTATTGGTTGATGGACTAGCAAGCGAGCGAGAACAAGGTATTACTATTGACGTTGCTTATAGATTCTTCTCAACTGAAAAAAGAAAATTTATTATTGCGGATACTCCAGGACATGAACAATATACAAGAAACATGGCCACAGGAGCTAGTACTGCGGATGTAGCTATTATTTTAATTGATGCAAGACAGGGTATTTTAACACAAACAAAAAGACACTCTTATATTGCCTCTCTTTTGGGAATCAAAAACCTTATTGTTGCCATTAACAAAATGGACTTGGTTGACTTCTCTCAAGATATATTTGAAGAGATAAAAAAAGATTATGAACAAATTATTCCTAATCTTCCTCATAACAATGATATCAATTTTGAGTATATTCCACTTTCAGCATTAGATGGAGATAATATACTTACAAATTCACCAAAATGTTCTTGGTATAAGGGTCTTCCACTAATGGAATTACTGGATACTATTTCGATTCATAAAGATGAGAATGATGATTTTAGGCTGCCAGTTCAGTATGTTAGTCGTCCACATCTTAACTTTAGAGGATTTACAGGAACAATTGCAAGTGGAACGATAAGTGTTGGAGATGAAATTACTGTATTACCTTCGAGGAAAACTTCTGTAGTTAAATCAATTGTTTCAAATGAGATTAAAGATTTACGACCAATTGGAAAAGATGAGACTGTTGAAACAATGGAAACTGCATTTGCACCAATGGCTACAACCCTTACACTTAAAGATGAAATAGACATTAGTCGAGGAGATATGATTGTAAAATCAAACTCTATTCCTCATGTTTCTAGTAAACTTGAAGTAATGGTTGTTTGGATGGATGAAAAGCAGCTTGAGCTTAATAGTAACTATATTATTAAAAGAGCTACTTCTGTTATTAATGGTTCATTTAAATCAATCACATATAAAAAAGATATTAATAGCTTTAAAGAAGTTGCAGCAGACAGTTTAGAACTAAATGATATTGCACAATGTACTCTGTCTTTAGATAGACAAATTGCAGTTGACCCATATAATGAAAACAGACATACAGGAAGTTTTATTATCATTGATAGATATTCAAATACTACAGTTGGTGCGGGTATGATTGTATCTTCAGTTGCAAGTGAATCAACGGATAACGAAGAAAAGATAAGAGAGTATACTAAAGCAGAGGTTGAGCTTAATGCATATATTAGAAAAAATTTCCCAGAATGGGAATGTAAAGAAATTTTTTAGGACTATACTTTAAATGTTAACAGAGACAAAAACTCAAAGAGTTGAAAGAATAAAACAAGCCAAAGATGGACTAGAAGTTATAAATGACATCTATGTTTATGCAGTCATGGGTCTAGAAGTAGACCCAGATGATATTGACCGTTTTAAATGGTATGGTCTCTCTCCTCAAGACAAAAAACTTCAAGACAAAAATGACCAGACTTTGTACTTTACCCTATGTGTAAAAGTACAAGCAGGTCAACTTGATATTAAACAACTTGAAATATTAGAATCCATATCCAAAGACTTTGCAAGAGATACTGCCCAAGTAACTTTTAGACAAAACATGCAATTTTCTTTCATTCAAGTGAGAAATCTACCTGAAATATTCAGAAGATTAGACTCTGTTGGTTTAAGTACCAAGTTTGCAGCTGGTGATGTACCACGAAACATAGTTTCATGTCCTGTAAATGGTATAGATTATGACCAAATTAGCGATGTTCGTCCAATCGTTGAAAAAGTTAATAAATATCTAGATGGTAATAAAAAGTTCTCTAATCTACCAAGACAATTCAAAGTAGCTATTAGTGGTTGTCATACTCATTGTATTAATCATGAAATTCAAGATATCTCTTTTACAGCAGTTAAAATATCACAAACAAAAACCCTCTTTGATATAAATGTAACCGCTCAAAATAATTCTAAAGAAAAGACCCTAATCAACATAGGACAAGTAACCGCTTCTCAAATATTAAGTGTTGTAAAAGCAATTTCTATAATATTTAGAGATCATGGAGATAGAAGTAACAGAGACAATGCAAGAGTGGGTTATCTACTTGAAAAATGGGGTAAAGAGAAATTTCTCAAAACTCTGCATAAAGAAATAAATTTTACGATAAGAACATCACAAACCAATGAACTAGTTGAATTTTCACGAAAAGGTCATTTGGGAATTCATGAGAGTACTGTTCGCTCACAAAGTTATGTGGGAGTTAAAATCTCTCAAGGAAACTTAGGTCTTATTGGTATTCAAAACCTTCTTTTATTACTTAAAAAATATTCCGCGAATACTATTAAATTAACTTCAAACCAAAATATTGTCATTTTAGATGTACCAAGTAATCAGGTCACAAACTTGTATAATAATTTAGCAAAAATAAAACTTGATACAGTCCCAAGTATTGTAAAAGACAAAACAACTTCTTGTACACAATAAGGGTACAAGATTTATCATCAGAAAAACCAAGGAATTATTAGATAAAATAATCAATTATTTTAAAGAAAAGATATGCAAAGTCAATCTTAAATATCTAAATTACATACACCAAAGCTTTTAAGGCTTTTTAGGACAAACCATAAATGAGCAATAATTTATTCAGACCATTTTTCCATGAAAATACAGATAAATTACAATTTATAAAATACAATACCATTGGATCACACAAAAATCTATACTTTGACTATACAGCAACTGGTTTGGGATTTAGACAGATTGAAAATAGATTACACGATGTATTAAAAACTTATGCCAATACTCATTCAAAAGAAGCTTCAATGGCTTCTAAAACAAATGATTATTATATGGAAGCTTATAACAATTTACACAAAAACCTTGAACTAAACGATGAGTTTGTGATACTTCCAAGTGGAAATGGCGCAACAGCTGCTATTAAAAAATTCCAAGAATTAATTGGTATTTATATTCCACCTGCAACTGCAAAAAGACTAGAGTTAAAACAAGACAAATCAAAACTACCTTTGGTTATTGTAGGACCCTATGAACATCATTCCAATGAAGTAAGTTACAGAGAAGCTTTATGTGATCTTCAAAGAGTGCGATTAAATGATGAAGGTCTTATGGATTTAGTCCAATTGGAAACTCTTTTAAAAAACAACCAAGGAAGAGAAATTATTGGTACTTTTTGTATAGCTTCCAATGTAACAGGAATTATGACCTGTTATAAAGAGATTTCGAATTTACTTCGAAAATACGATGCAATGGTTTGTTTTGATGCAGCAGCCTCTTCATCTTATATGAACGTTGACTGTTCTTATTACGATGTGATGTTTACTTCTTCACACAAATTATTAGGAGGGCCTGGAAGCTCTGGATTATTGGTCATCAAAAAAGACTTAATAGATAGTGAACTCTCACCTACATTTGCAGGTGGGGGAACGGTGACCTATGTTAGTCACGTTTCCCAAGATTACCAAGAAGACTTAGTTGAGAGAGAAACAGCTGGAACACCAGGAATTTTACAGTTTATCAAAGCTTCTCTTGCTTACCAGCTCAGAAATGAAATTGGATTTGATTTTATTGAGTCACGAAAAAAAATCAACTACGATTATTTTTTAAAAGAATTAAAAAAAATTCCAAACTGTACTATTTATGGAAACCAAGAATCCAAAAATATTGGAATAGTTTCTTTCAATGTGGGTGTTCTAGACCCTTACGAATTGTGCGCAATAATTTCTAAAAATTATGATGTACAAACCAGAGCAGGGTGTTCTTGTGCAGGTCCTTATGGCCACGATTTACTGGGACTTAAAGACCAGTTAGAATTGGGTGAAAAACCAGGTTGGCTTAGAATATCTATTCATTTCTCTCAAACACAAGAAGAAATTGATACTTTATTAACAGCTATAAAAACTTCAATTAAAAATTGTTGTTAAAAAACCATTAATAACCATGCAGTATAATTCTCCATGCAATTTATGATTTTTTCAACAATATTTACAAGTGTTTTTGCACTTTTATCATTTTATATCTCACGAAGATTTATAAAAAAACTTAGCATTAGTCCAAGAATTAAAAAATCTTTGAATATATTTTTGCTTTTAAATTTTATAGGTGTCTTAGTTTATATGCTAGGACGTTATAGTATATCTTTACCCACTTATATAAACTATCTCTCTTCACTTAGTATTGGAATGATATTTTTACTCTTCCTAAGTGCTATTTTTTATGATGTATTTAATACACTCCTAAAAGTTGCACCTATTAATGAGAAAAGACGAGACTTCTTTAGAAAAACCCTTGATGCAGGAAGTTTAACCCTAGCTGCAGGTGTTACCACCAGTGCAACCTACAATGCCAAAGAAATATCTCTAGAAAAAGTTGATGTCAATATAAAAGGTCTACAAAAAGAATACAGCATTGTGCAATTAAGTGATGTACACATTGGTGGATTAATAGATAAAGACTTTATCACTTCCATGGTAAATCAAGTGAATACTTTAGATACTGATATAGTTGTTATCACTGGGGATTTGATTGATACCAAACTCTCTTATATCAAAGAAGCCGTAAATGAACTGATGAATCTAAAATCCACCTACGGTACGTATTTTGTAGTTGGTAATCATGAGTATTTTCATGGTGTTGTTGAAATCATTGACTATATGAATTCTATTGGAATAAAAGTACTAGAAAATGAAAATGTATATATTGGTGAAAAAGACAAAGGATTTCATTTGGCTGGGGTTTATGACATTATTGGTTACAGAGCTGATTATTATGCTCCTGATTTAAATAAGGCCCTAGAAGGTATCCAAGAGTCTCCTACCGTACTTCTTGCACATCAACCAAAGTTTATTAGTGAAGTAAATAATAACGTTGATTTGGTCCTTTCAGGACACACCCATGGAGGACAAATTTTTCCTTTTAACTATTTGGTTAAAATTGTACAACCATATATAAAAGGGTTACATCAACATGATTCAAGAACACAAATATATGTAAATAAGGGAACAGGTTTTTGGGGACCACCTATGAGATTAGGGGCAAGTGCTGAGATGACATACATACGATTAAAAAAGAGTGTTTAAAAAGTAATATCTTCAAAAGGAACAGGGCGACCAAAATGGTAACCTTGTGAATAATCAATTCCAAGTTCTTTAACCAAAACGTAAATATCTTCATTTTCTACAAACTCTGCAATAGTTTTGATATTGTACATTTTTGCAAAATCGACAATGGACTTAACCACATCAAAATCTTTTTCATTTTCTATATTTGTGATTAAGGATCCATCAATTTTTAAAAAATCTGGCTCCATCTTTGTCAGATATGAAAAGTTAGAGTATCCAGTACCAAAATCATCTATAGATATATTTGCACCAAATTTTCTAATGGTATTCACAAACTTATCAAAAAGTTCAAAATCGTCAATACCTTCTGTTTCAACCAGTTCAAAAGTAATAAACTCATTGTTTTTATTTTTACTAAGTTGCTCAATAATGAAGTTAAAAGTTCTGATATTTGAGATATCCTCAATAGTCAAATTTATACTTACTTGTTTATCATTCATGTCTTTAAAGTTATCAAAACACTTTAAAATCATCGCTCGAGTTATATCATTGTAGTATTTTATCTTTTTTGAAATATTCAAAAAAGTACCCGGCATCATTACATCTTCTTCTTTGACAATCCTAGCTAAAGCCTCATACTTATCAACTTCACCTGTTTTATTATTAATAATAGGTTGATAATAGGGTGTTATTTGATTTTCAGCGATGGCTTCTTTAATTTCAAAGGCAACTTTTTTATTGTTTGAAAAATCAGCAAACTTATAATACATATCATCAGAATATACAGAAAAGTTCTCATTGAATTTTTTAGAATTTTTATAAGCAATATTAGCATTACGTAGTAAATTGTCATTTCCTATGTGTAAACCAAAAGTGGCTGAAATATAATGATCAATTTCCTCTATGACAAAAGACTCATCAAAAAGCGATTTTAATCTATTTCTCACATCATCAATATAAAACTCTTTATCATAACGGTAAGGTAGAGGAATTAATATGGCAAACTCATCACTTTGAAGTCTAAAGACACAATCTTTTGAAAATATTAAAGAGAGCCGTCTAGCAGCTTCTTTGATAACCATATCACCAGTATAGCCACCATAAAATTCATTTACTTCAGAAAAGTTATCCAAGTTTGCTATTACACTAATATAATGTTTGTCTTTTTTGATTTCTAAACGAAGAGATTCTCTATTTTTTAGATTTGTAAGTTTGTCATATTTGAGTAATTTAATATGATCTGTCACGTTATTACCAAAACTTAAAATCTCAGTAATTTGGTCTTGATCATTTTTGATAGGATGTATACTGGTATCCAAATAGAAGAAATCATCATTTTTTGTTCTATTAGCAATAATACCTTGCCAATTTCGACCTAAAAAAATAGTTTTTAGCATTTTTCTATTCACTTGTTTATTTAATTGGTCAAGTTTTATCAATTTGTTATAATTTAATCCAATAAGCTCATTTTGTAAGAAACCACTGATTTTACAGAAGTTTTCATTAGCAAATGTTATGTTACCTTCAAGGTCAGTTTTCACTACATAATCATTTTCAAGAATGGCTTTTTTATAAATATTTTGATCCAAAATAAATAATTCCTACAAGTATTTTTTACATACTATGAGATTTAATCTTAAAGAATGTTTAAACATTGTCACTTTTGTTCTTTATTTCGAACATTCGATATTAACGAGCTTTTAGAGTGTTTCAAGTTGTATAAGTATAAAAGATAGATATGAATTGCGCTCTAATAATCACTAAATTGTAAGCAAGATTTAACAAGTAAAATATTTTTTACTTATAAGAGTTAGTTATATTAAAAAATATTCACTAACTCTTTTTATATAGATTTCGAATCTTTCATCAAAAATAATCCTTTATTGTTTTATATAATTGCAAAAATACTTGTACCAATAGTAACAACATAAATTCCAAAAACAATCAAATAATCTTTTGCATTTGTATTAATATTTTCCATTTTTTCTCCTTCTATGCAGGAGAAAAAATCTCCTACTAATTTTTTATAATAAGTTTAACTATTAAACTATTCCTAAAAGTCCTTGCCTTCGAACCTGACATTAAGCCTCCTCATTTTTTAGATATAAAAAAAGGGAGAAGAGCAAAACGCTCTTCTCCCTTTGAAAATAGATTCTTTCTATTTTACTTGGAAAATTTCGTCTTTTTTGCAGTTCTTTTTCTAGCGGTTGCGTCTAGTTCTCTTTTTCTAACTCTAATCGAAAGAGGGGTTACTTCAACTAACTCATCATCTTCGATCCACTCTAGTGCAATTTCAAGTGACATGTTTCTTGGTGGAACAAGCTTAATAGCTTCATCCGCACCCGAAGACCTTACATTTGATTGTTGCTTGGCTTTAGTTGGGTTAACATCTAAATCATTCGATTTAGCATGTTGTCCAATTACCATCCCAGAATAAACTTTATCTTGAGGTTTGATATACATAATCCCTCTATCTTGTAAAGTAAATATAGAATATCCAACACATTCTCCAGCTTCCATAGAAACCAATGCTCCATATTTTCTAGATTCAACAGTACCAGAATGTGGTCTAAATTCTAAAAATGAGTGATTCATTACACCTTCACCTTTAGTATCAGTTAAGAACTCAGTTCTAACACCAATAAGACCACGAGCAGGAATTTCAAACTCTAATCTTGTATATCCTGATCCCATAGGAATCATATTTGTCATATTTGCTTTTCTTTTACCAAGTTTTTCAATAATTGTTCCAGAAAATTCATCAGGTGTATCAATTACTAAATGCTCAAATGGCTCAAGTTTAACGCCATCAACTTCTTTAATAATAACTTCAGGTCGACCAATACAAAACTCAAAACCTTCTCTTCTCATATTTTCAGCTAAGATACAAATTTGAAGTTCACCTCTACCGTTAACTTTAAATTTACCTTCACCAACTTGCTCATAATTCATAGCAATATTAGTATTCATCTCAGCTTCTAAACGTTCATCGATTTTATTTGTAGTTACAAATTTACCTTCAGTTCCTGCTAATGGAGAATCATTTACTTGGAATGTGATAGATAAAGTTGGCTCTTCAATATGCATAGGATCAAGTGGCATTGGATTTGTAAGATCACAAAGTGAATCTCCAACATCAATAGTTTCAAAACCAGCAACAGCAACAATATCACCCGTACCAGCTTTATCAATGTCAAATCTCTCAACACCTTTAAATCCAATAAGTTTAGATACTCTACCTTTAACTTTTTCACCATCAGCTTTAACCAACATTACAGTTTCACCCATAGCAATTGTTCCGTTAAAGATTCTAGCAATTCCAATTTTTCCAATGAAGTTATCATAATCAAGTGTAAATACTTGAAGTTGAAGACCATTGTCATCGCTACCTTTTGGTTTAGGAACTTCTTTTAAAATTGTTTGGAATAATGGAATTAAATCTTTTTTCTCATCTTCTAAGTTAAGCATTGCATAACCATCTCTAGCTGCAGCGTAAATAACTGGGAATTCTAATTGAGTTTCATCAGCACCCATTTGATCAAATAGGTCAAATACTTCATCAACAACTCGCTCAGCATCAGAACCTGGTTTATCAATTTTATTTACAACTAAAATTGGTCTGTGACCTAATTGAAGTGCTTTTTTAACAACAAACTTAGTTTGAGGCATAACACCTTCTTGTGCATCTACTAATAAAAGTACACAATCAACCATTTTAAGAACTCGTTCAACTTCTCCACCAAAGTCAGCATGGCCCGGAGTGTCAATAATGTTAATTCTTACACCTTCATAATCAACAGCAGTATTTTTAGAAAGAATTGTAATTCCTCTTTCTTTTTCAATATCATTACTATCCATTACTCTTTCTTCTACTTCTTGGTGAGCAGTAAAAGTTCCAGATTGTTTTAATAATTCATCTACTAATGTAGTTTTACCGTGGTCAACGTGTGCGATTACGGCTATATTTCTAATATCTCTCAAAAATGTTCCTTTTGTATCTATGGAAATCCATATGTCTATTCTATAATATTTTCGCGATTATACTAAAACAAAGCTTAAAGTTATAGTTTTCATTTAGATTAGTTTGTGGTACAATTCACTATTATTACCAAAATATTACAAAAATAGACCAAAGGTAGCCTTATATATGAATTTTGATCAAATTTTAAAAGAAATACAAAAAGAGATAGCACCTCTCTTTAAAGA
>MAAC01015541.1_pt1 | contig 16102 bp, 14 predicted proteins | sample 1115981 | NCBI WGS metagenome assembly MAAC01 (sample SAMN04961126, study PRJNA320927) | seawater metagenome | isolation source: sample BD02T64 sea water enriched with oil for 64 days | place: USA:Gulf of Mexico | collected 2013-07-27 | reverse complement strand
AAAAAGAAATGGGTTACTGATTACAATACGATCGTTTCACTTCATGAAGACACACAAATTTTATTTGACTTTTATAAAGATGGAGAAGCTGAAGATGTTGATGTTGAAGAACAATACAAACACTTAATTACATTTCTAGAAAATGTTGAGTTTAGAAACATGCTTTCTGAAGAAGGTGATAATTTAAGCGCAGTAATTCAGATTACCGCTGGTGCTGGAGGTACAGAAAGTTGTGATTGGGCAGAAATGCTAATGCGCATGTACATGATGTGGGGCGAAAAAAACGGATTAAAAATCAAAGAACTAAATTATCAAAGTGGTGAATCGGCTGGAATAAAAACGGTTACGTTAGAATTTGATGGCGATTATGCTTTTGGATGGTTAAAAGGGGAAAATGGGGTACATCGTTTGGTACGAATTTCTCCATTTGACAGCAATGCAAAAAGGCATACTTCTTTTGCTTCAGTGTATGTATATCCTGTTGCCGATGATTCTATTGAAATAGACGTCAACCCGGCAGATATAGAGATTACTACCGCAAGATCAAGTGGTGCTGGTGGACAAAATGTGAATAAGGTTGAAACGAAAGTTCAATTGACACATAAACCGAGTGGAATTCAAATTCAATGTTCAATTTCTAGATCCCAACATGACAATAGAGCCACAGCTATGAAAATGCTAAAATCGCAATTGTATGAAATAGAATTGCAAAAAAGACAAGCAGCAAGAGCAGACATTGAAGCAAACAAAATGAAAAATGAATGGGGAAGTCAAATCAGAAACTATGTAATGCATCCTTATAAATTAGTAAAAGATGTTAGAACTGCTCATGAAACTGGAAATGTAGATGCTGTAATGAATGGAGATATTGATGCTTTCTTAAAAGCATTTTTAATGAAAAACGGTCAAAAAGAAACAAAATCAACTTTATAAAAATTATGCTATGATTATTTTTGGAACAAATACAAAACTACTAGGAGAAAAAAGAATTCCTGGAGAAAAATGCCCAAGCTGTGAATCAAAAGATGTTTACGTTATCGGACTGGCAAAATACACTCACATCTTTTGGATACCTATATTTCCTTACTCAAAAAAAGTAAAGCCAGTTTGTACTAATTGTGATCTAGAAATAAACAAAAAAGATATACCTCAGAGAATGATTGATAAGATTAGTTTCGAGAAAAAAATCTTTAAAATCCCTTTTTATCTTTATGCTGGGGCTGTTATCATTGCATCCTTAATATATTATATCATATATTCTAATAATAAGCATAATGAAGAAGTTGCAAACAATATCAAAAACCTTACCTCAAAAGATGTTGTTGTTTTTAAAAATAAAGACCGCACCTATACTTTTGCCAAAGTAACCCATAAAAAAAGCGATACTGTATTTTTTAATTTTAGTAATTATGTCTACGAAGGTAGAGCTCCATCAGAATATGATTACAATTCTGAAAGAATGAAAGTTAAAGATTTTTACAGCCCAGATGAGTACTTTTTTCTTCAAAAAAAGATAGATTCATTATTCCTTTTAGATGAAATTCACGATTTATACAGATAAAAAATATGATTAAAATATACCACAACCCTAGATGTAGTAAATCTAGACAAGGAGTAGAATTACTTGAAAACTCTGGAAAACAATTTGAAATTGTAAAATATCTAGAAAACATTCCTTCAAAAGAAGAATTAACTTCTATCATTGAAAAATTAAAAATTCGACCTATAGAATTGGTTCGGAAAAATGAAGCTATTTGGAAAGAAAATTACAAAGGAAAAGAATTATCAGGTTCAGATATTATTGATGCGATGCTTCAAAACCCAAAACTGATTGAAAGACCCATAGTCGTTACCAATACTAAAGCTGCCATAGGAAGACCATTAGAAAATATTCAAAATATTATATAAATTTAGAGAGTCAAATGGCTCTCTTTTTCTTTAACACAAGTTTAACAACAAACCTTTAAACTAAAGCTATATAAAGAAGTCATACTGGTCAATAAACTATAGCTAACAAAATGAGAAAAATCATTCTAATTATTGTTTGTTTTTTAAGTGTAACTACAATTAATGCTCAAAGACCAACAAAAAGACCGACAGGAACACCACCAATAAAAACTTTTTCTATTTCAGGAAAAGTTATTGATAAAGACACCAAAGAACCTTTAGAATATGCTACAGTTGTTCTAAAGAACTTAAAAAACCAAAAAATAAGTGGTGGAATCACGAATGCTAAAGGGGTCTTTAATGTAAAAGTTTCACATGGTAATTACGACATTAGTGTAGAATTTATTTCTTTTAAAACCATACACTATAAAAGTAGAACCATAAATAAAAATCTTAATTTAGGTACCGTGGTATTATCCGAAGATGGAGAAGTTCTCGACGAAGTAGATATTATTCCTGAAAAATCTACTGTAGACATTCGCCTAGATAAAAAGATTTATCATGTAGGTAAAGATATGACTGTAAAAGGCGGTAACGTTTCTGATGTACTAGACAATGTTCCTTCTGTTAGTGTTGATGTTGAAGGAAATGTAAGTTTAAGAGGAAATGAAAATGTACGTATTTTAATTGATGGTAAACCTTCTGCTTTGGTTGGCTTGGATGGTACCAGTGCATTAAGACAACTACCTGCGGATGCTATTGAACGTGTTGAAGTAATTACGTCTCCATCTGCAAGATATGATGCTGAAGGAACTGCTGGAATAATAAATATTATTTTAAGAAAGGGAAAAGTAACTGGATTTAACGGGTCAATTAATCCAACTATTGGTGACCCTAGTCAATATGGTATTTCAGCAAACCTAAATTACCGTACCAAAAATTACAATGTATTCACCAACACTGGATATAATTATAGAAACGGACCTGGAAACGGAGTTAATAATTCGACTTATTTTGATGATTCACGTAATATAACCGGATATTTAAACGAAGTAAGAAAGAGCAATAGATTAAGAAAAGGACTCAATACTAGCTTTGGATTAGAATATTATTTAAACGATAATAGTTCTATTTTAGGAAATATCGTGTACAGAAATTCTGATGGAGACAACACCTCTAACAATAACGTTGAAATTTTTGATGCTAGTAATAATTTAACTGATAGTAGAATTAGAAATGAAAATGAAATCTCAGATTCTAAATCAACACAATTTTCTATTAATTATACAAATAGATTAAATGATACGGGTAAAAAATTAACGATTGATTTACAATACAGTAAAAGTGATCAAGATGAAGTTGGAACCATACATCAAGATAATGATTTTGTGGAAGAGAATACAACAATTCAAAATTCTACACGAAAGCTAGTACAAATAGATTATGTATATCCCTTTGGAGAAGGTTCTCAACTAGAACTGGGTTATAAAAGTGATTTTGAAAATAGAAATTCAGATTACAAAGTCAACAACCCAACAATAGATCCTCAATTTGACCCATCTAACAACTTAGATTTTGAACAAAACATTCACGCTTTATATGCTCAATATGGAAGAAAACTTGACAAATTTTCGTACCTATTTGGTCTTAGAGGAGAATTGTCTGACATAAAAATAAATCTCTTGACCACCAATGAGAATTTTGATAAAAAATATTCTCAACTTTTTCCAACCGTAAATTTAGGATATGAAATTTCTGATGATCAAAGCATCACATTAGGGTTTAGTAAAAGATTACGCAGACCTAGGTCTTGGTTTTTAAATCCATTCGAATCTAGAACTTCAGAAACAAATATCTTTAAAGGAAACGTAGATTTAAACCCAACTTTCACAAGTTCATTTGATATAGGTTATTTAAAAAAATGGAGTAAGTTAACTTTAAACTCTTCAATTTATTACCGCCATTCAACTGGAATTTTTCAATTTATAAGTCAAGAAAGAGGTGATTTTTACATTATTGAGACCAAAGAATATACTTTTGACGAACATGATCCAAGAACAAAAGTTCCAGTAATTGTTCGTTCACCAATAAATTTATCATCTGAAGACAGATATGGGTTTGAATTCACTACAAACTATAGAGCTTCTAAAAAAATAAACTTCTCTGGAAGCTTTAACTTTTATGGGTTTGAGACTGTTGGTAATTACAATAATATCGATTTCGGAAATAAAGACACAAATTGGAGTACTAGATTTAATGCCAGAATAACTTTACCTGCAGACATACAATGGCAAACACGTTTATCTTATAGAGGAGGTCAAACAAATGCACAAAGTACAAGAGATGGTATCTTTAGCGCCAACCTAGCATTCAGTAAAGATTTATTAAAAGATAACGGGACAATGGTCTTAAATGTAAGTGATGTATTTAACTCTAGAAAACGTAAAGGATATTCATATACCCCAAACTCCTCTACATATGGAGAAATGCAATGGAGGCAACGACAAGTTTCTTTAAGTTTTGTGTATCGCTTTAATCAAAAGAAGAATCAAAAACAAAGTAAACCACGTCAAAACAATGATTTTGAAGAAGGTGGTGAAGGATTTGGTAAATAAAACATGAACTAAAACAAAAAAGGGTTTGCAAATTGCAAACCCTTTTTTGTTTTATATATTTAAAAAAACTACGCTTCTTTCGCAGCTTTTTTCGCTTCTCTTTTTAATTTAAAATTCTCCCAAAGTGAACCAGCAATCCAGTAAGGAACTACAAATGTTAATAAGAAAATTAACAGCCAAAATCCTGCTGTGAAAATAAACATGAATAATAAAAATCCTGAAAATTCTGAAAAATCTAACATTTGTGTTTTTTTATAAAATATTGATGCCACAAAAATAATACATATTTTCTATTTATACCAATAATTAAAAATTATTTTAAACAACTATTTTCTCTTTTTGTTGATAACTGATTGTGATACTTTTAGTAATTTTGTATCAGCTTAAAACAACACGTTACAATGAAATACAGAATAGAAAAAGACACAATGGGAGATGTTAAAGTTCCAGCAGATAAATATTGGGGAGCTCAAACTGAAAGATCGAGAAATAACTTTAAAATTGGGCCAGTAGGGTCTATGCCTTTAGAAGTTGTGTATGGATTTGCGTACTTAAAAAAAGCCGCTGCATATACAAATGCAGATTTGGGTGTTTTAGCTACAGAAAAAAGAGATTTGATCGCAACTGTTTGTGATGAAATTTTAGCAGGAAAACACGATGATCAATTTCCATTAGTAATCTGGCAAACAGGTTCTGGAACACAGTCAAACATGAATTGTAATGAAGTGATTGCGAATCGTGCACATGAAATTGCAGGTAAAACTATTGGCGAAGGGGAAAAAACAATTCAACCAAATGATGATGTAAATAAATCACAATCGTCTAACGATACATTCCCAACAGGAATGCATATTGCAGCCTATAAAAAAATTATAGAGACTACAATTCCGGGAATAGAACAATTAAGAGATACCTTAAAAACAAAATCAGAAGCATTTAAAGATGTTGTGAAAATTGGACGCACACATTTAATGGATGCGACTCCACTTACTTTAGGTCAAGAGTTCTCTGGCTATGTTGCACAATTAAATTTCGGATTAAAAGCATTGAACAATACCTTAGAACATCTTTCTCAATTAGCATTAGGTGGAACTGCTGTAGGGACCGGATTAAATACTCCGGCTGGTTACGATGTTTTAGTTGCAAAATATATTGCTGAATTTACCGGATTACCATTTATAACAGCAGAAAATAAATTTGAAGCCTTAGCTGCTCATGATTCTTTTGTAGAAACTCATGGAGCCTTAAAACAAATAGCCGTTTCTTTAAATAAGATTGCAAACGATATTAGAATGATGGCTTCAGGTCCAAGATCAGGAATTGGAGAATTAATTATCCCTGCTAACGAACCAGGATCATCTATTATGCCAGGAAAAGTGAATCCAACGCAAGCAGAAGCAATAACGATGGTTTGTGCACAAGTTATGGGTAACGATGTTGCCGTAACTATTGGAGGTACTCAAGGTCATTACGAATTAAACGTTTTTAAACCAATGATGGCTGCAAACGTTTTACAATCTGCTCAATTAATTGGAGATGCCTGTGTTTCTTTTGATGTGAATTGTGCTGCTGGAATTGAACCAAACCACACAAGAATCACTGAATTGGTAAATAACTCACTAATGCTAGTTACTGCTTTAAATACCAAAATTGGGTATTACAAAGCTGCTGAGATTGCAAACACAGCACATACAAACGGAACAACCTTAAAAGAAGAAGCAGTACGTTTAGGATATGTTACTCCAGAACAATATGATGCATGGGTAAAACCAGAAGAGATGACAGGTGGTTTAAAATAATTAAGAACACTATTTTATTCTATAAAAACCGAAGCCAAAAGCTTCGGTTTTTTTTTATATTTTTACTTTTCAGAACAAATAATTGCTTTTCAGAACAAAATTACCAAACAATAATATTATTTTTTAATGTTTGCATTGAATTGTTAACTCTTAAAAATCAAGAACCATATTTTGATGCCTAAAACAAAAATCCTTTTATCCTTTACATTTTTTAGCCTTTTTATTATAACTCTTTGTAAAGGGCAAAATAAAAGTCTAGAAAAAGAGATCAAAGAAATCGATTCTCTTGTTTACGCACAAAGAGCCTATATTGTAATTCCTAAAATAGATTCTTTATTAGTTAAAGAGCTACCTATTTCTAAAGACTTACACCTTAAAACTCTCAAAATAATATCTTTAGTTCATATTGAGAAGTTAGAAACAGCATTAATTTTTTGTAATAAGCTTCTAAAAAACAAAGACTTAAAAGGTGCATCTCTAATAAGAACTCATTTGCAAAGGGGGCTTATTTTTGGATTGTTAAATCGATTAAAAGAAATGAGATTAGAATTGGATTTTGTGAGAGATTATTACGAAAACCCAAATATTACTAAAGACGAACTTTATGGAGAATACCTTATTAGAGTTACAAGCTGGCATCAAGTTCAAAATTCAATTAAAGAAGCAATAGTGTATGCTGAAAGGGCAATAGATTTTGGACAAAGAAAAAACTATAGTAATGTTGAGGCAACTGGTTTAGTTCTTACTGCAATTACTAAATACAAACCTAGTGACAAAGAATATGTTGAATACAGAGAAAAAGCGATAAGAATTTGGGAGAAATCTGGCAACTTCCATGGAATGAGCTGGACATACGCACAGTTATTTTATATTTACAATAATAAAAAACAATCTAAAAAAGCATTTGCCTATTTAGATTCTTCTTTAATCTTTGCTAAAAAAGTAAAATATTTTAGAGGTATGGCTCGAAATTATCTAATTTTGAGTAAGTTTAATGAGGATAAAAATGATAAAGAGAAAGCCTTAAATTACTATAAGTTATTTAAAAAAGCGTCAGATAGTTCTTCCCTTCAAACAGAAAACAGAAAAGTTGAAGAGATACAATCTAAATATAATTTTGAAAAGGAAACTGTAAAAAACAAGGCACTTGAACAAAATTTAATAAATGAAAAAAAAGAAAAAAATAGCTTATTCATTGGGCTAATTATCCTCTTAACTCTTTTATGTATTCTTGTTTACCTAACGATTAGAATTACTAAAAAAAGAAAAGAAATAAAAACACAGGCACAAATAATAGAAGATAAAAATTTAGAGTTAACAGATGCTCTAGATGAAAACAAACTACTTCTTAAAGAATTGAACCATAGAATAAACAATAATTTAGCGCTTATTTTGAGCTTGGTGAAGTTTCAATATTATGAAGTTGATGAACCAAAGTATAAAGAAAAATTTCAAAGCTTAGAACATCGAATTAAAACGATAGCTGCAGCTCATGAACAATTGTTATACAATAGAGAAAATCTTGATGGCGAAAACTATGATGTGCAAGAATACCTCTCTAAAATAGCAAATGCACTTATAGAAATTTCAACCAGAAATATTACGTTAAACTTAAAAGCTACAGGGATCAATTTTAATATGGATACCATGTTGCCTGTTGGTATTTTAATTAATGAACTGATATCCAATAGCTTAAAACATGCTATTAGTAAACCTGTGTTAAATATTGATATTCAGATTACGTTACAGCAATCCAACATACAGTTAACCTACAAAGACTCTGGAACAACGTTTATAGAAACAACAACTAAAAAAAGTTTAGGCGTTAGCATTATCAACAGCATGGTTAAACAGTTGAAAGGAAGTATAGAACGCAAAAATTCTGAATATAAAATTTCACTCCAATTAAAAAACTCTAAAGAAGAAAAATGAGTCGACAAAAAAACATATTAATCGTTGAGGATGAAGTACTCATTGCAAGTCAAATTGAAATGTTTTTAGAATTGAATGGATATAATTGTGCAGGTATTGCTGTAGATTATACGGGTGCAATTGAACTACTTGAAAGCAATCCTGTAGATTTAATTTTACTAGATGTAAAAATTAATGGGTCTAAAAATGGTATTGATTTAGCAAAGTATGTGAATCAAAACCTAGCATTACCTTTTTTATTTTTAACCTCTTATAATGATAAAGACACTTTACAAGAACTTAAATTATTAAACCCTGTAGGCTATATAAACAAACCAATAAACGATGCCACATTACTTACCAATATAGATTTGTATTTTAATTCTACAAAACGGTACACGCAACATATAGTGTCTATTCAGTCTGGCACAAAAACCTATAATATTAATTGTACAGATTTACACTATGTAGAGTCAGAACATGTGTATGTTGATTTACACTTTACTAACCATACACAAACCATACGGTTATCTCTAACCAAGTTTTTACAACAACTTCCAAACAACGAACTGATACAAATTAACAGAAGTACAGCCATTAACCCAAATGGCATCAATCTAATAGGTAAATCTAAACTTAAAATAAAAGACAAGGTTTTTAAAATCTCTGAAAAGCACAAATCAAACCTTAACATCTAGTACCGATTTTTCATGGTTAAAGTCAATTAAAAACCAACGTTTTCACTTTGGTTATATGCATATGCATATATACATACATACCTCAAAAACTCATTTCAGAACAAAAAAGGCGTTTTCGTAACAAATTTTTAAAAGTATTCAGTTTCTTAAGTTTCTTTACAATGAACTTAAACTTTTAAAAATTAATAAAATGAAAAAAAATAAACTACTAGTATTAGCGCTTGCATTAGTAAGCATTAATTTGAATGCACAATTAAACGAAATAAAGTGTGATAGGCTTGATTCTAAAGTTTTTAGCTTTAAAGTAATTTCAGCTATTGGTAATGAAATTAAAATTGAAGTTAAAAATGATACAGATGCTGCAATAGGTTGTTCAAATTTGCAAGTTATTAATGGTACTTGTTCTGGAATTCCTTTTTATAGAAATACTAAAATTTGGACTATATATAGAACTAATATTAATACACCAGTTGAAATATCATTTAATAGTCCTAATTGTGGTGCTAATAATTTTGTTGAAGTACCAGCCAATTTTCAAACAGAAATAAAATGTATTAATGAAATCAACGGAAAAATTAATAAAGGAGTTTTAAGTTTAATAAAGAAAGTTGGAAAAATAATTACAATAAAACATTATTGGAATGAATATTCTACTTCTGATTGCTCTGGCTTAACCATTATTAATGGCAAATGTTTAACAAATGCAAGAGTAAATAAAAATAATGCTGAAGTATACCATAACATTGAACAAATAGACACAACAAAAGAAGTTTATATTAGCTGGAATTCTGTTTACTGTGGCAGGGCAGTACTTAAAATAAAATAAAAAATTATAATTAATAAAATAGTAAAAGCCGAAGTTTAAACTTCGGCTTTTTCTTTCAGTAGCAAAATCATTTTAAAACTACCATTTCAGAACAAAAAAAGCGTTTTCGTAACAAACTTTTATAATGCATCAAATTATAAAGTTTCTTTATTCAGAATTTAAATTAAAATTAACGTCATGAAAAAAAAATTAAAAATGAAAAATGTATTAAAATTTACTTTTATACTATTTTTAGCAGTGTCACTTTCAGCTTGTGAAAGTAATGATATTGAAGAGCAGAATGATATTACTATTATATTAAACCAAGGCAGTACAACTGGCTTTAGTGTTAATGAAGGTTTTCTTACAGTTTTTAATCCACAATCTGGTCAAAGCCCAGCTACATTTTTGATAATCTTACCTGATTCAAGCTCTGATATTACAATAGATGCTCAAAAGAATATTATAGGTTCTGGAAAAAACTTGAAGTTATTTCTGACTAGTGCTGATGTTTCTACTGGAGATGAATTCCGATTTGGTACATTTACTTTAGGTCAGCCTTCTAATGGCGGTGTAAACTATATCTCTTATGAAAATGGTGAGGCTATTGAGTCACCATCTATAGTAGACGGTTTTGCAGGCACCATTACAATAAGTTCTGGTAGTTCTGGACTTGCTGAAATAACAATTAATGCTACAGACCCAAACAATGCGCAGGCATCGATTAAGGGAGTTTTCAGTACAGAAAAGAAATTTTTCATCTATTAATTACTATTTATAATATTTCAATAATAAACCGAAGCAAATTGCTTCGGTTTATTATTTTATAACTCAATATAAATACTTTTCTATAACAATAGATTAATTAACTTTGTCTTAAAAAAATAATTAAAATGACAAATCACGAAGAGTTTATGAATGAAGCTGTAAAAGCAGCTTTAAAAGGAATGCAGAACAATGAAGGTGGTCCTTTTGGTTGTATTGTTGTGAAGGATGGAGAAGTTATTGGTAGAGGAAATAACAAAGTTACTTCAACGAATGATCCAACTGCACATGCAGAAGTAACAGCTATTAGAGATGCATGTAAAAACGTTGGTTCTTTTCAATTAGACGGTTGTATTATATATACTTCTTGCGAACCGTGCCCGATGTGTTTAGGCGCTATTTATTGGGCAAGACCAGACAAAGTGTTTTATGGAAGCAATCAAATAGATGCGGCTAATATTGGTTTTGATGATGCATTTATTTACAAAGAGATTCCGTTACCCTATGAAAAACGAAGTATTCCTTTTGAGCAAGTAGGAAGAGAAATTGCGCTTGAACCATTCAGAAAATGGTCTGAAAAACAGGATAAAGTAGAATACTAAAAAAAAGCCTTAAGAAAAATCTTAAGGCTTTTTTTTATCGTTTAGGTTTTATCAATCCAATTATTTTCGAAAAGAATGTTTCTTCTTTTTCATTCTCGTGATAGCCATTTCCATATTTACCATAGCCATAACCATAGCCATAACCGTATCCATAACCATAGCCGTAACCATAACCATATTTACTTTGGAGCGTAAAGTCATTTAGCACAAAACTTATATTTTGTACTTCTTTATTTTTGTATTTATCGTCAATCATTTTCATCATTCCTTTTTCAGAATAATTTTGACGAATTACATATATAATGGCATCAGAATATTTAAATAATTCCAGCGCATCAGATACTAAACCTACCGGAGGAGTATCAATAATAATATAATCATAATTATCTTTTAAATACTGAATCATTTTATCAGCATTCCGGTTTAAAAGAAGCTCTGAAGGGTTTGGTGGAATTGGCCCAGAAAGAATCAAATCTAAATTTGGAACTTTGGTTTTATTAATTACTTCTTCAATATTTTTTTGATCAATCAAATAATTTACAATTCCTGTATCATTTTTTAAATCGAAATCGGCATAAATCTTAGGCTTCCTTAGGTCTAATCCCAATAAAACCGTTTTCTTCCCGCTTAAAGCAAAAACAGTTGCCATATTGATAGAAATCATCGTTTTTCCCTCACCACTAACTGATGATGTTAAAACTAAGGTTTTAGATTTTGATTCTCTTTTTGAATTAAACAGAAACTGAATATTTGATCTTAACGCTCTAAATGACTCTGCTACGGAAGATTTAGGCATTTCAAATACTGCCAGGTTATTTTTCCAATTATTTCTTCCAACGACTCCTAAAACAGGGATCGCATAGTTTTTCTCAATCTCTTCTACACTATGAATTTTATTATCTAATAATTCTCTTACAATTATATAAAAAAGTGGTAAGATTACACTCAACATAAATGCAACCATATAATTAAAACCAGGAATTGGGTAAATTGGCCCCTGACCTAAATATTTTGCAGTATCAATTATTTTAACATCAGAAACATTTGCTGCAATTGCTGTACCTGCTTCATAACTTTTCTGCTTTAGGTAATTATAATTAGTCTCTGAAATCTCATAATTTCTTTGAAAGTTTATCAAGCCTTGTTCTTTTTCTGGCAAGGTCTTTTGTTTATTCATACTAACGACCAACCTCTTATTTACTTTCTTTAAATTATTAGTTAACGTAATTTTTAAATTTCTTACATTCTCTAACAAAACTTTTTTTAGCGTTCTAATTTGGTTATCTAATGCAATTACTTCTGGGTGACTCTCTTTAGCTGTTTCTCTAAGAGTTTCTCTCAATATAGACTTTGAAATTAACTCACCTACCTCTTGCGGTATTTTACCATCTGCTATTTCTATAATTGCTGGAACAGGAATATTTACATTATATTTATTATGACTTACAATGTATTTCTGTAAGCTATCTAAAGATTCAATATTATTTTGAAGGACTCTTTTATCAGTATCTAACCCCACCAATTCATCCGAAATTTTAGTGCCTTGATCTGATAAATTATAGATGTTATTTTTTGTTTTGTATCTACTTAAAGCTTGCTCTATATTCTTTAAACTGTCAGATTCTTTATCAAATAAATCATCTATATAATCTTTCGTGTTTTTAGCATAAGCAATTTTTTGAGCTCTTTTATCTTTTTCTAAAACCTTAACCGAAGCATTCAAATAATCTACTAATCTATTTGTATTTGAACCTTGTAATTGCAACTTTAAAATCGAAGTTCCAGATGTTAAATTTGTCACTCGAACCCCTCTATAACCAGTTACAGTCCCATTAAAATCATTAAATTGAAAGAAATAAAATTCACCAGGAACAAACTCCCTTACTGCTTCTATTGATAAATTTAAAAATGGAGTGTTTATTTTATCACCAACAGAAAATTCTTTTGAATAGTTCTTTTCTTTTGAAATGAAAGTAGAGAATAATGCCCCATCTCCTACACTATCAATATCACTAACATAAGAAATAAGTCTATTTTTTTTTGATTCATTAAAGTCAAAAGACAATCTAAACCTAGTTGAGCTTAAAGCTTCAAATTTAATTAATTTCCGCGACAATTGTGGTTTGTCCTTTTCCAATTGAACCTTAAACGGTGTCATTCCATAAACATCTTCCTTTCTATACTTACCCTCATTTAAATAGGCAATATAAAACTGTAAAGAATCGACTACTTTTTCATTATGTGTTCTAGAATTTAGAATAACCTTAACCGTTCCAATTTCATTACTTTCTCCCCCCCAATTAAATGCGATATTGGTTCCGGTAGAAAACAATGGATTGTTCTCTTCTTTTACACTTACTGTAGTATCTAAACTATATATTTTGGGCTTATACCCATTCATAAATCTGGCTATAATAAAACCAATAATTATAGTAACTACAAATAGTTTCCAATAGGAAAGCGCTTTAAAAATATAAAATTTTATATCTATAGAACTTTGAGCATTGGCATTGTCATGTGAAGAATTAGTACTCATATAAACTATAAATTTCTAACTAATAATATTGTTGAAGTAACTAAAGTAAATACAGAAATAATAGTTGTTAAAGATTGTAAACCTGTAGTTCCTGTGCCCCAAGCTTTTTGCTTTAAAGGTCGTACATATATCATATCATTAGGCTGAATATAATATATTTCTGAATCAAAGGCCGTTGCTTTGGTTAAATCAATTGTATATTTTTTTCTTCCTCCAGCTGTCGCTCTCCATAATTCTACTTTCTTTCTATTTCCTGTTATTGTAAAATCGCCTGAATTAGCAATTGCCTCTATAATATTTACACTATTTTGATTTATTACTTTAATACCTGGCTCATTAACCTCTCCAAAAATTGTAAATTTTATTCCTGAAAGGTTCACAGTTACAAAAATGTCTTCTTTGTTTTTTAAAAATTTAAGTAATGCCTTTTCTAGCTTTATCCTTACCTCTTTAGTGGTGTAGCCCAAAACATTAATTTCACCTATGTAGGGCAATCTAATATTTCCATGTCTATCAACACTATAGCCACTTTGTAAATTCACTTCAACCGCCCCCCTACCAGAAGAACCTTGGTTATTCGATTCCGTTTTTTTAAATAGGGCAACTGATTTTTCATCTTTTGCCTTAATGTCTATAGACAACACATCATCTACTTGTAATCGATAAGGCTTGTTATTTAATTTATAAACATCTTTTTTTATTAAGGGCTTACCTTGTAAATAAACCAAGTCTTTATTTGGTACACATGAAGCAAAAAAAGAAATCAAAATGATTATTAATAATCGTTTAAGCATAGGTCAATTTAAGTTATATATCACAAATATAATTTTTATAACGTTATTCTAATAATTTTTCTTTTAATTTCGCCTTAATTAATTTGGATAATGTTTTTTAAAGTAATTTCTTATTTAAAATTTCTATTAAAATCAGCAAATAAACAGGGTGAACGTTCACCTTTTGTTTTTGATATTATCATTAATTGTTTTAATAAAAAAACGGCCGTTAATCGTTACAACCAGCATTTACAATATAGAAAAGAACTGCTATTAAACAGAGAACAAATAGTTGTTACAGATTTTGGGGCTGGATCAAAAGTTTTCAAAGACAATTTACGTCCAATTAATAAGATTTCCAAATATGCCGGTTTATCTAAAAAAAGAGCAAACTTATTAATCAATCTTATTTATTATTTTGCCCCAAAAAATATTTTAGAATTTGGCACATCAGTTGGTTTAGCTACTGCAGCAATGCATTTAGGAAACCCAAAGGCAAAAATAATTACCCTAGAGGGCTGTTCGAACACAATGAATGTTGCAAAAAATCAATTTGACCAATTTACTTTTGATAACATAGAAACTATTATTGGAGAATTTGATTCAAGCTTACATAAGTTAAACTTAAATTCTGCATTAGATTTTGTATATTTTGATGGGAACCATCAAAAAGAAGCTACGTTAAAGTACTTCGAATTTTGCTTACAACATACCCATAACAAATCTGTTTTTGTTTTTGATGATATCCATTGGTCAAAAAACATGGAAGAAGCCTGGGAAGAAATAAAAAAACATCCAAAAGTAAAAGTAACTATTGACACTTTTCAATGGGGCATTGTTCTTTTTAGGAAAGAACAGGAAAAAGAACATTTTACAATTAGAGTATAGTTTTTTAAAAACCCTTTTATTCCTATCTGCTACTACCAATTTACCACTTTTGTAACTTTGAGACGATGCTTCTTTCAATCTCAATTTAACTTTGTAACTTTGGTCCATAATTACACTTCGAAACTCACTACATGAAAATTTACACAAAAACTGGTGACAAAGGAACAACTGCTTTATTTGGTGGTACAAGAGTTCCTAAACACGACCTTAGGATAGAGTCTTACGGAACAGTAGATGAATTAAACTCATACATTGGTTTAATAAGAGATCAAAATATCGATTCAAAAACAATTGATTCCTTACTTAAAATACAAAACGAACTTTTTACATTGGGAGCTATGTTAGCGACTCCACCAGAAAAAGAAATTTTAAAAAGTGGAAAGCAACGTTTAAACATTCCTAAAGTAACAATTTCAAGTATTGAATACTTAGAAAAAGAAATGGATGTTATGAATTTAGAACTCCCTCAAATGACTAATTTCATTCTTCCTGGAGGAAATCAAACGGTGTCATTCTGTCACATTGCACGCTGTGTTTGTCGTAGAGCAGAGAGGTTGGCAACAGCTTTAAATGAAAATGAAGCTCTAAACCCAGACGTATTAACCTATTTAAACCGACTTTCTGACTATCTTTTTGTGTTGGCACGGAAGTTGACTAAAGATTTAGCAGCTAAGGAAATCGCATGGATTCCTGAAAAAGAAAAGTAAGTTCTTTAACTTTATTGACAGATTTATCAAAAAAAGCTTGGTTTTTTCCTAAAAAAAATTATTTTTGCAGAAAATTAAACCCAAAGAAAATGTATTGGACTCTAGAATTAGCATCT
>MAAC01018122.1_pt1 | contig 16105 bp, 10 predicted proteins | sample 1115981 | NCBI WGS metagenome assembly MAAC01 (sample SAMN04961126, study PRJNA320927) | seawater metagenome | isolation source: sample BD02T64 sea water enriched with oil for 64 days | place: USA:Gulf of Mexico | collected 2013-07-27 | reverse complement strand
AAGTATGCTACACCAAGTGCAGAACCAATCATTGCGATAGAGCAAATTTGTGTCACTTTAGCGCCACCCATTTTATCAGCAACCCAACCGCCCACTGGACGAATCAAAGCACCAATAAAAGGACCCATCCACGCGTACATCAAAGCACTTGGACCATTCGCATTGGCTGTTTCATGGGTCATTACCCCATCAACCATAAGATGCTGATATCCAAATATCACTTTAATCGCCAAAGGAAAAGATGCCGCAAAACCAATAAACGATCCAAAGGTCATGGTGTAGATAACACTCATTGACCATGTATGTTTATTGCCAAAAATTTTATATTGACGTTCAAGATTGGTTTTTACTTGACCAGGTATTAGCTTTAATAAAAATACCGTTGAGGCAATAACGATGGGTAATACAATCCACTTACTGATACCAAAACCTGAACCGCCAACACTAGCAGGTAACAATAACCACAAACCAAATGCTGCCGTCATAAAACCAATCAACAACATGCCCGTAATGGTTGCAAAAGAACCCACCGGAGAAGGAAGATTTGGTGTTACGTGATCCGCTTTAATGTTGTTCATACCCCACCAACCAACAATCGCTAGCGGAATAAGAGCAATCAACCAAACAAATCCAGCATTATGAATCCAAGTTTCTGAACCTGCAGGGATTTTTCCGATTAATGTTCCAGAAGTATTAACCAACTCCATAGAACTGCCACCGAAAATACCAAAGGTCATCATCAAAGGAATAACGATTTGCATGGTGGTAACGCCAAAGTTACCCAGACCAGCGTTAAGCCCTAATGCCAAACCCTGCTGCTTCTTAGGAAAGAAGAAACTGATATTGGACATTGAAGAAGCAAAGTTTCCACCGCCTAAACCTGACAAAAAAGCAAGAACCTGAAACTTCCATAACGGTGTATTTATATCACCCAAAGCGATACCAGCACCAACCGCCGGTAACATTAACAATGCCGTAGTAAATACAATCGTATTTCGACCACCCGTTAAACGGATAAAGAAACTACTGGGTATTCGAAGTGTTGCTCCCGTCAAACCAGAAATTGCCATTAAGGTAAACAAGTCAGCTTTAGGAATTGGAAATCCTAAATTCAACATCTGTACGGTAATAATTCCCCAGTACAGCCATACCGCAAAACCACATAACAAACTGGGAATAGAGATCCAAAGATTGCGATTAGCAACCTTCTTCCCTTCACTTTCCCAGAACGTTTCGTTTTCTACGTCCCACTTTTCGATATTAGACATATACATGTCCTCCATACTTCGATTAACAATCATTGACTTAGTAACTCACTAAAAAGCTACGTAAATCACACTTCTAAAAATTCGAAACTGGTTTAAAAACATCACCAACAACCCTTTTACAACAATCATTTATCGCAGAAGAAAATTATCGTAATAGGAAGTCGCTAGAATTTGCCTCCCGTACCCGTTCCAAATGTTCGTCGAGCTTAATGGCGTAATACATCCAGATCATACACAGACCTAAAACACCATAAAGCAACATAAAACATGAGCTACGAATACTTGTTAAATCCGCAGCGATACCAAATAGAATCGGTAAGACAAAACCACCCATAGCACCGATAGAGCCAACCATCCCGCCCACCGCGCCCATATTGTTAGGATAATAATCATGTACCAATTTAAAAATGCTGGCTTTGCCAAAACCCATGGCAACACCCATGATAAAAATAATGACAGTAAATAAATAAACATTAATACCGATGTTTAGATTAACCTCTCGATCAATCCCGTGAATTGTCATCGTTGTTTGTGGGTAAGAAAGAAAAAACAAACACACCATACAAACCCAAAAAACCCACCAATTAACATTACGTGCACCAATATTGTCAGCAAACCATCCACCCAAAACACGAACGAAAGCTGCAGGTAATGTAAAAGCCAACGTCGCGTAAGACGCCTTTTGTAATGTCAGTCCGTATTCGTTGACAAAATATTGTGGCAACCACAACGCCAACGACACAAAGCCACCAAACACAAAGAAATAATAAAAACCCATGCGCCACACACGTAACTCAAGAACAGGACGCATATGTTCTTCAAAACTGGGATGCTCGCCACTTTCTTGCCTTTTTAGGTGTCGAGGGTCTGTCGCCGTAAATACCCAAAACAACACCGCCATAACAACCAACGCAGCAGCGTAATACTGTGGAACTTCACGCCAGCCATAAGAAAACATAATAAAAGGGATAAGTAAGTTTGAAATGGCAACACCCACATTACCTGCACCAAAAACCCCCATAGCAAAACCTTGCTCATTAGAGTCAAACCACGCAGAAACATAGGTTACACCAACCGAGAATGACGCTCCTGCAATGCCAACGAACAAACCAAAAACCAAGTAATGCCAATAATCACTCGCAAATGCCAAGCCATAGGTAGGTGCGGCTACAAATAATAACTGCATGGTAAATACTAATCGGCCACCAAACCGTTCTGCCAACAACCCCATTGGCAATCGTGCAAACGCTCCCGACAACATCGGAGTAGCAACTAATAGTCCGAATTGTGTTTCACTTAAACCAATTTCCGCTTTTATCCCAATACCCAAAATGGCAAACATCGTCCACACCGCAAAGTTCAGCGTAAACGCTAAGGTGCTCATGCTAAGAGCAGATCACTTGGCTCATTGGGATTAATGAGCCTAAAGTAACGCCAGAATTGCCACCACTACTTGACCGATATCAAGTAATGCTTGATTGCATCATAGGGGTACCCCCTCATATACCTCCTTATAGGTACTCACTCAATAACAGCTCAACCCCTTGAAATTAAAAGGGTTGGCAATGGATTTTACCCGCCAAATTTACAACACCAGCCATATCAGGGTTCTTTAGGGGTAGTTAGAAATAAGGTATGCTTGTTTAACACTGTTTGTTGATAGAGTTTGTAAAATGTTCCCCACGTTTCATCTACTAAATAAATCGTTAATTGCTCGTGCTGGTTTTGCGATGGCTGCTATTGCCTTAGTAACACTCGCCACCACATTAACCTCTGCCTACATCACCGACCGGATTGAAGGTCATGCCGCTGCCATTAACAAAGCCGGGGCACTGCGCATGTACACTTACAAACTTGCCACCCACATCCTTTCCACCAACCAATCATTCAAAAGCTATAAGAATATTCTTGAAATCGATACCAACGATCAGTTACTCCGCCTTAACAATCCCATTTTGCTTAACATTGTCCCCAAAGCTGAGCAATACAAATTACACAAAGTACATAGCGAACTTATTAGCACCTGGAAAGAAACCATTGCTCTTCCCATTCACCAGATCAGCCGCTTCGAAGACGTTGACCAACAAGCCCTTATTGGGCAACTAACCATATTTGCAGAAAAAGCTGACTTTATGGTGTTTCAAATACAGCTAAATGCTGAAGACCGCGTTCGCCAAATGAAAGTTATGCAATGGATAGGGATCTGCCTGATTCTTTTTATTATCGTTATCGCCATGATTGATCTTTCTACCAATATCCGTGACCCGCTACGCTCCCTTGTAAAAGCAGCTAATGCCGCACGCAGAGGAGATTTTAGTAAACGCATAACCCCTGCAAATCCTGATGAACTAGGCACCTTAGCTGATGCATTTAATATGATGGCCGAAGACCTATCAAAACTTTATAGTCATCTTGAATTTTTAGTTGAACAAAAATTAGTTGAACAAAAAACCCAAGAACTACAAATCAGCAATCAGGTACTACAACTGCTTTACCATTCTGCGACCAAGATTACGGAAGAAGAAGACCACAGCCGCAGCTTCCAACTGGTTCTGGACAACATGCGAAATACACTGCATTTTAAGTCTCTATCATTGTGTTTGGCTGACGAATACTCTGACAGCAATGTATTTCATATCATTTCGAGCAATAGCAGCCATCGACCCGACCATTGCACCACATCAGATTGCGGCAGTTGCCTTAAAGAAACAAGTGACGGTAATGACAACCGAATCCCTATCTCCGATACACAGACCAACATGCTCAAATTTGTTGTCCAACGAGACCAAAAAGTCTATGGACATATATTTGTTGAAGCTTCGGAGACTCATCCAATGGAGGAGTGGAAGTCCCAAATTATTACCACCATATCGGATAACATCGCCACTCACTTAAGCCTTGAAGAAAAAGCCGATCAGGATCAACGCCTATCGTTGATGGAAGAGCGTACCGTCATCGCTCGTGAGTTACACGACTCCTTAGCACAATCACTGTCTTATCAAAAAATTCAAGTGGCCCGCCTAAAAGCCAGCGTTAAACGTAATGAACCCAAAGCAAAGACCGAGCTTGTTATTCAAGACCTTAGCGAAGGACTAAATTCCGCCTACAAACAACTAAGAGAACTACTAACAACGTTCCGCTTAAAACTAAGCGAAGCCAATTTGCGTACCGCTCTGCAAAATACCGTCACTGAATTTAACGAACGCGGTGATTTACAAATTGACCTAAGCTTTAACATAGGCGCAGCTCATTTACGCCCTAATGAAGAAATCCACATCCTTCAAATTGTTAGGGAAGCACTATCTAACGTATTACAACATGCCAAAGCCACCCATGCTGAAGTTGCTTTACAACATTCCCCTGCAGGAATTGACGTAACGATTCGAGACAATGGTGTTGGCATACCAGACAGCCCAGAACAACACAACCACTACGGTCTTGCCATTATGAATGAACGCGCTCTAGGTCTGAATGGCAAAATATCCATCAAACGTCGCCCTAGCCATGGCACAGAGGTTATACTGGAAATCCCTAACCAAACAGCTCCACATGAGAAACAAGCATGAGTGATCCCGCACAAATATTGGTAATTGATGACCACCCTTTATTACGTAAAGGTGTACTTCAATTAATCGACATGGACGATGAGTTATGCGCGGTTGGAGAGGCAAGTAACGGGGCAGATGGTGTCGAGCTTGCAAAAACCTTAGATCCCGACTTAATTTTGCTGGATCTTAATATGCGTGGTATGGATGGCATTGCCACACTCAAAGCCCTACGAGAAGAAGGGGTTGTATCAAGAATCGTCATATACAGTGTTTCCGATAACGATGAAGACGTAGTAGAAGCAATGAAAGCCGGCGCCGACGGTTACCTCTTAAAGGATATGGAACCAGAAGATCTTTTAGAGCGTTTAAAGCAGGCCGCCATTGGTAAAATGGTCGTTAGTGAAAACCTCACCGAAGTATTAGCTTCCGCGTTACGATCCAAACCCAAAACAGATGCTATCGATCTGAATAACCTGACGGGTAGGGAAAAACAAATTCTTAAGTTAATTGCATCAGGATTGAGTAACAAAATGATCGCAAAAAAACTCGATATTGCAGAAGGCACGGTAAAAGTGCATGTAAAGCGCGTGCTTAAAAAATTACAGCTACGTTCTCGAGTGGAAGCTGCTGTTTGGGGAATTCAACAAGGTCTGTAGATCAACCAAGGGGGTACCCTAATTGCCCCAATCTGTTCGCACTTTATACGCCAAAGCAATAAAGACAAACTTTTATCCTTATATTTCAACTGGTTATGGAATTTATATATATACCTATAAATAGGTATATATATAAATTCTGCACTTGAGTAACAACACTTGATTGACTTCCATCAAGTTCCTCACGTCCCTTTTTGACTACATTTACCCTCATCAAAAGCCAACTTATTTAAAAACAAATCGTAAATAGGTTTTTTATCATTGAAGGAGAGGCAGTTATGTCTTCAGAAAACCTCAATGTTCTGAACTTTTCCAATAAAAGTATCAGAACTCTACACTTAACGTGGGTAGCGTTTTTTATAACGTTTGTTGTATGGTTTAGCCATGCCCCCATGAAACCATTTATCATGGAGGCATTTGATCTTACTAACGGTCAGTGGAAAGCATTATTAATCCTTAACGTGGCACTAACAATTCCTTCCCGAATTGTTATCGGGATGTTAGTGGATAAGTTTGGGCCTCGTATCGTCTTTAGTTTATTGTTAACTATTTCTTCCTTTTTCTGCTTTGGTTTTGCCTTTGCCACGACATACGAACAACTCGCTTTGTTCCGTTTTTTATGTGGTTTTGTTGGTGCTGGTTTTGTTATTGGCATACGCATGGTGGGCGAGTGGTTCCCTGCAAGACAAGTAGGACTTGCAGAAGGTGTTTATGGCGGCTGGGGGAACTTTGGTTCTGCAGCAGGTGCAATGTCATTACCAACCATTGCATTTTTGTACGGTGGTGATGACGGGTGGCGGTATGCCATTGCCTCAACAGGTGTCGTTGCTTTCTGTTACGGTATTTTCTTTTATATCAAGGCACGTAATACACCTAAAGGTTCTACTTACTTTAAGCCAAAGAAAACCGGCGGATTGGAAGTTTCAAGTTGGAAGGATTTCTACTTCTATCTTGGTATGAACTTGCCGATGTATATTGCTCTTGCAGTATTGGTTTGGAAGTTATCTCCGTCAGGTGTTGGTTTGTTGGTACAAGAAACGGCATACCTTGCGTGGGGTTTCTTAGCTGCACTTTGTGTTTTCCAATTTTCACAAATATATAAAGTAAACCATGAACATCTTAAAGAAGGGGTTCCAGAACATCAGCAGTATAAATTTAAACAGGTTGCAGTGTTAAGTTGGGCTTACTTTGTCACCTTTGGATCTGAGCTTGCGGTTGTTTCAATGTTGCCTGCATTCTTTATGGAGACGTTTGATTTAACACCCGTGCTTGCAGGTCTATTGGCTGCCGGTTTTGCCTTTATGAACTTAGTGGCTCGTCCTAGTGGAGGTTACCTTAGTGATAAATTTGGCCGTAAAAAAACCTTAACTATACTTATTTGTGGGTTGATGGCAGGTTATTTGGTATTAAGTCAAATTGGTTCAACATGGTGGATTCCTCTCGCGGTTGTTGCCACTATGTGTTGTTCTTTCTTTGTGCAAGCGGGTGAAGGTGCGGTATTTGCTATGGTGCCATTGGTTCAGCGTCGAATGACAGGACAAATTGCGGGAATGACTGGTGCCTTTGGTAACGTGGGTGCGGTTACTTTCTTAACCTGTTACTCATTTGTTGATACGTCTACATTCTTTATGATTATTGCCGGTGCTGCTGCGTGTTGTTTAGTATTGGTGCAATTCTTAGATGAACCCTCTGGTCAAATGACTGAAGTTCTTCCTGATGGGACAGTGCAGCTGATTGATGTGACGTAGGGGGCTCTTATTATATTTGGGAACAAAAAGGCTGAGCAGCAATGTTCGGCCTTTTGTTGTTATACTCAATTAAGTATTTAGAATGTTGACTCGCTATTGGCGAAATTCAACCAACAACACGGAATATAATTGACGTGAACGCCCGATTCAGCACCGAAAGCCCACCGATTGATACTGTACATAAAGCAGTGTTTTCTGTTGCGCAAAATACGGATACCGGGCATAAACCTCAAAACGAGGATTCCGTTGGTTTTTATATTCCTGATGAACCCCTGCTGGCGATTAAAGGTATGATCGCTATGGTTGCCGACGGTGTTAGTAGCGCGGAGGCAGGAAAGGAGGCTAGCCATCAATGTGTAAATCAGTTTATTGGTGAGTTTTACAATACGCCTGAACTATGGAGCACTGCAACATCTGCTCAAAAAATTCTTACAGCTATAAATCGTAGTTTGTACAAACGTAGTAACGAATTCCGTCATCTTGATAAAGGTTACATCACCACTCTTAGCATACTAATTATAAAATCCAACAAAGCGCATATTTTCCATATTGGTGATAGTCGTATTTATCTCATTCGTGATGGCGATATTGAGCAACTTACGACAGACCATATATCCAGCGGCACAACGGAATCGCCTTATTTGACCCGTGCCATGGGAATGGATATTGGTTTAAAGATTGACTACCGGGCAATTGATATAAAAGAGGGAGATCGCTTTTTTTTATCTTCTGACGGTATTCATGATTTTATGAAAGACCAAGATATTCTTAATGCGTTTATGCAACGGGAAGATTTTCATCATATTTGTTTAGCACTAACTGGAAAAGCACTAAAAGGCCTTAGTGATGACAATATCACTTGTCTTGCCTTACGTGTTAACGAACTGCCTTTAGAAACAAAAAATCAAGCTGCTAAGCGATTACATCACCATCCTTTTCCACCAGATTTAAATTCAGGTATGAAACTGGACGGTTATAAAATCAATCATCTTATTTTTGCCAGTCCTCGATCACAATTATATAACGTCACCGATATGAATAGCGGTGAAACGAAACGTTAATTATGAAAACCCCTTCCGTAAACTACGAGGATGATGATAGTTATATTGAAGCATTTGTCACCGAGGCTTGGGTTGGTAGTCGTTTTGATCATAAAAATATCGTCAAAGTTATTCCCAACCACGGGAAACGCAATTTTTTATATTATCTTATGGAAAATGTCGACGGTATTCCATTGGATAAGTGGATGGAGAAAAACAAGAATTCCCGCCCCAGGGATCTTATTGTTATTGTAGAAAAAATTGCAGCAGGGCTTATTGCATTACATGACAAAGAAACCATCCATCAAGATTTAAAACCGGGTAACATTATGATTAACTCAACCGGTGACATAAAAATCATCGATTTAGGTTCGGTTTATGTTGCTGGCATTGCGGAAATTTACAGCCCCGTAAAAAAAAGTAGCATCGTAGGCACCGTAAACTATACGGATCCATTGTATATGCTAGGAAAAAACATGGGGGCAAAAGGGGATATTTTCTCTCTGGCATCCATTGCTTATGAGTTATTTACCGGGGCATTACCTTATGGGAATAAGCTTGAGAATTTCAGTGCACATTTGGATAGCTCTCGCTTAAAGTACATACCAAGCTCTCATGTCAACACTGAGATTCCACTTTGGTTTGATGGCGCTTTATTAAAGGCAACGGAACTTAACCCTGATTTGCGCTACGGTTCTATCGAAGCCTTTATGCAGGATCTAAAACATCCAAATCCCGATTTTTTAACCGAAGCCTATATTTTACAACACCACAAACGATTCCCAACCTTTAAAATCTGGCAAGTTCTTGGTGTATTATGGCTAGCGTCCCTGCTATTTGCCGCGATGATTTTTGTTGCTTAAAAGCGCAATCCCTATCTAGGGTAGCAATTTAACTTTTAGTATTCCTCAAATACTTCTTCCAAGGATGACATGTCTATTAACGATATTTTCCCATAATCAATCTGAATCCAGCCCTTATTCTTCCATCCATTCAAAATTTTATTCACTCGCTGACGCGACCCATGAACCATTAAACACAACTCATCTTGTGGCAAGGGAAAGTCAATTAAACAACCGTCACTCTTCTCTTGCCCATAAACTTTAGCCAATTCCAATAATCTTTTGGCTAGGCGGGCATGAAGTGGTACAAACACCGTATCATGATAAACATCCAGAATAACCCGAATTTTACGACAAAGCATTTTTACGATATACGGATACAGTTCTGGATGCTCTTCCAGCATGATCAAAAATCTCGTTTTAGGTAACAACTGTAGCTTTGTATTTCCTACAGCCACAGCATCATGCATTCTTGCTTTGTCATCTAATACAGAAACTTCTCCAAACCAATTTCCCGGCTCATAATACGTTTGAAGCATTTCTTGCCCATCCAGACCAAACGTGCTGAAACGAACTCGTCCACTGACAACTAAATATACCCCTTCAGCCTCATCGCCTTTAACATGCAATAATTCACCGTCAACTAACGACCGAGGCATCGCCTCCTTCTCAAGAATAGCGGATAACTCTTCTGGAATTTCACCAAACCATTCGTTTTCAATCATTCGGCTGTTTACATCTTGAGAACTCATAACTGATTCACTGTCTCCTAGGTGATAGTTCACCGATTAATAACACGATATCTTTATCCCTTTCATCGAACAAAACTTATCACTACACTGAGGGATTTCTATGGGTATCCGGACACCCCAAGCGATGCTTAAGCAATGGGCACAGGAACAAAAAGATCACGTATTTCTAAGTCAAATAACTGAAGACGGAAGTACTATAGAATATACGTGGTCTGAAGCTTATCAACTTGTTCAAAATATCGCTTCTTGGTTAAATAACCAAGGTTATGAGCCTGGCAGCAAAATAGCCATTATGTCAAAAAATTGTGCTCAATGGGTATTATCTGATTTAGCCATTTGGGAAGCTGGCATGGTTTCTGTACCACTTTACCCCCTCCTTGGAAAATCCACAACACAACAAATCCTTCAACATTCCCAAGCAAAGGCCATATTTATTGGCAGCCTTGACGAACCAGAACCTATGTTAGATGCTATCCCTACCCATATAGATAGAATCAACTTTGATACAAATCCAAACAGCAATGGATACGATTGGCACACCCTCACCAAAACCCCTAGTGATAAATATACCGATCACGAGCAGTCTGCCACAAACCTAGCAACAATCATCTACACCTCTGGTACAACAGGCATCCCAAAAGGTGTTATGCATAATTTTACCACCTTATTTGAAGCATCAAATGGAGTTGTTGAAGCATGCTCCCTAACCCGTCACGAACGTTTTTTTTCGTACTTACCGTTAGCCCACGCTGCCGAACGATGTGGGGTCGAAATGAATAGTTTGTTAACAGGAGGATGCATTTATTTTGGCCATAATCAAGACACATTTTTCCGTGACCTCGTACAAATCAAACCTACGGTTTTTATATCAGTGCCTCGACTCTGGGGAAAGTTTCAACAGGCGCTTTGTCAATTTAACAGTGACAACCCTAAAGCCGCATTGAAATCAATTGGCCTTGATAAAGTTAGAGTCGCCTTTAGCGGAGCCGCTCCAATTCCTCCTGATACCTTAACTTGGTTTCATAAAATCGATTTTGAAATACTAGAAGGCTATGGAATGACAGAATTTGGCGGGGTTACACACGCCAATTTACCAGGAAAAGCTAAGATCGGAACTGTTGGTGTAACACTTGGAAACATACAACATAAAATTTCAGACGCAGGGGAAGTACTCGTTAAAAGCCCATCCAACACACCAGGGTACTATCAGGATTTGAACAAAACCCATGAGCTGTATAGCGCAGACGGTTTTATTAAAACCGGAGATAAAGGGGAAATTGACAGTGATGGTTATTTAAAAATAACCGGACGATTTAAGGAGATATTTAAAACATCAAAAGGTAAATATATATCACCCGCGCCCATTGAAAATATATTAGGTGCCCACCCCCAGATAGAGACGTGCTGTGTAATAGGCGAAGGGCAGCATCAACCGTGTGCCATAATCACTCTTTCTGAAAATCAAGAATGGGGAGAGGAACTACGAAATTCCATGAATCGATTACGAGAAAAAACCAATAGAAAATTGGATAAGCATGAGAAAATCCAATACATAGTTGTCACTCAAAAACAATGGGATGTCGACAATGGATTTGTTACTCCCACTCTCAAAGTAAAACGCCATGTTATAGAAAATCATTATAGCGAAAACCTCAACACGTGGGAAAAATTGAAACAGCCCGTTATATTCTACAATAAGTAAAAACATTAGAATCTTTACATTAAAGGTTATGCCACCCAAAAGCTGTACACTTTTACACTTTTACATTTTTGTAACGTCATTCCCCCAATCTCAATGATAAAATCTCAGCAACTATCACCAAGGTGACAGTTGCTGAGATTTTATCATTGTAGATTCTAAACAACACATTATTTTTCTTTACGCTACATCCAACAATGGGAGTCATTATCAATTGAGCATACAAATTGAATTTTTTAAGCGCACTTCACAAGTATTCTTTAAGCGAACCTCAAAAATCGGGTCTCATCAGGATGTAACAAAAAGAGCAAAGAAAGTACTAAGCGCTATTCCTCATATCCCGATAAATCTAAAAGGCATACAGCATAAAAAAATAATCGACAATCAATTTGTTGCACGACATGTTAGCTGCCAATACCCCGAATACACTATCTTATATATACACGGAGGAGGATTCATTGGCGGTACCCCACGCACATACATTAACGTCTCTGCACAACTTGCCAAAAAACTTCGAGCTGAGGTATATATAATTAAATATCCACTGTCACCCGAAAAACCTTTTCCTGCAGCGGTCAATCATTGCTTCGATGCATACCAGCATTTACTTAATCTCAAAAAGGATCCGAAAAAGATCGTTATTATGGGCGACTCTGCGGGCGGTGGCCTTACCTTATCCACACTGCTAAAGATCCGCGATAATGCCCTTCCTTCACCAAGAAATGCGGTTTGTTTTTCACCCCTTGCAAATTGTCTAATCAAACCAGAAGACATGGCAGAAAAGGCCGAACAAGACCCGATGATTTCCGAGAACATTGTTAATGTCTGTGTGAAAAACTACCTTCCAAACATTGAAGATCGAAGTCATCCATACGCATCTCCAGCATTAGGAGATTTTAGTAATATCCCACCCATTCAAATTTTTGTCAGTACGGAAGAAGTTCTTTATCAAAATGCTATTGATGTTTGGAAAAAGGCAACAAGTGACGGTTGTCATGTTGACCTTGTTCAAGAAAAGGGAGTTCTTCATGTTTGGCCCGTGATGGCCCCATTTGTTCCCGAGTCAAATAAAGCACTCAACAAGGCCATAAAATTCATACAGGAAAAGACACTACAAACACTTCATTCCAACGCAACCCACTAATTTACTGATAAAAGGTATGGCGTCAATGTTCTTTCTGTCGATGACACCATACCTTTATGCACAGCTGTTAGAAATTAAACGTTACATCCAAACCATAGGTACGTGGGTCACCAAAGTAATTGACTGCGGCCCCAGCACCCGTTGGTATACCATTAACTCGATATTCTTCATCGGTGATATTTTTCCCCCAGAGAGCAATGTCTATTGTTTTTCCATCAGAACCCAACTCCATATCGCCTAATGAAACTCGCGCGTTTAACAAATGATACCCATTCACATGAGTATTCGCCGCATTCCAGGGCTCAGGATACACATCAAATCCACCGACGTAAACCCAATCAATACGAGCAGAAAGCAACCCAATATTAACGGCCTTTACATATTCGGCACCTACAGAAAACGTGTCTTCTGGCGCGTATTGAAATAATGCGGTATCAGCAATATCAATATTTTGACCCGTTCCAAATGCATCAAAATAAATAAACTCGTTATATTCTGCATCAAGATAACCATAATTGGCATTAACCGTAATTTCTTCCGTTAGTGCTACCAACAACTCTACTTCATAACCTTTCACTGTTGCTTCGCCAGCATTAGATAGCTGAGTGTACGACCCTAAAAATGAGGATATTTGTAAGTCATCAATTTCATTTCTAAATATCGAAATATTGGCTTGAAAACGATCATCCCACCATCGAGATTTCATCCCAATTTCATAAGCCAACACCGTTTCTTCGTCATACGGCGTCTGAGCGATAGCTGATGTTTTTGGTTCGCCGTTAAAACCTCCGGCTTTCCAACCCGCTGATACTTTTGCATAGGTTGTGACTGATTCATCCCAAATATAACTCACCGCTATCATTGGTGATGTATTAGTCCAGGTATCGTCCACATCAACATCAGAAAAAGTCGCGTCATCAGGATGCTCTACATTAAAATCCTTGTCTTCCTGTGTCCAACGAACACCTCCAGACAATGTAAACGCATCCGTAAGGTGCCAATCCGCATGGCTATAGATTGCCATGGACATTGCTTCTACACCGTAACTATTTCGAGTAATCACCGGTGATACACCGGGCCCAGCAAAAACCTCAAATGGATTTTCCGCTTCTGCGTCTTCTTTCAAGAAGAACACACCGCTAACAAAATCGACATCACCGGCATTACCAATCAATTGAAACTCTTGCGACCATTGATCCTGCTCAACATGACGCTCGGTATGAAAAAACGTAAATGCCGTACCATCATAATCGTTACTATCATCAAATAACATTTCACGATATGCCGAAATAGATTTCAACATTAAGGTTTCACTTAACTGCCACTCTACCTGTAAAGAGTGGCCTAAACTTTCAGATTCATCATATTCGGCACCATCTAGGTTCCCTTTATCCTGTCGCTTAAAATCATCCGTTGTACCTATCGCTTGTCCAAATGCTGGCGTGTTATCTTTTTTAGATCGATCGAAGGTGTAATACAACTGCATATTATCTGTCACGTCATATAACACAGCAATACGTCCAGCAACGGAGTCCAATTCTTTAAAATCATCTACCGCATTATTTCCAATAACATTTCCAGCAGCATTCTCGTAAAACCCATCTCGCTCTTTTTTATTAAACGCCACATTAAATCGCAACGTATCATCTAGATAAGTATCACTGTCTACAGAGAGAAACAAATCCTTATAATCATAATTCCCTGCACCTAATCGAACTTTACCTCCTCCTTCTCCAGAAGGTTTTCGCGTGACTAAGTTCACGGCACCACCAATGGTATTTTTTCCGTACAAAGTTCCTTGGGGGCCACGCAATATTTCTAAGCGTTCTATTTCTGCAACATCAAAAAGACCACCGATATTTTTAGCAATAAACACACCGTCAATATAGATACCAACGGTTGGCTCCCAGGTTACCGCCGGATTGATGGTAACCGAACCCCGAATGCCAATGGTTGCTCCAGTGCTTCCTCCCGGTGTTTCTGATATCTGTACATTTGGCACATAAATGCTGACATCTTCTATATCGGAAATACCCTGATCTACCAATGCCTGGGCATCAAACGTAGATATTGCTAAAGGTGTTTCTTGTAGGTTTTGTTCTCTTTTTTGTGCTGTTACAACAACTTCTTCCAAACCAAGCTCTTTTGATGTGTCATTGTCTGCAGCAACAGCCAGTGACCCACCCATCAACGTAACCAAACCAACTGCCCTTGCAAGTAGTGTTCTATCGGTCTTTAACCTATTTACCTTTAACATAGCTCTCCCCATCATAACGCTCCCCGTAAATTCCTAATTCACTAATCTTTTACTACTCTATTAATTATGCGAGCAGACTATAACTTGCAAGGTATACGACGTTAACTAGTTTTTTGGGTTATCCATTTGCCAACTCAATAAATGGACTATAAAACAACGTCTTCTAATCGCCTCTCTAGTGTTTAAAACCTCCAATACAGGCAATCCTCCGTGCCATGCTTTGCGTCTTACGCTATACTTCAGCGATATTCCTTAACCTCTACCAACACCGCACTGTACCTCTATGACTGGCACTTTATACGTTGTATCCGCTCCCTCCGGCGCAGGCAAAACCAGCCTCGTAAAAGCTCTTATTGAAAGCACTAATGATTTGGGGGTTTCGATATCACATACCACCCGCCCCATTCGTCCAGGCGAAACCCATGGTATTAATTATCATTTTGTTGATGTCGGTGAATTTCAAGAATTATTGGGCCAAGCTGACTTTCTAGAGCACGCTGAAGTATTTGGTAATTATTACGGCACGTCCAAGAGTTGGGTAAACCAACAATTAAGCGACGGCCAAGATGTAATCCTTGAAATCGACTGGCAGGGCGCCCAACAGGTACGTCGACAAATCCCCGAATCGATCGGTATTTTTGTACTACCGCCATCTCAAGCGGCACTTGAACAGCGCCTCAAAGGCAGAGGCCAAGACCCCGATGACGTCATTCAACATCGACTAGCCCAAGCTGCACAAGAAATTTCCCATCACGTCGAATACAATTACCTCATCATCAATGATGAATTTGACCTGGCATTAGCCGAACTCAAGTCTATTATTCATTCACAGCGACTCTGCATCGGCCCACAAGCCACGCGACACGAGACATTAATACAAAATCTCTTGTCATAACCCTTGTTTTCATCAAGGTAGCTGTATAGAATTCCCGCTCTTGAGCTCTGTGATTTTCTTTGAACAGCACAGAGAAGGTGGCTAAATAGGCCCCCTAAGCAAACGTTTTAACCAAATTAAGATTTAACGAGGATAATATGGCACGAGTTACCGTAGAAGATTGTTTAGATAAAGTGACTAACCGCTTTGAATTAGTACTTATCTCCAGCAAACGTGCTCGTCAGCTAGCTACTGGAGGCAAAGAGCCTTACGTAGA